>Ga0210122_1000061_pt1 | contig 29061 bp, 25 predicted proteins | sample Muzzi_CordB_D2_FD_185530 | JGI IMG/M metagenome (GOLD analysis project Ga0210122, IMG submission 185530) | Wetland microbial communities from San Francisco Bay, California, USA, that impact long-term carbon sequestration - Muzzi_CordB_D2 (SPAdes) | ecosystem: Environmental > Aquatic > Marine >... | reverse complement strand
CTTGAGACAGGAATAGTCCTTGTTGCAACTCGACTGGTCGATGGTGCGCTTGCGGCCCCACTCGGTCTCCAGCGGCTGCACCGAGACGCAGTTCGACTTCACGCCGCAGTCACCGCAGCCTTCGCAGATCAGGTCATTGATGACCACGCGCTTGTCGGGATCAGGGAAGGCGCCACGCTTGCGGCGGCGCCGCTTCTCGGCGGCGCAGGTCTGGTCATAGATGAGCACGGTGACGCCGGCTACCTTGGCGAGTTCGCGCTGCACGGCGTCGAGCTCGTCGCGGTGATGCACGGTGAGACCGCGCGGCCAGTCGGTGTCCTTGGGATATTTCCACGGCTCGTCGGTGACCACGACCACGCGCTTGGCGCCCTCGGCGGCGACCTGGCGGGCGATCTGCGGCACGTTCAGCCCGCCCTCGTTGGCCTGGCCGCCGGTCATCGCCACCGCGTCGTTGTAAAGGATCTTGTAGGTCATGGTCGCGCCGGCATCGATTGCCGCGCGGATGGCAAGATAGCCGGAATGATTGTAGGTGCCGTCGCCAAGATTCTGGAACACGTGCTCGCGGCTGGAAAACGGCGCCTCCCCGATCCAGTTGGCGCCCTCGCCGCCCATCTGCGTGAAGCCCAGTGTATTGCGGTCCATCCACTGCGCCATGAAGTGGCAGCCGATGCCGGCATAGGCGCGGCTATCGTCCGGTACACGAGTGGAGGTGTTGTGCGGGCAGCCGGAGCAGAAGTAGGGAACACGCAGCGCCACGTCGGTAGTCTCGGCGAGCGCCCGCTGCGCAGTCTTCAGCCGCGCCACATTGGCGGCAAGCTCGTCGTTGGGTGCGTAACGCAACAGGCGTTCACCGATGGCAATGGCGACATCATTGGGATCGAGCGCGCCCTTGACCGGAAACAGCCAGTTGCCCTGCTCGTCCTTCTTGCCAATACAGGTCGGCTGGTTAGTGGTGCCGTAGAGTTCCTCGCGTACCTGCACCTCGATCAGCGAGCGCTTTTCCTCAACCACGATGATGAGGTCGAGCCCCTGCGCGAAGTCGGCAAGTTCCTGCCGCGCGATCGGCCAGGGACAGCCGATCTTGAACAGGCGCAGACCGAGATCGTTACAGCGCACCTCGTCGATGCCAAGCTCGTCGAGCGCCTGGCGCACGTCGAGATAAGCCTTGCCGGTGGTGATGACGCCGACCCTGGGGTTGCGCCCGCCCGAGGTGATAGTCTTGTTGAGCTTGTTGGCGCGCAGGAAGGCGAGCATGGCGTCGCGCTTGAAGTCGTGCAGGCGCGCTTCCTGGCCGAGAATGGTGTCGGTAAGGCGGATATTGAGGCCACCCTCCGGCATGGCGAAGTCATCCGGTGTGACGATCTGCAACCGCTCGAGGCTGCCGTCGGCCACGCCGGTCGACTCCACCGTTTCGTGCATGCATTTGAGCGCGGTCCAGGTGCCGGAGAAGCGCGACATGGCCCAGCCGTAGAGCGCGTAGTCGATGATTTCTTGCACGCCGGCCGGGTTGAGGATCGGCATCATCACGTCGACGAAATGGAATTCGGACTGATGCGCGGTGGTGGAGGATTCCGCCGTGTGGTCGTCGCCCATCAGCGCCAGAACGCCGCCGTGTCTGGATGTGCCGGCCAGGTTGGCGTGGCGAAAGACATCGCCGGAGCGGTCGACGCCGGGACCCTTGCCGTACCACATGCCGAACACGCCATCGAACTTGCCCTCGCCGCGCAGCTCGGCCTGCTGCGTGCCCCATAGCGCGGTGGCGGCGAGTTCCTCGTTGAGGCCGGGCTGGAACTTGATTTCGGCGGCGGAAAGAAAGCGGTCGGCGCGCATCACTTGCTGGTCGAGACCGCCGAGCGGCGAGCCGCGATAGCCGGTGACGTAGCCGGCGGTGTTAAGCCCCGCGCGGCGGTCGCGCTCCTTCTGCATCAGCAGCGCACGGATCAGCGCATGATAGCCGGTGACCAGGACATGGTCCTGCGTCAGATCATATTTGTCATCAAGACTGACGGAGCGGAGGGTCATAAGCGGCCTGTTGTGCGTGCCACGGTACCAGCCGGCGGACCTCTATCATATAGGCTAAGACAACCGCACGCGGAACGGGCAAGGGTCAAAATACCGTGTCCCCTCAACAGCCTGCGTCCGTTTCAGGATTTGCGCGCAAGCCGTAAGAAAATTGCGCGGGGGCGGCGCGGCGCGCAGTTTCGCGCATTGAAATGGTAGAGCAGCCCCACGCCGGGCGTGGCTGGTCAAATCGTGTGCGCCCTGTACAAAGAGACTCACTCGGGTTCCCCCTTCATGCTGCAATCCCCATCGTTCTCCGTCGAAACGCGCTCGTCCTGGGTCGTCGCCTTCGTCACGCTGTTCGCGCTGATGATGGCGTTCGGCGCCAACTGGATTATCGTGGTTGCACTCAAGGATATCGCCGCCGAGGTCGATGGCGCACGCTCGATTCCCGCGCTCGCCAGTGCGCTGGCCTGGCTCGGCTCGGGCGTCGGCGGCATCCTGATGGGACGGCTGGCCGACCGCATCGGCACACGCTGGACCGTGCTGGGCGGCTCGCTGATGATCGGGCTCGGGCTGGCGATTTCCACGCTGGGGCCGCCCTGGCCGCTGTGGATCGGGCACGGATTGTTCGTCGGCCTGATCGGGCTCGGCGGCATCAACGCGCCGCTCTACATCTATGTCAGCCGCTGGTTCGACCGCCGGCGCGGTTCGGCGCTGGCGCTGATCTCCAGCGGCACCTATCTCGCCGGCGCCGTTTGGCCGGGGATCTTCGAGCGCGCCATCGCCGCGTTCGGCTGGCGCGAGACCATGCTGTGGTACGCGGGTCTGGAAATCGTCATCATCGTTCCGCTTGCCGCCTTGTTTTTCAGCGCGCCACCGGAGGTGATTGCGCCGGCGCCAAAGCCGCAGCCTGGCGTTCGCGCCACGCGCGTGCTCGGCTGGCCGCCCAATGCCGTGTTCGCGATGATCTGCGCGGCGGCGATCCTGTGCTGTGTGCCGATGGTAATGCCGCAGGCGCATCTGGTCGCCTTCTGCACTGATCTCGGCATCACCCGCTCGGTCGGCGCCATCATGCTCTCGGTGCTGCTCGGCACGGCTTTCCTCAGCCGGCAGGCTTGGGGGGTAATCTCCGACCGCATAGGCGGATTGCCCACTGTGCTCATCGGCTCGGCCTTGCAGTGCTCGGCGATGATCGCCTTTCTGCTGACGCAGAGCGAGACCGGCCTGTTCACGGTCGCCGCCGGCTTCGGCCTCGGCTTTTCCGGCATCATCCCTGCCTATGTGCTGGCGCTACGCGAATTGTTTCCCGGTTCGGAAGCTTCCTGGCGCATTCCGACACTGCTCTTCTTCACCGCGGTGGGCATGGCGAGCGGCGGCTGGCTCGCCGGCATCCTCTACGATCACTACGGCTATTACGCCCCGGCTTTCGCGACGGGGATTGGTGCCAATATCCTGAACCTGCTGATCATCGGGACGCTGGTGATGCGGCAGCGAATGCGTGCGGTCTACGCCTGAGCATGAGGGCTGATCAGGCGGGCGCCCGCCAGGATCGCGAACGCGACAAGCGCCGGCAGCAACGCATGCCAGAGACCGGCGGCAGCCAGCGCCGCGGTCGCCGCCCAGGCGATGGACGAGAATGCCTCGGCGAAGGTGGCGATGCGCGAGGATGTCTGACGGCGGCGGAACTGACTGCGTTTGGCCTGCACGCGGAAACAAAGCTGGATGAGCGTGGCGGCGCCGGCTGCGCTGAGCACGCCGAGCCCCGCCACCAGCCCGGCCCATGACGACATCAGCGCCAAGGCCAATACCAGCGGCGCAAAGATGAGCGCGATGATGCCGAGCACCGCTTCGATCTTGGCAAGCACGGCCCGGACTGCGCCGACCGGCGCAGTCCCGACCAGGTCGGGTGCATCCTCGCCCGAAATCGACAGCCAGGCGAGCCCGCCGCCGAGCTGGCCGGCCGCCATCACCACCACCGGAATTAACACCACATAGGCATCAGTCTTGGAGCCGAACGTAACCCACAGGAACAGCGCCGGCGGCAGGAGATAGAGAATCTGCATCAAGGTTTGCGACACCAGCCAGGGGTCGCGCCGCAACAGCGTCCATTCCTTCTGTCGCAGCACCCGGGCCGGAGAGCGGCTACGGAAGCCTCGCGTCCAGCGGTGCCGGCGCGTGACCCCGAAGCCGACGCCGGCAGCCGCCACGGCATGCTCGCCAAACCGACCGGCAAACAACGCAATGGATCCTGCCAGCAGCACCGAAGCGAAGACCATGACTGCGGCGAGCGCGCCGAGATCGCCAAGTACCGCGCGCGCTGGCGCCCACAAGACGCTGGCGGTGTCGGGCACGCGCGCGAGCATCCAGTCCGATTGCAGCGCGGCGAAACGCGACAGGCTGCCATAGGACAGGATCGCCGCCACCTGCAGGCCGATGACGAAGGCCGCGCCGATCACCGCAGCGACGATCTGCGCGATCAGCCGCGTGCGCCTGGCGCCGATCGTGCGAAACAACGCGATGGTAAGCGCCAGCGCGGCGACGGTCGCCAATGCGCCGAGGGCCGCAACCACCCCATAGGCGGCGAGCCAGCCGGCGCCGCCGCGCCAGGCCAGCACATTGACGAAGGGCGCTGCCAGAAGCAGCGCCAGCAGCACAACCGAACCGGCGATGCGGCTCATTCGCACCGAGAATACCTTGCGGGCGGAGGCCGGCGCCGTCAGGATCAGGTCGAGATCAGAGCGCGTGTAGAAGGCGCGCGTTACCGATTCCATCGCCTGTGACAGCAGCAAGGACCAGGTCAGCAGCAGCGTGCCGGTGACGCCGGCCAGGACCGCCGCGTCGGGTGCCAGGTTGGCGTCCGCATAGCCGGCGACCAGCCAATTGGCGAACAAATGCAGGAAGGCTGCAAAGATGACGAGCGTGACCACCACGGTGCGCAGGCGCGAGCGGCCGCCTGCCGTCACCAGCGTCATCCAGTCGCGCCAGCTCAGACGCAATTCGTGACTGGCGAGCCAGGTCAGGGTCGCCGGCTGGCTCAAGCGGCCTCCTCGGCGACCAGGGTGAGAAACGTGTCCTCGAGGCTGGTGGCAGTCGCGCCGGTCTTCAGGCGCAGCTCGTCGAGGGTGCCTTCCGCAATCAGCCGGCCTCCGGCGATGACGCCGATGCGGTCGGCCATGCGCTCGGCGACTTCGAGGATATGCGTGGTCATGATGACGGTGCCGCCGCCGGCCACGCGCTCACGCAATACGTTCTTCACCTGGCGTGCCGAACCCGCGTCGAGGCCGGTGAGCGGCTCGTCGAGGATGATGAGCTTGGGGTCGTGTACCAGCGCGCCGGCGAGCGCGACCTTCTGCTTCATGCCCCGGGAGAAGCCTTCGCAACGCTCATGGGCGTGCGGGCCAAGGCCGAGCCAATCAATCAATTCTCTGGCGCGCGCTTCCGCGGTGGTCGCATCAATACCCCACAGCCCGGCGACGAATTCGAGATATTCGAAGGGTGTGAGCTTGTCGTAGATCATCGGCTCGTCGGAGAGCCAGGCGGTTGCCTGCTTGGCGGTGACCGGATCGACCAGTGAATCGATGCCGTCGACCGTGATGGCGCCGGCGTCAGGATGCAACAGCCCGACCACCATGCGCAGCGTCGTGGTCTTGCCGGCCCCATTCGGCCCGACCAGCGCATAGAACTCGCCGCCATAGACCGTGAGGTCGAGCGCGTCCACTGCCGGGCGGTCGAAGCGCTTGCAGAGCCCGCGCAGGGCAAGGGCGATCGGGCGATTGACGTTACTCATAAACACGCGATCCGCTGAACAGAAACAGGCAGGGCGCCTTAGCAGGCAAGTTGTTTCAGCGGCGTAAACCAGAACAATTGCAGCAGCTGCGTTAAGCTTGAGAGCAGGTTAACCGCTACTTTGCCGTCGGCGCGTTGCGGGAACATAAGCCGGAGAAGTCACGCCCGCGCAAGCTGCCTGAACATCTCGTCGCCGTACATCCTGCGCGCGTCGACGAGGAGCGGCTGAACGGCGTCGACAAAGGCGGCGTGCTCCTGTGCGCTCAACTCCACGATTTCGCAGCCGGCGCTTTCGATCACCTTGCGCGCTTGCGCGTGCTCCTCGACTGCCAATTGCCGCTGAAACGCTACCGCCTCGTTCACCGCGTCCTGCATCGCCCGTTGCAATTCCTCCGGCCAGGCCTCGAACGAGGCACGGTGGAGAAAGACCGGCCGCGAGATGTAGAAATGCGAGGTGAGCGTGTGGAATTTGTGGAAGTTGTGCACGCCGTAGGTGACCGTGTTGGCCAGTGGGTTTTCCTGCGCGTCGAGCGTGCCGGCCTTGATCATGGCGATGGCCTCGGTCAGGTCCATGCGCATCGCCTTTGCGCCGAGCAGTTCGAAGGTGCGCCGGTGGATCTCGCTTGGCAGCACGCGGATCGACATGCCCTTGAGGTCGGCAGGGGTGTGGATCGGACGCAGCCGATTGGAGATGTGGCGAAAGCCGTTTTCGAACCAGCCGAGGATGCGGTAGCCGACGCGTTCCTCGGTCTTGCGGACGAGAAAGTCGCCGAGCGCACCGTCCATGGCCGCGCGCGCCTGCGCGTTGTCGGCGAACAGGAACGGCAGATCGACAAAGCCGAGCTCGGGCACGCGGTCCGTGAGATAGCTTGACGACTGGTAGCCGAGCGTCATTTCACCCGATCCGACCAATCCTAGGATGTCCTCGGCCTTGTGGCCGTGGTCCATGATGTTCCACACGTAGTCGATGGCGATGCGATCACCAAACTGGTTCAACAATTTGTCGCCGATGAATTTGAGCGACTTGCTGAAGCCGGTGGTGGGCGGGCCGTAGCCGGCCATGCGGATCAGGATCGGTTGGGTCATGCGGGACAATTTTAAACGGCCCTTCTATACGGGTGGGCGGCGCTTTGGCCAAGCCACCTGCTGTGATAGTCTTGCGCCAAACAATTACGGAGGAAGCCGGCGATGAACAAGCCGACCAAGCTAGCCATGGCCACCTCACAGGGCACGGTCTCGGACGCCGAGTGGGAGGCGCGGGTCGATCTCGCCGCCGTCTACCGGCTGATCCATCAATACGGCTGGGACGACGTCATCTACAACCACTCCTCCATGCGGGTGCCGGGCGAGCCGCGCAACTTCCTCATGAAGCGCCATGAGCTGCTGTATGAGGAGGTGACGGCGTCCAACCTGGTCAAGGTCTGCATGGACGAGGACCTCGACGAACGCGCCGGCGTCAACCGGCCCGGCTTCACGCTGCACGGCGGCGTGCTGGCAGCGCGCGATGACGTCAACTGCGCCATCCACGTGCACACCGCCACCGGCATGGCGATCGGCGGCCTGAAGAGCGGACTTCGCATGCTGTCGCAGCAGGCGGTGCGCTTCTATCAGCGCATCGGCTATCACGCCTATGAAGGCATCACCGAGGACTTCGGCGAGCGCGAGCGCATCAACAAGGCCCTCGGACAGAACCGGGCGATGATCATGCACAATCACGGCCTGCTCACCGTGGGCATAAGCGCTCGTGATGCGCTTGTATTGATGCACCATCTGATCGAAGCGGCCGAGATCCAGCTCATGCTGGAAGCCACAGGCAACGAAGTGATGGAGATTCCGCCGGAGATCTGCGCCAAGACGGTGGCGCAATACGAGAAGCACGACGCCGGCCGCGGCAGCGCCGACTGGGCGGCCTACTTGCGCCGTCTCGACAATGAAGATCGCAGCTACCGGAACTGACTCCACCGGCGTTTCAGCGCAGGGCCGGTCCCGGCGACGGGATCGGCCTTTTGCATTTCAGCGCTCTCGCCTTAACGCTGCGGCGGCTGCGCCGCGGCCGCGCGCTCGAGATTGGTCTCGTACTGCGTCTTGCCGGAGAGATACTGCTTCGGCCATGGCACGCTCTTCACCCCGATCTTGGCGGCCTCGTGCAGCGCCCAGGCCGGATCGGCCAGATGCGGGCGGGCGATAGCGCAAAGATCGGCACGGCCGGCCGCGATAATCGAATTGGCGTGGTCGGCTTCCGAAATAGCGCCGACCGCGATGGTGGCAATGCCGATCTCGTTGCGGATCTTGTCGGCGAATGGCGTCTGGAACAGGCGGCCATAGACCGGGCGCTCCGCCTTGTCGATCTGGCCGGAAGAGCAGTCGACCAGGTCAGCGCCGGCCTCCTTGAACATCGCCGCGAAGACGGCGGCGTCTTCCGGCGTGTTGCCGCCTTCGGTCCAGTCGTGACAGGAGAGCCTGACCGACATCGGCCTGTCATCGGGCCACACCGCGCGGATGGCGGCGAATACCTGCAGCGGGAAGCGCGCCCGGTTGGCGTGCGAACCGCCGTATTCGTCCGTGCGCCGGTTGGTCAGCGGCGAGAGAAAGCTCGACAGCAGGTAGCCGTGCGCGCAATGCAATTCGAGCACGTCGAAGCCGATCTCCACGCCGCGCTCGGCGGCGGCGACGAAATCGGCCTTCACCCGCTCCATGTCCTCGCGCGTCATCGCCCGCGGCAGCGCGCCGTCCGGCAGATAGGAACCTTCCGACGGCGAGATCAGGGGCCAGTTGCCGTCGCTGAGCGGCTGATCGATGCCCTCCCAGGCGACGCGGGTCGAGCCCTTTCGCCCGGCATGGCCGAGTTGCAGCCCGGCCTTGGCCGGCGTGGTGTGAATGAAGTCGACGATGCGCTTCCACTCTTTCGCCTGTTCGTCATTCCACAGGCCGAGGCAGCCGGGCGTGATGCGCGCATCCGGCGACACGCAGGTCATTTCCCCGAACACGAGACCGGCGCCGCCGAGTGCGCGCGCGCCCAGATGCACCAGGTGGAAGTCGTTGGGCACGCCGTCGACCGCCGAATACATCGCCATCGGCGACATTACGATACGGTTGGGCAGCATAACCCCGCGCACGCGGTAGGGCGTGAACATGGGGGGCACCGGGCGCGTGGCGGGCTCGATATTAAGGCCGCAGCGCTGGGCGAACCAGCGCTCATAGCCTTCCAGCCATTCCGGATCGCGCAGACGCAAATTCTCGTGACTGATGCGCTGCGAGCGGGTGAGCAGCGAATACATGAACTGCTCGGGCTCGAGCGTGTCGGCATAGCGGCTGCCCACCACCTCGAACCATTCCATGGCGTTGCGCGCCGCGTTCTGGATGCGCGCCACGTCGACGCGGCGTACCTCCTCGTAGGCCGCCAGCACCGACGGGATATTGTCGGAGCTGTGACCGAAGACATCGAACTGGCGGGTCAGTTCGATGGCGTCTTCCAGCGCCAGTTTGGTACCGGAGCCGATGGCGAAATGCGCAGTGTGGGCGGCGTCGCCCATCAGCACCACGTGACTCCTGCCGTTGAAATGGCTCCAGTGCCCGCACACCAGCCGCTGAAAATTGAGCCAGGCCGAGCCGCGCATATGTCGCGCATTGCTCATCAGCTTGTGGCCGTCGAGCACCTCGGTGAACAGCTTTTCGCAAAAAGCAATGGAAGCGTCCGGTCCGGCCTCGGTGAGGCCGTGTGCGGCCAGTGTCTCGTCGGTGGTCTCGACGATGAAGGTCGAGGTGGTTTCATCGAACTTGTAGACATGCGCCTGGAACCAGCCGTGCTCGGTGCGGCGGAAGTCGAAGGTGAAGGCGTCGTAGCTCTTGTCGGTGCCGAGCCAGATATAGCGGTTGGGCCGCACCACCAGGTCCGGCATGAACGCCGCCTCGTAGCGCATGCGCAGCCTGGAATTGATGCCGTCGCTGGCGATGATCAAATCGGCGTCGGGGAAGTCGAGATCGCTGTCGACCTCGCGCTCGAATACCAGCTCGACGCCGAGCTCCTCGCAACGCGCCTGCAGGATGTTGAGCAGCCGCTTGCGGCCGATGCCGACGAAGCCGTGCCCGGTGGTGCGCATGCGGCGGCCGCGAATCAGCACCTCGATGTCGTCCCAATGATTGAAGGCGACCTCGATTTCCCGCGCGGTCTTCTCGTCCCAGGCGCGCATGTTGTCCATGGTGGCGTCGGAGAAGACCACGCCCCAGCCGAAGGTGTCATAGGGCCGGTTGCGCTCGACCACGGAGATCGAATGCTGCGGGTTGGCCTTCTTCATCAGCAGGCCGAAATAGAGACCGGCCGGGCCGCCGCCGACACAGACGATGCGCATGCTGGTTCCGCCTGATGGTTGGAGCCGGTCGTGGAACGCGTGGGGCGCGGCTCGGATGCCCCCTGCACCGGTAACAGACCGGCGGCCGAATGCCACCCGCCAGCGCCGCATCTCCAAATTATTTTAAGTATAAAATAATTCCGCGCGGTGCTCGGGTCAATCCCGCCGCCCACCATTGACGCTACCGGCGCGATGGACGAAACATGGCGCCGCCATGCAGTCCTCCGTCGTGCGCATCACCACCCAATCCGGCATCGCCCTCATCGAGATCGACAATCCGCCGGTCAACGCCACCTCCCACGCGGTGCGTGAGGGCCTCCTGGCGGCCGTCGCGCAGGCGGCAGGCGATTCCGCCGTCGAAGCCATCGTCATCGCCGCGGCGGGTCGCACCTTCGTCGCCGGGGCCGATATCAAGGAACAAGGCAAGCCGTCGCAGCCGCCTATCCTGCCCGATGTCTGCAACGCCATCGAGAACTGCCCCAAGCCGGTGGTGGCCGCCATCCACGGCACCGCGCTGGGCGGCGGCTTCGAATTGACGCTCGCCGCCCATACGCGCATCGCCACCGCCGATGCCCGCGTCGGCCTGCCCGAGGTCAATCTCGGCATCATTCCCGGCGCCGGCGGCACGCAGCGCGCGCCGCGGCTGTGCGGGGTGCCGGCGGCGATCGACCTTGTCACCAACGGCAAGCCCCTGCCCGCGCCGCGCGCGCAGGCGCTCGGGCTGATCGATCGCATCGCCAAAGACGACCTGCGCGCCGAAGCCACTTCCTATGCCCGCGAACTGATCGGCAAGCCCATTCGTCGCACCGGCGCATTGCCGGTGCCGGACTTCGACCACGTCGCTGCCGAGCAGCAGGTCGCCGCCGTGGAGAAAAAGGCACGCGGCCAGATTTCGCCGGGCAAGGCAGGCCGCGCCGTACTGATGAGCGCCGAGCTTCCGATTGCCGAGGGCCTCGCACGCGAGCGCGCGATCTATTCCGAACTGGTGAGTTCCGACCAGGCGGCAGCCCTGCGTCACGTTTTCTTCGCCGAGCGCCAGACCGCCAAGGTGCCCGGGCTGGATGACGTTAGCCCGCGCACCGTCGCCACCATTGGCATCGCCGGCGCCGGCACCATGGGCTCCGGCATCGCGGTCGCCTGTCTCGACGCCGGCTACCGCGTGATCGCGGTGGAGCAGAACGAGGCAGCGGCGCAAGCCGGCGAAAAACGCATCGCCAGTCTCTACGACCGTGCCATCAGGTCGAAGCGCATTTCAGAAGCCGACAAGGCGGAGCGCCTGAGCCGCCTGACCCTTGCCGTCGACCGTGCCGCCTTCGCTCCGGCTGATCTGGTCATCGAGGCGGTGTTCGACGATCTGCCGGTCAAGCAGGAACTGTTCAAATCGCTCGATACCATCGTACGGCCCGACGCGGTGCTCGCCACCAACACCAGCTATCTCGATCCCGACGAGATTGCCGCGGTCACTGCGCACCCCGAACGCGTCGTCGGCATGCATTTCTTCTCGCCCGCCCACGTGATGCGCCTCCTGGAAGTGGTCAACGCGGCGCGCACCGCGCCCGATGTGCTGGCGACGGCGCTTGCCGTCGGCAAGAAGCTGCGCAAGCTCAGCATCGTTTCCGGCGTCTGCGAGGGCTTCATCGGCAACCGCATCTATGCGATGTACCGCAAACAGTGCGAATACATGCTGGAAGACGGCGCATTACCGCAGGACGTCGACGCCGCCCTCGAAGCCTACGGCCTGCCGATGGGGCCCTTTGCGGTCAACGACCTGTCCGGCCTCGACATCGCCTGGGCGCGACGCAAGCGTTTGGCGCCCACGCGCGATCCGCGCGAGCGCTATGTCGCCATCCCCGACAAGCTGTGCGAAATGGGCCGGCTCGGCCAGAAGACCGGTGCCGGCTGGTATCGTTATGCCGACGGCAAGCGCACCATCGATGCGGATGTCACGGCGCTGATCGAGGCCGCCTCCAAGGAGAAGGAAATCTCACGCCGGCAAATTTCGCGCGCCGAGATTCAGGCGCGCGTGCTCGCCACCATGGTCAACGAGGGTGCCAAGATTCTCGCCGAAGGCATCGCGCTGCGCGCCTCCGACATCGACCTGGTGCTGATCAACGGCTATGGCTATCCGGCCTGGCGCGGCGGGCCCATGTTCGAGGCCGGCCGCATGGGACTCGACAAGGTCCTGTCAAAGGTCGAGCAGCTGGCCGAACGCGACGGCTTCGGCTGGGAGCCGGCACCGCTGCTGGTCGAACTGGCGCGGGCCGGCAAGACCTTCGCCGAGCTGCCGGCGAAGGCGTAAGCGGCGCCCCAGCGTGGCAATTACTTCAAGCTTAAAATAATTTCCCTGACCCGGGCGCCACAGCTATAGTGCGCGGCCATGAAAGGCTTTGCGCGCGCGCAATGCAGGAGCGAGGTCTGACCGCATGGATGAGGCAACGACCCTCGATGCCGAGACCAAGGCGGCCGAGCGCCCGCGCGATCACAAGGACGAACTGCGGGCGTGGCTGCGCCTGTTCTCCTGCAAGATGCTGATCGAGCGTGAGATCCGCCACCGCCTGCGTGACAATTTCAGCATTACGCTGCCGCGCTTCGACCTGATGGCGCAGCTCGACAAGGCGCCGGCCGGCATGAGGCTGGGCGAGCTGTCGCAGCGGCTGATGGTGTCGAACGGCAACATCACCGGCCTGGTCGACCGGCTGGTCAGTCAAGGCCTGCTTGACCGCCAGGCCGCCCCGAACGACCGCCGCACCCAGCTCGTCAAGCTGACCGCCGAGGGCCGTCGCAGCTTCCGCGCCATGGCGACCGCGCATGAAGGCTGGATCGCCGATATCTTCGCCGGGCTCACGCCGAACGAGCTGGACCGGCTAATGCGCCTGCTCGGCAAGGCCAAGGCCTCGACCCGCAACGCCATGACGCGAGGAGTCACGCGATGAGTGCCGCCAATCCCGTCACCCTGCCGCTCGCCGAATACAAAGCGAAGCACCTCCGTTGCGAGGTCGCCGGCAAGCTTGCCACCCTCACCCTCAACCGGCCGGAGCGCAAGAACCCGCTCACCTTCGACAGCTACCGGGAGTTGACCGACATCTTCCACGCCGCCGCCAAAGACGACGAGGTCAAGGCCATCGTGGTGGCCGGCGCCGGCGGCAACTTCTCCTCCGGCGGCGACGTGTTCGAAATCATCGGCCCGCTGGTCGAGATGGGCACGACCGGGTTGCTGGAGTTCACGACCATGACCGGCGGACTGGTCAAGGCCATGCGCGGCTGCCCGCAGCCGATCGTGGCGGCGATTGACGGCGTCTGCGCCGGCGCCGGCGCGATCATCGCCATGGCCGCGGACCTGCGCATCGGCACCGCCAAAGCCAAGGTGGCTTTCCTGTTCAACCGCGTCGGACTCGCCGGTTGCGACATGGGCGCCTGCGCGATTCTGCCGCGCATCGTCGGTCAGGGCCGCGCCGCCGAACTGCTCTACAGCGGCCGCGTACTCGGCGGCGAGGAAGCCGAGCGCTGGGGCTTCTTCAACCGCCTCACCGCGCCCGAGGCGGTGCTGGCGGAAGCGAGCAAGGTTGCTTCCGAGTTTGCCGACGGCCCCACCTTCGCCAATGCCATGACCAAGCGCATGCTGGAGATGGAATGGGCCATGTCGGTGGAGAGCGCCATCGAGGCGGTGGCGCAGGCGCTGTGCATGAAGACCGAGGATTTCGCCCGCGCCTACCGCGCCTTTGCCGCGAAGCGCACGCCAGTGTTCGAGGGCACCTGATGACTGCCCTCCCCGACGTGCTCGCCGAAACATTGCGCTGGCCGTTTTTCGACGACGACCACCGGCGCTTTGCGCAAACGTTGTTCGGCTGGGCGGCCGCAACTTTGCCGACGCTGCCGCATGACGACATTGACGCCGCCTGCCGCGCACGGGTGAAGACGCTGGGCGAAGCCGGCCATCTTGCTGCCGTGGTGCCGGCCGCTTTCGGCGGCCTGCATGAAAAGCTCGACGTGCGCACGTTATGCCTGGCGCGCGAAATTCTCGCCTTTCATGATGGGCTCGCCGACTTCGCATTCGCCATGCAGGGGCTGGGCACCGGCGCGATCACGCTCTACGGCACCCCCGCACTTAAGGCTCGCTATCTGCCGCCGGTCGGTGCGGGCAAGGCGACCGCCGCCTTTGCCTTGTCGGAAAGGGAAGCCGGCTCCGACGTGGCCGCCTTGACGACCACGGCGACGCCGGACGGCGCCAACCACATGCGCATCGACGGCACCAAGACCTGGATCTCCAACGGCGGCGTCGCCGACCACTATGTGGTGTTCGCCCGCACCGGCGAAGCGGCGGGTGCGCGCGGGCTTTCCGCCTTTGTGGTCGACGCCGACGCGCCGGGCCTGAGCGTCACCGAGCGCATCGAGGTAATCGCCCCGCACCCGCTGGCGAGTCTGCGCTTCGACGGGGTGCGCGTGCCGCTGGAGAACCGGCTGGGCGCCCCCGGCGAAGGCTTCAAGGTGGCGATGGCCACGCTCGATATCTTCCGCACGACCGTCGGCGGCGCCGCGCTCGGCTTCGCCCGCCGTGCCCTGCACGAGACCATCGAGCATGCGGCGAAGCGCAAGCTGTTCGGCGCGCCGCTGGCCGACTTGCAGTTCACGCAGGGCGTGATCGCCGACAGTGCCACCGAGGTCGACGCGGCGGCCTTGCTCGTCTACCGCGCGGCATTCTGCAAGGACGGCGGCGCCGCGCGCGTCACCCGCGAGGCCTCGATGGCCAAGATGTTTGCAACCGAAGCGGCGCAGCGGGTGGTCGACCGCGCCGTGCAATTGCACGGCGGGCGCGGCGTCACCAAAGGCGTCAAGGTCGAAGAGCTTTATCGGGAGATTCGCGCCTTGCGCATATACGAGGGCGCGACCGAGGTGCAGAAGATCGTCATCTCCCGCGAACTGATGAAAAGCCGGGCGAGCAAGTCGGCGCTTGCCGCCAAATAGCAGTCCGAGATCCGCGTGCGCAAAACGACACCGGCCGCGCGTGGGCGCGGCCGGCTACACATTACCTATTTCCAGTGTTGACCTCAGTCAGCGCGTGGCCGAGTTCGTCGCCATGCCCGCGGTTGCCGGCTTCTTGGTTTCCGGCTCCATCTCAGCTTTGGACTTCATCTCGGCCTTGGGCTTCGTCGCCGGCTTGGCCTCGGCCTTCTCCTCGACCATCGTCTTCATCGCCGCAGGCTTGGCGGCCGGCTCGGCCGCGGCCACCGGCAGCACCGCCGGCTGCGCGCTGTCCGGGTGCTTGGCGGCGACCGGGGCTGCGGTCGGCCGCGACGGCGGCAGACCCACCTGCTTCGGCAGCGCCGTCCGGAAGCCGATCGTGCCCTTGAGCGAATTGGCCGCATCCTTCAGCGGCGCCTGCTCCTGCTTGGGACCGCCGTTTATCTCGCGCAACTGGTCGACGAAATTTTTGGGCTCGAGCCAGATAAAGACCGGAACCTGCAAGCCCATGTGCTCCGCGACGTTACGCCCGAAGCTGACGCAATTGGCCCACAGCGCGTTCCACAACGGCGAATCGGCCTTCAGCTTCTCGATATAGGCCGCGACATCCTTGTACTCGGCCGCGTTCAGCCAGACGCGATAGCGCGCGGTCACGTATTTTTCTTCCAGGTCGCCGTCGCTAGGGCCGGTTTCCGCCGGCACCGGGATCAGATGGCCGAGCGTCCACGGCACGACGCTGCAATTGTAGCAGTCGGCGGCGTCGCCGGCCGGATGCAGGCCGGCGATTTCGCTCTTGATGATCTGTTGACGCCCATTGACCCTGCCGTACAGCACATACATGTGCCCGTAGCTGGCGGCCGAGCGCGCCCGAAATTCGATGAAATAGCGTCCGGAGCGCCGACTGGTCATTGCGCGCGCCGAAGCGACCTGAAAGGTTCCGGCAGCTTGGTGAAAGGCGGAAGATTGTGCGCCGCCGACCGCCGCCGCGCCGCTGGCGGTTTCCGCCCGCGCGGCGGGCCCCTGCAGTCCCAACACGAGGGCGGCGGCACTCACGCCCAACAGAATTCCGATGCCGCGGCTGAGCTTGCACATAACGCGCATGACCGATAGCTCCCTAACCCGAACTGAGGTTAGCAACGTTCAACGGAACCAGTTCCGCCCGCCGACGACGAAGAATCCGAATCCCAGAACTCGCTGCGGATCCGGATCGAAACTCTCGCTTCCCGCACCAAGAAAAGGGCGCGGCTTTTGGCCGGCCCTGATCTTGTGATCGTCTGATCGTCGTGCGAGCTAGGAACTAGCCCTTGGTAACGACTGGCGCCGGGGCTTTGCCCTTACCAATCGGCACTTTGCCTTTGCCGGCGCAGCCAGCAAGGCCCAGAGCCAGGACCGCCGAACAGATGATAACGAAGAACATTTTCATGACGCCACCCAGTGTTTTCCCTGTTAACGCTTGCCTATCTAACAAGCCGGTCCACGGCCTCGCTAGTGCGGAAAAGTCACACCCCACAGAAAAGGCAGGACTCAAGCCTCTTTTCGCATTCTTTCCGACCACCAATCTGGCGCCGCCATGGCCGCAATTGCCGGCCCTGCCGACCCCGGTTCTCTAAGTCCGCGGGCGGGTTAGCCGGGGCCGCCCGCGGCCGGCCGGCCCCGCGGGCATGAACCATTCGCCCGTTCTCAGTTCGTTCCGCAGGCCGGCAGGGCCAAATCAAACCCTGACGGCGCCGAATCTTCGGTCCGGCCGCCTACTCGTATTCCTCGCAACTTCCCACCAAGGGGAAGCGATTGGGGAATTTCTTTTTGAGCTTGGCCTCCACCACCTTGAGCGCGGCCTGGCAGCGCTTTTCCGTGGAGAAGCGGGTGTAGGCCCTGCGCGCACCGTCATCGCCGAGGGCAACAAATTGCCACCACGACAGGGCCGGCGAGGCCGAGATGACGAGCACGGGAAAGGCGCACAGGAAAGCAAATGTTCGCGGCTTCATGGATGTCCTACTGCTTGCTGGCAAGCGCCCCCGGTGAAGTCAGTGCAGCACAACGACCTTGGTTCCGAAACCAACGCGATGATACAGGTCCATAATGTCTCTGTTGTACATGCGGATACAACCATGTGATACGAATCGGCCGACCGAGCCCGGATTATTGGTGCCGTGGATGGCATATTCGCCGCCGGCCAGGGTCATCGCCGCAGCGCCCATGGGGTTGCGCGGGCTGCCGGCCGGGATGACATCGGGAATGCGCGGATTCTCACGCTTGATCGAGGCAGGCGGCGACCACGCCGGCTTGATGTGCATGCCGTCGATAAAGGTCGTTCCCGCCCATCGCATGCCTGCCCGGCCGACGCCGACCGGGTAGCGGACCGCCTTGCCGTCGCCGACCACATAATAGAGCCGCCGCTGGCTCGTCTTCACAACGATCGTGCCGGCTGAATAGCCGCTGAAGCGGACCACGTCACGGGCGCTGGCCGGTGCAGACGCCAGCAGCCCCGCGCTCAACAAGCCAAACAACAGCAACCACACGATACGCATAACTGGCCAGCCTCCGTTCCGACGAACCGCTAAAGACAGTGACAGACTAAAGATTCCACTCTGTTACCGGTTCCGTCAATATTTGCCTTTTGTTCTAGGGACCTGGCAGGCATGCGGTGCCTAAGCGGCAGTTGTTGGCACAGGCCGTCTGGCCTAAACATGATCGCATTATGACGACATTGGTCGCCGAACTCGTCTGGTTCGCCGGACTGGTCGGATGGTACATCATCCGCCATCCCTTCGAGCGCAGGGCGCGGAAAATCCGCGTCAACACGTCGCTGCTCGACTGGCGCGAACGCGCCCTTCTGGGCGCCGCTTTTCTCGGCCTGCTGGTCATTCCGGCGATCTACGCGGTGAGCGGATTTCCGGCCGCACTCGATCGCCCATTTCTCCCTGCGGTGGCCTGGCTTGGCCTCGCCCCCCTTATCGGGGCGCTCTGGCTGTTTCGCCGCAGCCACGCCGACCTTGGCCGCAACTGGTCGATCACGCTACAGATGCGAGACGAGCACGCATTGGTGAAATCCGGCGTCTACCGCCTGATCCGGCATCCGATGTATTCCTCCTTCTTCCTGCTCGGCATCGCGCAGCTGCTGCTGCTGCCGAACTGGTTCGCCGGCATCGCCGGCCCGGTGGGTGCGGGAATACTGTACGGCTTCCGCGTGCGGCGGGAGGAGCGGATGATGCTGGAATTCTTCGGCGACGAATATCGCGCGTATATGGCCGAGACCAAACGCATCGTACCGTGGATCCTGTGATGCGTCGGCAGCGAGCACGGAGTTAGCGCATGCGCGGGCGGATGATTCGACTGTCGGTGCCGCGGCGCATGGTCATCGACCTGTTGCATTTCGCCAGCGGCATTCCGACCGTGCCGGTGCAGAAACGCATGGACCTTGGAAAACTGGTCGCAGCGCGCGCGGCCTGCGCTGAGCGGCCCCGCTGGACCGCACTTTTCACAAAGGCCTATGCGCTGATGGCGCGGGACTTCCCCGAGTTCCGCCGCGCCTATGTGAAGCTGCCTTGGCCGCACCTCTATGAATATCCGACCAGCAACGCCACCGTCATCATCGAGCGCGACTACCGCGGCGAGCCTGGCCTGTTCTCGATCTCGGTCAAGGACCCGGCGCGGCAACCTCTCACCGACATCGGGCGTCAGCTGCAGCACGCCTCCACCGCTCCCGTCGAGGCGATCAAGGATTTCCGCCGCACCATGCAGTTCTCGCGGCTGCCGCGCCCGCTGCGCCGGGCGTTCTGGTGGATCTGCCTGAACTTCGGCCGCCAGCGTGGCAACTATTTCGGCACATTCGGAGTTTCGGTCTATTCCGCGCTTAATGCGGAATCCCTTCACCCGTTGTCGCCGCTAACCACGCTGCTCAATTACGGGGTGATGGACAAGGACGGCGGGCTCGACGTGCGTATCATCTACGATCACCGGGTGATGAACGGGGCGACGGTGGCGCGCGCGCTGGGACGCCTGGAAGAGATCCTCAACACCGCGATCGTCGAGGAGGTGCGGACGCTGCCGCGAGCATCGACCGCGACGCATGGTTGACCCCCCCGCGGGCGCCCGGCAGCGCGGGGCCCACCGGCCCTGCCCGCAAATGCGGCAATGGCGCCTTTACAGGCGGCCCCCACCGCCAGTTCCGGCAAACCGGCGGCAAAAAGACCAAAAACCGCTGTCGACCGTTCAAAAAATCTGGTCTGTGGCTTTTGCGCACTAGAGCCAATTTGCGGCTTTGCGGTATTTCATCATGCAATAATGACACGCAGCAGCGGGCGCCTTACAACGGTCGAAGCCCGTCGTGGCTGCAATTCGCAGGGACTCGTGGCGTCGTGAAACTTACAGTTGTTCTGGCTTCTCTGGTGATTGCGGCTCTGTCGCTGGGCGGTTGCGCAGCGAACACCGCGACCAACGGCGCGCAGGCCTACGCCTCGGCCAATACCCAAAACAAGCAGGCCAGCGCGCGCGATCCGTGGACCATGCGCACGCCGTTCGGCATTCTCTACAGCGAGGTGCCGCGCCAGCAAGTAAGCTACAAGAGCAACCAGACGCCCGGTACCATCGTCGTCGATACCAAGCAGCGCTATCTCTTTTACGTGCTCGGTAACAACCAGGCGCTTCGCTACAGTATTGCCGTCGGCCAGGAGGGCTATGGCTGGCGCGGCGTGAGCAGGGTGGCCGACAAGCGCGAATGGCCGGACTGGACGCCGACGCCGAACATCCTGAAGCGTTACCCCGATTTGCCGCGCCACATGGAAGGCGGCCCGAATAACCCGCTTGGCGCGCGCGCGCTTTATCTCGGTGGCACACTCTATCGCATCCACGGCACCAACGAGCCTTGGAAGATCGGCGCGGCCGTGTCGTCAGGCTGCATTCGGTTGTCCAACAACGACATCATCGACCTGTACAACCGCGCCCGCGTCGGCGCCAAGGTCATCGTCCGCTAGCGCGTGATCCAGCACCGGGCCGCCGGCTCCGATGTTGGTCCCCGTGGCGCAGATCCAGAGCCCGCCTCTAGCCTGGCTAAAGGCGGGCTCTTGCGGATTGATCAGACGGACTTCTTTGACAAATCGAACCGCGGCGGGCAGTGAGTCATCAGTTCTTCCTTGCTGACCTTCTTCTTGACGTGGAATTCATTATTCTCGATGTGGCTGATGTAGCAGTCGATCATGCCGCTGTGATCCTCCTTGCGGAGCAGCTTGGCGCCCTGCGGGTGCGCGAGGGAATTTTCCATCTGTAAACCCTCGAGCGCCTCGATCACGCCCTGATCGTCCTTTTTGGTCTTCCAGCCAGATTTTTCGATCGCCTGCTTGAGCGCGAACAGATTTTCGTAACTCTGCCAGGAATGGCTTTTGGCGTTGACCCGTTTCGAGCCTATCTCGCGGGCGTGCACGTCGTCGATTTCGATCAGCTTGATAAACTGCCGATGGAACTCATCATCCTTGTATTTGACCATGCGCGGAAAGTTCTCGACGATGTAAACGCCCTCGGCCGCGCCATTCAGATCGGCGGGGGCAATCGCCTCGATGGTTCCGGAGACGGAATACATTTTCATCGATTTCTCCAGGCCCATGTTCTTGGCTTGAGTATAGAACGCGACCGAAAGCGCACCGAAGAACACGGAGAACAACACTTCGGTATCTTCCGAAATCTTGGTCAGGTACGGCACCATGTCCTTGGCGTCGAGTGGCACGAAGATCGGGTCATGGACCTTGCCGCCGAGCTTTTCGATGATCGCCTTGTGCTCCTTGTAGTGGCTGTGGCCCCAGGCATAGTCCGGCGAGATGATGGTCCAGCGCTTGCCGAGATTCTGGTAGGCCCATGGCGCGCCCGCAGCAGCCAGGCTGTACGTGTCAGTGCCAGTGCGGAAGCTGTAGCGCGTGCCTTTCTCGCCGGTGGCCTCGGTTGCTTCGCCGGTCGAGAAATAGACCGTCTTCAGTTCGGTCGCGACCGGGATCGATGCAAGCATGATACCGGAATGCACCGATCCGCTCACAAACGACGCGCCGTTGCGCTGGATGAGCGAGCGCAGCTTGCGCGCGCCGGTGGCGGGATTGGATTCGGTATCCTCGGTCACCAGTTCGAGCTTGCGACCGGCGATTCCGCCACCCTCGTTGATCACCTTCGTCGCGGCCAGCGCGCACTTGTTATGCCAGTAGCCCCATGAAGCAAAGCCGCCGGTCAGCTCACAATGGTGGCCGATGACGATCGGGCCGCCGGCCTGGGCAAAGGCGGACATGTCCCGCGCCAGGGTGACGTATGCGGCGCCGCCCGCCAGCGCGGTATTCAGGAAGCTACGTCGCGTCATGCGTCTGGTCCGACGCGCATTAATCGGAACTGACTTGGTCATGGGATCACTCCTTTCGGGTTTTGAGAGAGACGCCGAGATAGCGATGGATAATTTCGGGGTCGGCTTGCAAACCGGCGGCGGTTCCCTCGTGGACGATCTGGCCGCGCTCCATCAGATAGACGCGGTCAGCCAGGCGCAGTGCGGTGCGCAAGTTCTGCTCGACGAGCAGGACGGAGATCCCCCGCTTGGCTATGTCGGCAATCTCGTGCCGAATCTGCACCACCAGCTTGGGCATGATTCCTTCCGTCGGCTCATCGAGAATGATCAGCTTCGGCTTCATCAACAGGCAGCGTGCGATCGCAAGCATTTGCTGCTCGCCGCCGGAGAGCGTACCCGCCGGCTGGCGCATACGCTCCTTGATGCGGGGAAAGCGGGTGAATACTTCCTCGACGGCGGGCAACTGCCGACTCCCTTTCGCACCGAGAAAGAGATTCTCTTCGACCGTAAGCAGAGGAAAAATGCCGCGTCCCTGTGGCACATAGCCGATGCCCATGCCGGCGAGCTTGTGCGGTTGGACGTCGTTGAGCGGTGTGCCATTGTAGACAACCGAACCACCGGTGCGGCGCAACAGACCGAGAATGGCGCGTAGCGTTGACGTCTTGCCAACGCCATTGCGGCCAAGCAGGGCGACGGTATCGCAATCGTTCACCGTCAGGTTGACGCCGCGGAGCACGGGAACCTTGCCGATCTGCGCAGTAAGGCCGGTGACGCTAAGCATATCAGTCGTCCTCCGGCGGGCCGAGGTATGCTTCCTGCACCTGAGGATCGGCGGTGATATCGGCCACGGTGCCGGTAGCGAGAATGGCGCCTTGTGCCATCACCACGATGAAATCAGCGATATCGAACACCACCTCCATGTCATGCTCGATCAGCACCACGTCGATGCGTCGCGAAATTTCCTTGATTGTAGCGACCGTACGCTCGGTTTCCTCGGGGCCCATGCCACAGACCGGCTCGTCCAGGAGCAACAGTCTGGGCTCGGCGGCCAGCGCCAGCGCCAGTTCCAGAAGCGCGACGTCGCCGTAAGATAAAGTCGAGGCCAGATCGTCGTAGTGAACGGCGAGGCCGACTTCCTCGATGATTTCGTTGGCGCGAGCGGTGACGCCGCGGAACGACTGAACCGGGCTGAACGGCGCCATGATACGCCGGTTGGTCAGCACCGCGATGCGCACGTTGTCGGCGACGCTCATCCCACCGAATACGCTTTTGATCTGCAGCGTGCGCGAGATACCATGCCGTACGATCTGGTGAGGCTTGAGCCCAACCAGGTTGCGCCCGTTGAACACGATCCGGCCATCGTCTGCCGGGATCTCGCCGCAGATCAGATTAAAAAGCGTGGTCTTGCCCGCACCGTTGGGCCCGATGACGGCGTTGAGTTTACGGCTTTTCAGATCAATGGTGACGCCGTCGACAGCGGTCAGGCCGCCGAAGTGCTTGGTCACACCGGAAAGGCTCAGTGCTGTCCCGGCGCTCATCGCTTTTCCTCGATGATGGCGGCTGCCTCGCCACCCTCGGATGCATTCCGCCGGTCGAACGCATCGCGCCGGGCCGGTTCATCCGGGATGCGCGTGAATGCAAGCCGCAGGGCGTCATTCCATGCGCCGGCAAGACCGCGCGGCGCGAACATCACCACACAGATCGTGATGGCGCCGACCGCGATCAGGTAGTGCTCCCAGAGGGTGGAAACGAGCTCGCGAAAAACGATCAGCGCGCCGGCGCCGAACAGTGGACCGAGCAGGCTGCCGGCGCCGCCGACGATCGCCCACACCACGGCTTCGCCGGAGACGTGGTAGAACATGTAGGAGGCCGAAGCATAGCGACCGAAGAAAGCAAACAGGGCACCTGAGGTGCCCGCCAGCGCTCCGGCAATGACGAATGCGATCAAACGGGTGCGGTAGACGTTGATGCCGATCAAGGCAGCGCGTCGGTCGTTTTCGCGGATCGCTTTGAAGGCGAGGCCTAACGGGCTGTTCACGATCAGCGCTGTGAGCACGTAGCAGGCCAACACGACACCGAGGACCACGTAATACTGCGTCGTCGCGTCGACGAGCGTGAGCTCCAACTCCCCCAGTTTCAGCACGGGCGGCGGCGAAAACGATACGCCATCGTCGCCCCCGGTTACGCCTTTCATGCTCATGGCGGCGAAATAGAAAATGAGCGAAAAAACTACGGTGATGATGGCGAAGTAATGCCAAGTGAGTCGTACAGCGAATACACCGGTCAACAGTGCCATGACGCTCGCCGCCACGATCCCGATTGCCAGTGCCGGCCAGAATCCCACGTTCCACGCATTAATTGAGAGCGCGACGCCGTACATGCCAATGCCGAAATACAGCGCCTGCCCGAAGGACAGGAGGCCGACATAGCCAAGCAGCAGATTCACGCTGGCTGCGAGCAGCGACCAGATCAGAATTTCGGTGGCGATGCTGACCCAGAATGTCGCGCCGAACGCTGGAAGTACGAATGGCACGGCGAGTAATGCCACAATGAGGACGGCAATTGCCAGCGCGCGGGCATATGCCGCCGTCATCGGGTAGCTCCCGCGAACAGCCCATGCGGTCTGACCAGCAAAACGACACTCATGAAGGCGAGCGAAACAATGCGCGCGATTGTCGGTTCCGTGACGCTGGTCACCAGCCCTTCGAGCACTGCGAGCATGATCGCGGCGGCAACAGTGCCTTGTAGGTTGCCGAGCCCTCCGATGATAACGGCCATGAAACAAAACGGCAGCACATCGACGCCAGTGCGGAACTCGACCGTGGTTATCGGCGCTGCAATAACGCCGCCGAGCAAGGCCATCGCCGTGCCAAGCGCAAAGGTAAACCCTGACACCTGCGCCACCGGTATTCCCAGGGTCGTTGCCGTTTCCGGATCATGGCGTACGGCACGAATCCAGGTTCCGAGTTTGGTGCGGTTGAGGAAGAGGAAGAATGCCACAAGGAACAGCGCCGCGAACACGGCCGCGCAGATGCGGTAGACCTCGTAGTCGATGCCAAATAACGGCACTGTGCCCTCGATCGGAGCGGCCATGCGGCGCGGCTGCGGCCCATATATTGCGCGCACCATCTCTTGAATGATCATCGACAGTCCGAACGTCGTGACGATCGTCAGTGAGGCTTGGCGGAGCGTTGGCCGGATGACCATGCGCTCGATCACGGCACCGAGAACCAAGCCAATCAAAGGCACGACGGCGAGCGCGAGCCAGAAAGACCCAGTACTCGTGGCCACCACCAGACCACCCACCGTACCGAGCATGAAGAAATCACCGTGCGCGACGTTGATAACGTCGAGCAGGCCGAAGATGATCGAAAGGCCGAGCGCAATGAGGGCGATGATCAGCCCCCACACCAAGCCGTTCACCGCCAATGCAAATACTAACTCGTTCACGACGTGGCCAATCGAGTGCCCGGCGACTGCGATGGTCGATCTTGTGGGCGTCGGAAATAGCTGTCAAGTCGGAATGACTTGACAATCAACGCTGCTTGAAAGTACCAATTTTACACGCTGATAAATCTCGAGATACTCGTCAATTATTACAGACAGTAGACGAGCATCGACAACTGGTGGTAAGCTCTTCCATTGTTTGTTTCAACGGTTGCCACGCTGCCAGCGATGAGCGTCGATCAGATCCTCGAGCAAATTGGCCTGCAGGAGACGGAGGCCAGGTTCTACTTGGCCGCGCTGGAGCTCGGGCAGGCATCCGTACGCGACATAGCGGCCAAGGCCGGGATCAGCCGCACCAACGCCTATGACGTATTCTCCCGTCTGCTCGAGCAGCGTCTGGTGACGCAGGTGGGCGCGGCCGCAAACAAGACAATGCTGGTGGCTGCAGAACCGCCGGACCAGCTGACCGAATTGCTGGATAGCCGACGCAAAAAGCTCGACATTCTGCTGCCGGAGTTGCGATCGCTGCATAACCGCGCCAGCGGCAAGCCGCGCGTCCGTTTCTATCAGGGCCCGGACGGCATCAAGCTCGTCCTTAACGACACCCTCGGCGCGCGCGACAAAAGACTGCTCGGTATCCTGTCGATGCGCGATCTCTACGAAGTGCCCGGCCGTCCGTGGATGAACGGTCTTGTGCGCCGCCGCATCGATGCCGGCGTCTTCCTTCGTGTCATCCGCTCGCCGATCAAGGACATTGCTAATGTTTGGCCGCAAAGCAGCGCCGACTTACGCGAAGTGCGATTCGCTTCTCCCGATTTCGTCTTCACCATGACGAGCTACATCTACGACAACAAGGTCGCGATCATCTCATCACAGCGCGAGAATTTCGGCATGACGATCGAGAGCGAAGAATTCGCCATGATGCAAAGGAACCTGTTCGAGATACTATGGGCATCCTGTCCGGCACCGCGCCGAAAGGTTGGCAGGACCGGTTTCCATAAACGAGACGCCGACGTCAGCGTTTGAAATCTTGCTTGATTTGCACCAGGGAACAGCACGTGTCGACATATTATCCCAAATTTAAAGCCGCCGCTTGTCACATGGCGCCGGTCTTTCTGGACAGCGCTCGGACGATCGACAAGGCGCTGAGCGTGATCGAAGAAGCAGCCAACAATGGCGCATTGCTGGTGGCTTTTCCCGAGAGCTTCGTACCTGGATTTCCGGTCTGGGCGGCGTTGCGCGCGCCGATCGTCAATCATGATTTCTTTCGGGCGCTTGCACGCGAAGCCTTGCGATCTGATGGGCCTGAGATTTGCCGCGTCCGCGCCGCCGCGCGGCGCCACGGGGTGCATGTATCGCTTGGCTTCACCGAGGGAACTGAGGCGAGCGTCGGTTGTCTGTGGAATTCGAATCTGCTCATCGGTCCGGACGGCTCAATCCTCAACCTGCACCGCAAGCTGGTGCCGACTTTTTACGAAAAACTGATCTGGGCCAACGGCGACGCGCGGGGTCTGCGGGTGGTGCCGACTGAAATCGGCCGTATCGGCATGTTGATTTGCGGGGAAAACACCAATCCGCTGTCTCGATTCGCTTTAATGGCCGAGGGAGAACAAGTCCACATTTCGACTTATCCGCCGGTGTGGCCAACGCGGCAACCCGACGAAAGCGGTGCCTACGACCTGCGGCGCGCAATCGAAATCCGCGCAGGCGCGCATGCTTTCGAGGCCAAGGTATTCAATATCGTTTCATCCGCATTCGTCGATAAGACCCTGAGGGACACGGTCGGGATGGCGGACAAAGCGGTGCTTGAGGTGATTGAACGCTCACCCTCGAGTGTCTCGATGATCCTGGATCCGACGGGTTCTGTCATAACCGAGCCCCTGTCTGACAGCGAAGGTATCGTTTACGCGCAAATAGACACGTCGTTGGCGGTGGAGCCAAAGCAGTTTCACGATGTAACAGGTTACTATAACCGGTTCGATATTTTCGACTTGCGCATCGATCGCTCTCGGCGCGATCCGGCTCGCTTCATCGAGAGCGCGGAGGATGGATCATCCGCGCTGCCGGTGGGGACAGAGGCCCCGCACGATGCGCCTGCAGTGGCTTCGTTTATCGAAAATGGCCCCACGCGAATTCAACGTTAGCTTGCGGGCGCCGGGAGCAAACCCCTGTGCGCCCGCGCGACCGGTGTTTGGCGAAGACCGGAAAGCTGGGTCCGAGAGACGCCGGCAGGTCGCGCACGCGGACACCGTCGAACCCGTCTCCACTCCCAAATTCCCTGCTAACAGGGAATTTTAAAAAATCCGGCCTACGCGACAACCTTTCGCGGCTAGCCGGCGGACGAATTCAACGGTCTGGAGGAGTAATTCCTGCGCGACAAAACAGGGCGTTTTGGCATTGCAGCACGGAATTTATCAAGGCAGCATCACAACCATCGCCGGAAGGGGCGTTCGTTACCCACGGCAACGCCTGCCTGCCTGTTTAAACGTGAAGCGAACAAATTCCCAAACATCACAGCCGCGCTGGCTGGGGACGCTCGCCGGAGCCACAAATCTGGACACCGGATATAAGCCGTTGTCTCTATCACCATAAGCTGGCATCCTTGCCGTGTGTCAACGATAACTGCCGAAAATGGCAGACCGATTGGTGAAAACAGCAGGGAGGGAACAACAATGCTGCTGCGCGCATTGATTTTTGCGACGTCCGCGCTCGCTATGGTGAGCACGACGCAAGCTGGCGAAGTGCTTCGGATGGGCGGCGGTCCGTCCGGCGGGGCTTGGCATCCGGCGTGGAGCGCCGGCACCCAGTTGCTCAACCAGAAGCTGGGCGGCCAGTACACGTTCCAATACACGCCGACCGCTGGCTCGGTGGACAACGCCCGCAAGGTGCGCCTGCAGGAGCTCGCCTCCGGCTGGTCGCACATCCCGCAGGTCTATGAGTCCTGGTACGGCGAAGGCGGGTTCAAGAAGGACGGCCCCAATCACGACTTCCGCGTCATCGGTAACGTGCGCCAGCAGACGCAGATCATCGCCGTGCTCGCCGACAGCCCGATCAAGTCGTTTAGCGACATGAAAGGCAAGGTGGTGAGCCTGCTGAACAAGGGCTCCGGCTCGAGCGCGAACTGCGTCAAAATGTTCACCGCGCTCGGTCTCATGGACAAGATCGAGCAGCGCTACATGGACTTCTCAGCGTCCGCGCGCGCGCTCGGCGACCGGCAGATCGACGTATTCTGCTCGGCCGGGGTTCCCTACAAGATTCCGGCGCTGACCCAGCTCTCGCTCACCAAGCCGGTGCGCTACATCTCGCTGACGCCGGAAGAGCAGAAGAAGCTGACCGCGACCTTCAAGTTCTATGCGCCGGTCACGATCCCGGTTCAGAAAGACGTGAAGGGCATGGACAAGCCGGCGCTCACCATCGGCTACGATGTGTGGTGGATCGTCAGCAAGAAGATGTCGGACCAGGCGGTCTACGACGTGCTCAAGACCATCGCCGACCCGACCAACCTCAAGACTCTGGCTAACACCGCCAAGTACTGGGGCTCGCTGAGCGGGAAATTCGACTCGCTGGTGCAGCATAAAATCAGCATTCACCCCGCGGCGGCCAAGTACTGGAAAGAGCGTGGCGTGAAAGTGCCGGCCGAACTCGTCAAGGGTTACGAAGGCTCCTGAGGTTGATGCCGAAGTCGGTGTCGCTCTGATCGAGTGCAGGATGCGGAAGGGGGTATCCTTTCCGCATCCTTCCCATATTCACCGGGTCGCGTAGACTCTGAAACCTGCCGGAACCAGTCGCCATGGCTAATGGCGCAATGTCCGTTCTGAAGCGGATCGGCCTTGTCAGCGAGGATGTCGTTCCTCAGCGCAACGTGACCGGTCTTGCCCGCTATGTTCTTTCGGTCGTCGCGGTAGGCTTTTCGTGTTTCTTCATTTACGTGGCGTTTTTCGGCTCGCCGGTTTCCGAAATTTTCAAGGGAACGTTTCTGCTCGGCGTCATTGTTCTTTCCATTATTCTCTACAAGAGCCGCCGGAAGCCGCTGCGCGACGGATTCGTCTGGCTCGATGAGATTTTCGCCGTCGTCGATCTGATGGTGCTGAGCGGCGCCATCGCGATCTGGGCCGATTGGCAATTCTTCAGCAATGTCGAGCTGTGGCGGAATTTCGCGACCACGCAGGTCTGGTACGTGGCGGCGGCCGGCGCGCTCGTGGG
>Ga0210122_1000060_pt1 | contig 29130 bp, 19 predicted proteins | sample Muzzi_CordB_D2_FD_185530 | JGI IMG/M metagenome (GOLD analysis project Ga0210122, IMG submission 185530) | Wetland microbial communities from San Francisco Bay, California, USA, that impact long-term carbon sequestration - Muzzi_CordB_D2 (SPAdes) | ecosystem: Environmental > Aquatic > Marine >... | reverse complement strand
TTTACACCAGCCGAAATTATTGTTTCTGGATGAACCCACCTCCGGTGTGGATCCGATTACCCGGCGACATTTTTGGGAGTTTATCAAGCAGCTCACCGCGCAGGGCGTCACCGTGTTTGTAACCACCCATTATATGGATGAAGCCCAGCATTGCAACCGGGTGGTTATGATCAACGACGGCAAAATTGTTGCCAGCGGATCTCCGGCTGACATCATCCGCGACGTGCTGCCGAATCAGCCGCAAGCGGATTTAAACGATGCCTTTGTCAAGTTGATGGCCCGGAGAAAGCCATGAAACTCAAAAACATGCAGGCCATCGCCCGCAAGGAGTATTTTCACCTCATCCGGGACTTCCGCAGCCTGTACCTGGCGTTTGTTATTCCGCTGCTTTTAATTTTGCTTTTCGGATACGCCCTGAGCCTGGATGTGAACAATATCAGGACCGTCGTCGTTGATCATGATCAAACCCGGGAGAGCCGTGATTTTATCCGCAAGCTGGATGCTTCCGCCTATTTTCACGTCATGGGGTATCTGCCGAATACGACCGCGGTGGTGCGCCACATCGACCAAAACCGGGCCATGCTCGCAATTGTGATTCCGCCGCGCTGGACGGAAGACCTCAAAGCAGACCGCAAAAGCCCGCTGCAGGTCATCATTGACGGCAGCGACCCGAATTACGCCGGCAGCGCCCGTGCCTTTATCAGCGCCTACATTTCACAGGTCAATCAGAAGGCGCTGATCAAATTTCTCAACCGGCAGGGGCGGGTTAAAATAAAAACTCCTGTGGCGGGACGCATCCGGGTTTGGTTTAACGAGGATCTGGAAAGCCGCAACTTTATCGTACCCGGTATTATTGCACTGATTATTATGATCGTCGGCGCCCTGTTGACTTCTCTGGTTGTTGCCCGGGAATATGAAAACGGGACCATGGAAACCATCCGGTCACTGCCCGTGCAGGCGGCTGAATTTTTGCTGGGCAAGGCCATTCCGTATTTTTTGATCGCGCTAATCGACGTGCTGGTGGCAATTTTAATGGGACAGCTGCTGTTCGGCGTGGTCATGAAATCCAGCTTCTGGCTGATGATCGGGGCGTCCTGCCTGTATCTGGGGGTGGCCCTGTGTGTCGGGCTGCTGATTTCCACCCTGACCAAATCCCAACTGGTCGCCAACCAGATAGCCATCCTGGTGACCTATCTGCCGTCTCTTTTGCTGTCCAACTTTGTTTTCCCCCGGGAGAACATGCCCGCTCTTTTGAAAATGATCACCTATCTCATTCCTGCCACATATTACATCGACATCCTCAACGGACTCTATTTGCGCAATGTGGCGCTGTCTTATCTGTGGCCCAGCTTTCTGGTTCTGTGTCTGATGTTTTTAGGTCTAAGCGCCCTTAATATTCTCATTTTAAAAAAAGAGGGTTTGTGAGATGAGCTGGCTCAGAATCCGTGAACTGGTTAGAAAAGAGTTTATCCAGCTCTTTCGAGACCGGAAAAACAGGCCGCTTTTGGTGGTCGCACCCCTGGTGCAGCTGATTGTCTTTGGTTACGTGGTGACCACCGATGTGCGGGACATCCGGGTGGGGCTCGTCGATCAATCCCGCACGCCGGAAAGCCGCCGGCTGATCGACGCCATCGACGGCAACCATACATTCCGGATTACCCACTATCTGAATCGATCCGCCGACCTTGACCTGCTGTTGCTTGAGCGCAAGATCGATTTGGGTATCCACATACCGTCGGATTTCAGCAGCCAAATTCGAAAAGGGGAGACCGCCGAGGTTCAGATTCTGGCCGACGGCAGCATGAGCAATATGGCATCAATCAGGATTTCATATACGATATCGCTGCTGGAGCAATTCAACAGTCAATTGATCCGCGAACTCTACCCGCATCGAATCGATTACGGGGAAATCGACGGTCGTATCCGCACCTGGTATAATCCGAACCTTGACAGTCAGTACTTTTATGTACCGGGTATTGTCGCATTTCTGGTGATGCTGCTCTCTTTGCTGTTTACTTCCATGGCCATTGTGCGCGAAAAGGAAGCCGGCACCATGGAACAATTGATCGTTACACCGTTAAAACCCCTTGAGCTGATCCTGGGCAAGACCATTCCATTTATTATTATTGCCCAGATCCAGATGATTCTGGTGATCGCCTTTGCCATCTTGTGGTTCAAAATTCCGATGGTCGGCAATGCCTTTTTGTTGCTCGGTGCCACTTTTATTTTCCTGCTCTCCACCCTCGGCATCGGGCTGTTTATATCCACGGTTTCCAAAACCCAGCAGCAGGCCATGATGACGAATTTTTTTTTCATCATGCCGTTTTTTATGTTAAGCGGTTTTGTGTTTCCGGTTGCCAACATGCCGACCGTAGTCCAATGGTTTACATATTTAAATCCGTTGCAATATTTTCTGGTGATCGTCAGGGGCATTTTTCTGAAGGGAACCGGATTGGACGCGCTTTGGCCTCAGTTTTTAGGTTTGGCGATTTTAGGCGGAATAGTCTTTCCGGCGGCGGTCAATCGCTTCCGGAAACGACTGGATTAGTGAAGTTAATCCTATTTCCAAGAACATGTTTATACCCAGAAGGTGCTATTCTTCAGGGCGCAGAAATTCGAAAGCAAGGAAATGAAGCTGTTACCTATTTTAAGCGAGATGAACCCGGTTGTGAGAATTCTTCTCGTTATCGTTTTGACGGTGGCCGCAGTCTTTGTCGTCAAGGCCATCCGCCGGTTGAGCCAATATCTGTTGACGATGAAGTTCGACAGCAGCAAATCATCAAAAGAGATCCTGACCCGGAGGTATCCCAAGCTTGCCACCATCATTACCATCCTGGTCAGTGCCGTGACGTTTACCATTTATTTTGTTGCCGTCGGGATGATTCTGCGTGAATTTAAAATTTCACTGACGACGTATTTTGCCAGCGCAACGGTCATCGGATTGGCTGTCGGTTTTGGCCTGCAAGGATTCGTGCAGGATCTGGTGATCGGTCTCACCCTGATTTTTTCGGATGCCCTAACCATCGGGGAAATGGTTAAACTGGGCGATGAAATCGGCAGGGTCGATAATATCGGGCTTAGGTTCACCACACTGATTAACCTGCATGGCCAACGGATTTTAATCCCCAACAGAAATATCGCCACTATTAGCCAGTATCGCGGCGGCTGCATCCGGGCCTACGTCGATATCCAATTGCCGCAGAAGATCGATGAAAATGATTTGTTACAGGCGATTGCGGCAATTGCCAAGGGCATGTACAACCAACACAGCTCGATCATTCTATCCATGCCGGAAGTCTTCGGGATAAAGGGTGCAACAAATGGTCAATGGCGTTATCTGCGTATCAAGTTCAAGCTTTGGCCGGGACAAGCAAATATCATCGAAGTGACATTTAAAGAAAGAGTGGTCCAGGTACTCAAAAAAGCCTATCCGGATTATGCTGCCTGGATGATTACGGTGACTTACAAAGTTGAATAAACCCAGACGAATGCTAATTCTGCTTAGAGAGGTTAATATCATCTCAAAAGCCCGTTCGGGCTCGTTGAGACCGCGGGAAGCCTTTTTGCTTCTGGGTTGTGATAACCCGGCAAATTACGGATCATAAACGGGATAAATTCTATGTTGCGCAGATTATTCGGTCCCGGCCTCAGCCTGGTTCTTTTTGCGGCTGCAATCTGGTTGCTGCACAAAGAATTGAGAACGTACCATCTCGTAGATATCCTGCAAGCCTTCGATGCAATTCCCGGCGCGCATCTTTGGGCGGCTGCAGGATTGACCATATTAAGCTACGCTGTAATGACCGGCTACGATTTGCTTGCCATGCGCTATATCCAGTATCCGCTGTCTTATTTTAAAATTGGTCTGGCATCCTTTATCGGTTATGCCTTCAGCAACAATATCGGTATGTCTATGATTGCCGGGGCTTCCGTGCGGTATCGGCTATATTCGGCCTGGGGACTGTCGACCCTGCAAATTACCCAGGTGGTTGCATTTTGCACTTTGACCTTGTGGCTCGGATTTTTCACACTGGGGGGTGCGGTATTTGTGATTGAACCCCTGAGGATTCCAGCGGCAATCCATCTGCCGCTGACATCCCTGCGCGCGATCGGCATTGTCATGTTAGCTGTTGTATTGGCATCCGGGATTGCAACGACTGCCAAAAAAACTGCCATCACGATTCGTCAGTGGGAAATTCAGCTGCCTTCCGTTCGTCTGTTCGTTTCTCAGCTCATCATTGCGGCGCTGGACTGGATGCTGGCAAGCCTTGTTTTGTTTGCGCTGCTGGCTTCCGGCTCCGCGATGTCCTACCCGGAATTTTTGGCCGTCTATCTGCTGGCCCAACTGGCCGGACTTGTCAGTCAAGTCCCCGGGGGACTCGGCGTATTCGAAACGGTGATTGTGCTGATGCTGTCCGCCAAGTTGCCGGCGAATCAGATATTCGGTGCCTTGCTGGGATATCGCGCCTTGTATTATTGGCTGCCGTTGATCACCGCCGCGCTGTTGCTCGGGCTGCAGGAAATTTTGCGCAAACGGGAGCGGCTGGGTGTCTTCGTGCGACTTTTTGAAAACTGGGTGTCGCCGATGGTTCCCCAGGTCTTTGCTTTTGCAGCCTTCATCGGTGGTGCTATTTTGCTGTTATCCGGTACCACGCCGATCGTCGAGCCGCGCATCATTTTTTTAAAAAAGTTGGTTCCGCTGCCTTTTTTAGAGCTTTCGCACTTTGTCGGCAGTGTTGCCGGTATGGGATTGCTGTTGCTGGGTCGCGGGTTACAGCGGCGACTCGATGCCGCTTATCATTTGACCATCGGCCTGCTGACGGCCGGCATTGTCGCTTCATTGGCCAAAGGGTTCGATTACGAAGAGGCTATTGCGCTGCTTTTAATTCTGGTTGCGATCTGGCCGACACGCCGGTATTTTTATCGTAAGGCATCTTTGTTCAGCCAGCCGTTTAACGCCGGCTGGATTGCGGCCATCTTTATTATTATCGGCGGCTCTGTCTGGCTCGGTTTTTATTCCTATCGCCACGTGGAATATGCCGACAGTCTGTGGTGGCGTTTTGCCTTTGGCGATGATGCCTCCCGATTTTTACGGGCCACCGTCGGGGCTGCCGTTCTCGGCTTGTTTTTCGCAGCAGCGCGACTCTTGCGGCCGGCACCGCCGCAGCCCACAGAATCCGACCGGCAGGAACTTGAAAAAGCTTACCCAATTGTGCTCAACTCGGCGGCGGTGTCCGCCCATCTGGCATTGCTGGGTGACAAGCGTTTTTTGTTTAGTCCGCAGGGCGATGCGTTTATCATGTACGCTGTGGAACGCCATAGCTGGATTGGGATGGGAGACCCGGTCGGCCTCGATTTGCGCTGGGCCGATCTCATCTGGAAGTTTCGTGAACTATCCGATCGCTACGGCGGTCGAACGGTATTCTATGAGATCGGCCATGAAGGTTTGCATCTGTATCTGGATCTGGGACTTTCTTTATTGAAGCTCGGGGAAGAAGCCCGGGTCCCGCTGGCGGCCTTTTCACTGGAGGGCGGTGCCCGCAAAGGGCTGCGCTATACCAAACGGAAATTTGAAAAAGAAGGGTATCGCTTCGAGGTAATTTCGCCGGAATCAACGGCAGCCCATCTGGAAACGTTGAAAAATATTTCCGATGCCTGGCTGACGGAGAAAAGTACCCGGGAAAAGGGGTTTTCCCTGGGATTTTTTCAACCGGATTACATCCGGCGCTGTCCGGTGGCTTTGGTAATTCGAAATGAACGCATCGAAGCCTTCGCCAATTTGTGGACCGGGGCGCAGCTGGAGGAGCTGTCCCTTGATCTGATGCGTCATCTGCCCGAGGCCGCCGAAGGTGTCATGGAGTATTTGTTTATTAGCCTGATGCTGTGGGGAAAGGAGAGGGGATACCGCTGGTTCAATCTGGGTATGGCGCCGTTTTCAGGCCTTGAGAACCGGGCTTTGGCACCGCTGTGGAATCGTCTCGGCGCCTTTGTCTTCCGGCACGGGGAGCATTTTTACAATTTCAAGGGTCTGCGGCATTACAAGGAAAAATTCGACCCCGAATGGCGGCCGAAATATCTGGCCTCCCCCGGAGGTCTGGCGTTGCCTCAAGTTTTCGCCAATTTAGCGACGCTCATATCGGGGGGAGTGAAAGGAGTCGTAGCGAAATGAATCGCGTGGTTGTTTTTTTATTCACCGTGTTTTTGATGCTCAATATTGCTTCCGGCATTCGGGCGGAGGAGACCACCGCCCAATTCGGACGCTTCGGCAAGATTGCAGTGTATCACTCATCCGCTCACCCGGCCCATGTGGTGCTGTTTGTTTCCGGGGACGGCGGCTGGAACCTGGGGGTGGTCGACATGGCCCGCGAACTCGCGGCGCTGGATGCACTTGTGGTCGGGATCGACATATCCTACTATCTGAAACAACTTGAAAATTCTTCCGAGCCCTGTGTCTATCCGGCGGCGGATTTCGAACTGTTGAGCAAATTTGTCCAGAAAAAATTTGATTTTCCCCAGTACATAACGCCGGTATTGATCGGGTACTCTTCCGGTGCCACGCTGGTTTATGCTGCCATCGTCCAGGCCCCTGCGAATACATTCCGGGGTGCCTTCAGTCTGGGTTTTTGTCCGGATATCGCTTTGTCAAAACCTTTCTGCCGGGGCAGCGGGCTGGAGTGGACCAAGGGTCCCCAGGGCAAGGGATGGAGTTTTCTGCCGTCAACTAAGCTGGCCGTTCCCTGGGTTGCTTTTCAGGGAACCATCGACCAGGTTTGCGATGCCGAGAAAGCCAGGGCCTATGTGAAGCAGGTGAACAATGGCGAAATCGTTATGCTGCCCAAAGTCGGCCACGGCTTTTCGGCGCCGAGAAACTGGCTGCCCCAGTTTAAAAATGAATTTACCAGGCTGATGGCGCCAAAACCGGAGGCGCCGGTTCAAGCCCCCGCCGGCGAATTAGGTGACCTGCCTCTGGTGGAAATTGCCGCCCATGGCCGGGGATCCAGTTACATGGCGGTGTTTTGGTCCGGTGACGGGGGCTGGGCCGAGTTGGATCAAGCAATCAGCGCCGGTATCGCCGTCGGCGGTGTGCCGGTAGTCGGTGTCAATTCGTTGAAATATTTCTGGACCAGTCGAACCCCGGAGCAAACCGCAAAAGATCTCGAGCGCATCATCCGGCAATATGCGGCCTTATGGCAAAAAGAAAAAGTTGTGCTGATCGGCTATTCGCTGGGGGCGGACATCGTGCCGTTCGCAGCCAATCGCTTGAATGAAGCGTTGAAGTCCAGTCTGGAACTGATTGCACTGCTTGGCCCGGCCCTTCAGGTGGACTTTGAGTTTCATCTCAGCAGTTGGCTGGGGTCGAGCTCAAAAACGGCGCTGCCCACAATGCCGGAGATCGTGCATCTGGGTAACTCACGTCTGCTTTGTATCTACGGGGAGCAGGAAACGGACAGTCTGTGCCCCAATCTTCAGGGGAACAATTATAAAAAAGTCGCGCTGCCCGGAGCCCACCATTTCGGCGGCAATTATGCTCAAATTGCTGAAACCATTCTCGGCGAGATGAAATAACCGGGTCTTTTTCTTCTGAAACGGCACGCCACAAAACAAAGCAGAAAAGTTGTTGATGCAATAGTCCGGACGGATCCAACTGCATTGATATCTACCTTTCGCTCAGTGCATTTTTACCCCCTGGACACCTTTTTAAGCGATACAAGCATGCATTTTATTCGGTTTGACATTAATATTTTTTTTGGCTTATAACCGCTTTATCCGAACCGTCAATTAAACCATCTATCCGATCTTCATAACCTAAGGAGGGTTATTATGAAAATTCCTCAATACGTAAGCCTCAATGAAGTCAAGCAAGTGTGCAAAGCGCTCAAAATCAGCGACTGGACGAAGAAAAAAGAACCGAAAGTATCCCTTAAAGAAGCCAAGGTGATTCTGACCGAACTGAATCCGAAAGGTATTAAAATTGAGCCAAAGGCGTTTTGCAGCGGGCTCGAGGTTGAACTCGAACACGGGATGCAATTCAAAGATGCCAATGTAACCAACAATCATCCCCTGCTGACCGGTCTGATTGTCCTGGCGCATTTCAAAGAATCCCTGGATTACTATAAATTGCTTGAGGTAGCCGAGTTGGAGGGGGACTTAATGAAAGCGGTAGCCAAAGGCAATACCGCTAAAATAAAAGATTACTACAAAAGGCTGGCTAAAGCCAAAATCGCGCTCAATCAGGCCCAGTTAAATCGCTTAGCATGACAAATTTATAAATCCTTATCGCCGGGAATTTACTATGTTAACCAAACTGCCCCGCAGTCTTTTCCTCGTTTTTAGTGTTTTACTGTTTTGGATGTCGCTTTCATACGCCGCTGCCGAAGAGCCGGCTTCTGAAAATAAAAAACAACCGGCGATATCCCTGCCCGAAGATGTCGGCACGACCATCGCCCAAAGAGCCGCAAGCGTTAAAACCGAGATCGCCAAAAGTGCCAGCTCGCTTTTCGAACGCACGCCGATCGGCTGGAATTGGGATACGATCGAGTATCTGTACAAATGGGCGGTTGGCCTGCCGCTTAAACTCCCGGATTTTATTCAGCAGATTATGGAGCAAAGCCGTGTGCTCGGGGTGGCGGGGTCCTGCATCGTATTTATCTTTCTGGCGGCCGTATTATACAGCCTGCTGGGAAGGAAACGGATTCTGACGCTCTTCGAAAAAAAGGTTCAGCCGCTGCGGGCGAAAATGCCAGCGGCCGTCTATCCATTTTTCCTTTCAGCATTTAAAGTTTTGGTCTCCGCCCTGATACCGCTGATTTTGCTCGCCGTTTATTCTCTGATCAATGCCATGATCCACTACCAGGCGGCCTGGTTTCAGCTGACCGGGGTATTAATGATTCTCTGGGCGATCGGTTCGCTGGTCATCGGGCTCTTGCGTGAGTCATTGACCCAAAATCTTTTTCGGGCAACGGCCCGCTACGGCAAAAGGATTTTTCAGCTGGCGCGGCTGGCCCTGCTTTATGGCCTGGTCGGCTTTGCGGTGATCCAGGGCGCGGCTGCCTTTCAGATTCGACCCGATGTGATCGAGCTGCTGAAATTTGCGATCGCGGTGTCGATTGTCGTGATTCTTTTTTTGTTCCATCTGATGAAAAACGCTTTTATGTCACTTATGCCGGATCTGCCCTATGGAATTTACCAGAGTTTTATTCGAAGTCTGAACCGATTCTATTATCCCTTTATTGTTCTTTCCTTCATCACGGCCCTGCTGTGGTGCATCGGGTACAAACAATTGGGACGGGCTGTTTTGATAAAGATATGGGCTTCAGGCGGCGCGTACCTTCTAATTATGCTGGCTTACCATAAAATAAGGGGCTGGCTGCAGAAATGGTACGCCAATAAAGATGCTTCAGACGAGGCTGCGCAATTTCTTTTCCAATCATTGCGGACCATGCTGTTATACGGCACCGTCCTGGCCACGATCGGCATTGTTTTGAACCTTCTGGGGCTGCTGGATCCGGTAGTACGCGTTATTTCATTTCCGGTTGTAAAACTGGGGTCGACCCAGCTAACCTTATGGTTGATACTGAAGGCGGTTATTATTCTGCTGGCCTTCATTTATGCCGCACGCCTGATGCAAGCATATCTGGACTACAAAATTTATCCTTCCCTTGGAATAGATGCCGGTCTGGGATATGCTTTGAATACTTCATTTAAATATACGTTTATTGCCATCGGTGTTTTGATTTCCTTGAAGGTCGTGGGGCTTGACCTGCGCTTTCTGCTGGTCTTTGCCGGGGCCGCCGGCATAGGAATCGGCCTGGGTTTGCAGCATCTGGCCGCCAATATCATCAGCGGTTTTACGATCATATTCGGGGGCAAAATCAGAAAAGGCGACTGGATTGAAGTGGAAAAAGGGCTGGGAATGGTCACGGATATTCATCTGCGCGCCACCAAGCTGAGAACCAGAGACAATATAGAATATTTGGTTCCAAACTCCAACCTGGTTTCGAATACGATTGTAAATTACTCGCTGTCGTCCCCGATGATTCGTATTAGTTTGCCGGTGGGGGTCTCATATCACGCCGACCCCCAACAGGTTGAAAAGATATTGCTGGCGGTTGCCGAAAAAGAGCGCATGGTTTTGAAATCCCAGAAACCGGTGGTCAGGTTTATTGCATATGGTGACAGTTCGATCAATTTTGAGCTGCTGATATGGATTGATGTCAGGGTAACGCCGCGGCGATCGGTGCGCAGTTCTCTTTATTTTGAGATCTTTGAAGAATTCAGGAAGGCCGGCATCGAAATTCCCTTTCCGCAAAGGGATATTCATATCCGCAGCTCAGTTGAGCAGCGGCAACTTTAAGGCCTACCCGGACGAGCTGCAATCAGGTGATGCTGAAGCCCGATCATTGGGCACGGCGTTCATCGGTCATGGTTTTGGCCTGGAAAACCATTCCCGCAACAACCAGGACCAAAAACAGGGCAATTTCAACCCAGGGGCTGAATGCCGCCATTTGCACAATCAGAGTGGCACCGGTCAGGGTCGATAGAAAAATTAAGGCCCAGTCAAAAACCAAAAACAGGACAATTGCGCCAATGGCTCCGCCGATGATGTATGGCAGCCAGACCATTTGCGAAGGCAATCCGGCAAACTGATCGAAAAGTATCAGCCCGATATATCCGCCGGCGGCAAATCCGGCAATCACGATGGCCGCCTTTTGAAACAAGATTGCGATGATCGCTCCCACCGCACCGACGGCGACGGCCAGCACCAGGACCAGGATTGGAGAATGAATGGCCCATATCTGCTGCGCATAATGGTAACCGCTGGCAAAACCAACACAGGCTACAAACAACCAGAAAAGCCGGCGGCCGGCAAATAACAGAATCAGCCCGATCAGAATGTTAATCCAGATCATTCGATTTTCCTCCTTTTGATACCCCGTTGCTTGTCCTATCGAAGCGGCGATCCCGTTAATCGGGGCGGCTGGGTAATTCATTCCGGCATACGGTCTCTTTTGCGTGTCAGATCGGCATGATTTTCTTGACTGTCGTTGCGACCCTGACGATGGCAACCGAACAGTCCGATCGCAGGGCGATCTGGGACGAGAAGGGACCCACCGCCGCTTTTTCAAGAAACTTAACCTTGGTGGCCCCCACAACGAGGAGATCAAATTCGGCAGAGCGCTCGACCAGAAAATTCAGCGGCTTGTCGGAGCTTGCAACTTCAATCCGGTAAAGGGCTTTTGCGACGTGATGCCGGATCGCTTCCACCAGAATTTTGCTTGAATGGGCCTTCTGTTCGGCAGTGTAGTTTTCCGGCAGAATGTTCATAAACGTGATATGCCCGCCATAGCGATCTGCCAGAGCACCGGCCAGCCGCACAATCAGGTTCAAGTTGCCGCTGCCGCCCAACGAGACCCCGATCCGTTTGGGAGCGAATTCACCTCGCAGCTTGAAAAGAATGACGTCGATTCTGGCAGAATTCAGCACCTCTTCCACCAGTTGGATGGATGCGGATGTTTCTTCACCGGCGAAGCCCATCACGATCAGATTGCAATTTTCTTCTTCGGCAGCGTGGACGATGCCTTGCGGCAGGCTTCGTGATACGCGAACCACCGGCCTGATATTTACCTGGTCGGAGGTGGGCAACTGGGTACTTCCATCCAGCAAATGGACCGAATCTTCCGCATGCGACAGGGCCGAGTAGAAGTCAACTTGCTCGGTTGCCCGGACGACATTCAGCACAACCAGTTCCCCGTTCTGCCGGTCCAGGAGGGTTTCGGAAATGGCAAAAAGGGCGGGTTGGGTTTGCGGGTTGGCCATCGGAACGAGAATCCTGAAATTGCTAAGATGCATGGATTTGTGGTGCTCGGACAGCACCAGGCTCATGCCGGTGCGTGAGCGAACTTCACGCTTGCGGGAGTATAAAAAATAGATCAGGAATCCGACCCCCATCAGCTGCAGACCGAAAACGATCGACACCCAGTCCAGGGTGAAGAGCAGAACCAGGTTGGCGCAGCAGGATGCCTCGGGAATGTAGCGTCGCCAGCCTGCGGGGCGGTCGGTCGCTTCAGAAGTCTGATACAGTTTGCGCAGGGCAAAAGAGGCCGGCAGCAGCGAGGATAGAAAACAAAAATTGGCGGATTTAACAATGAAGGTCAGATCTCCGAAAATCAAGGCGGCGGCAGTGGCCAATCCCCCGGCTCCCAGTGCCGCCAGGGGGGTCCGGTTGACCGCGTGGATGCGCCCGAGGAGGGCCGGCAGAAATCCATCTTTTCCCATGGCAAAGATCTGCCGTGCCTGAGCAAGCAGGGTGCTGTTGAGGGCCGCCGCTGAAGCGAGCACCCCGCCGACGGCAATCAGCAGCCAGCCCCGGCGGCCGAGGCCTATCAGGGCCACATCCACCAGGGGTGCATTCGATTGAGCCAGATTCTTCCAGGGAACCACCAGCACGGATATTATCGCCACGGCCACATAAAATACCAGGCTGACAATCATGGACAGCAACATGGCGCGCGCTACGGTCTTTTCGGGGTTGATGATTTCTTCAGCCGTGTTGGCAATCAGCTGATAGCCGAAAAAGGAAACATAGATAATCGCTATCGCGCCGCCGACTCCCGCCAACCCGTTCGGGAACATGGGCCTTACGTACTCGATGTCGGCCTTGCCCGCAGCCAGGACGATAAGCGTCATAAGGACCAGCAGGTTGCCCCAGGTTAGAATTTTCTGAATGCGATCGCCGCCTTTGGCTCCGCGGCAGTTGAGCAGGGTCAGAACAGCGATAATGATTAATCCCAGCCCCTTCAGGGCCATCTCCGGCAGCGGGAATGGGAGCAGCGAGCCGAAGTAGTAACCGAACCCCATGGCATACATGGCGCATGCAAAGATGCTGCCCAGTGCCAGGAGCCAGCCGGTTATAAACCCCCAGAAGCTGCCGAGGGCATTATAGGCAAAGGCATATCCGCCGCCGGCGGTCGGTACCTTGCGGGAGAGTTCCCCAAAAACATAGACCGAAAGAAGGCTCAGCAGGCCGCAGATTAGGTAGGAGAGCCAGACGGCCGGTCCGGCTTTTTCAGCCGCAAGCCCGATGAGCACATAAATGCCGGCGCCCATGAGGGCCCCGATGCCCAAAGTTGTGGCGCCCATCAGCCCCATGGTGCGCTCGAAACGCACCGGAACGAGTTTGCGCTTAAATATTTCCTGAATACTCTCAGTCATGAAGGCACAATCTAATCCAATATTGAAAACCTGGTCCTGTGGGCCAGGTCGGTTCTGCCACCGGCTGGACTGACACCTGAACACCGCCGTTAAATGCAATCACCAAAATCACCCCGCTCCCCGAGCTTTAGACCTTATGTCCGCCAGCTATCCCATCACCCTTTTTACGAGCGATTTGACCGGACCTTCGTAGCGCTGCACAATCATTACCGGCGATTGGGAGTAACGGGCAACTTTTTCAGGAATCTCACCGAACAGAACATTTGAGAAGACGCCTTCCCTGGATGCGCCTAGGGCTATCAAATCGTAATCCGCCGCCGCGCGGACCAGCGTTGTCGCCACTTTTTTGCCTTCCAGCAGGCGCACATCGGCCTTGCCTTCAAGATTGGTGAGACGGATTGTTTTTTGAATCCATTGGCGGGCCGTGTCGCGCTCGTCGTCGCCGGCATTGGGTTCCACCACGTAGCAGCACGTCACCTCGTATCCTGCATTGTCGTGGTATATTCCAACATATTCAGCAGCAAGGCTCGCATGCGGCCCGCCGGCCGTTGTGATCAATATCCGTTGGATTGGGAGATCTCCCATTAATTTTACGGTGATAAGATCACAGGGGGCAAGCCTTACAACCTTATCGGTAACTTCGCCCATAATTCTGTCGCGTGTGGTGGTGAATCCTTTCCAGCCCATCAGCACGAGATTTGACTTCTCCGCTTCGGCCGCATGGAGAATACCATCCCACACCTGATGCGCAATACGGACCGCCGAGCGGGTTGCAACCCCCTGTTCGTTGCCGTACTCGATCGCTTTTCTCAAAAGCGGCGTTTTGTGATGGATAAACCGCATGCCTTCATGGGGCGGAAGGTTTTTGGGGACATCAATGACGCCCAGCACAATAATTTCGCCGTTGTGGGCCCTGGCAATCGGAATTGCCAGTTTCATCAGTGGGATCACATGATCGGGATTGTGAAGCGGAACCAATATCCGGTAAGCATAACTGTTTTCGCTCTTTGGCTGCTGAACTTCGAGCACCTGGGGCATATCGACAGCCGTAACTTTTTCGAAGTACATAAAATAAATAAACAAACCGACGATGATCCAGGCAATGGCGATGTACCACGCCCGGGGATCAAAATTGAACTGATAGATCGCCAGAAACATGTTAAGCATGATGGCGGCAATCGGTGTTGCCGGATATAACGGCACGCGAAATCCGCCTTTTAGCTCCGGGAACTTGCGGCGCAGGGCAATCAGTGAAAGATTGACCAGGGTAAATGTCAGCAAAAACATGACACTGGCAGCCGATCCGATGACCTGAATCGGGAACAGCAATGCCATGACGAGTACAATCGCTCCGGTGACCGCAATGGCAATGTGCGGCGTGCGGCGCCGGGTATGAATCGTGCTGAGGGAAATTGGCAGCATTTTATCGCGGCTCATGGAAAAGGCCACCCGCGATGAGGCTAAAATGGTGGCGTTCAAAGCGGATATCGTTGACAGCAACCCCCCGAAGATAATCAGCACCACACCAAAAGCCGGCATGAAGTTCTGAGCCGCCCTGGCAATCGCCGTTTCCTGATACTGCCCCAGAAACTGCCAGGATTTGCCCGACTCGGGTTGAATGGCTCCGATGCAGACCAGCAGGATCATCAGATAGATGAAGACTGTGACGGCCAGGGAAATCAAGGTGGCCCGCGGAATGGTTTTTTCAGGCGCTTTGATCTCCTCGGCGACGGTTGCGATCAGGTCATAGCCTTCAAAGGCGATAAATGTCAGCCCCATGGCAATCACCACACTGCCGACCCCGTTGGGCAGAAAAGGCGTAAAACTTGCCGCCGCTTCGCTGGGAATTTGAAAAATCCGCTTCAGCCCATAGACAATAAATATACCCAGTATAAGTATCTTGGCCATGGTGATGACATTTTCGACGCTGCCGGTTAAAGCCGTACCCCGCATATTAATCAGAATGAAGACGATGCTCACGAAAGCGGTCATCACCAGGGCCGGGGCTTTGTGACCGGCGAGATTGAAAACCAGATTGGCAAGCGGAGGAAAATACCTTTGCATAAATTCCCAGAAATAGCTGCCGAATCCAAGGGCGTAGAGCGCACAGGCGATGATGTAGCAAAACCACAGCATCCAGCCGGAGGCAAATCCTGCCGGACCGGGGAATGCTTTGGTGATAAAGGCATAGCCGCCGCCTGATTTGGGATAGACCGAAGCCAGTTCGGCGTATGCCAGGGCCGTCAGCAAGGTGACCAGACCGTTGAGGCCAAATGCCAGTAGCGCACCGGGCCCCGCTTCACCGGCGGCGATGCCCGTGAGCACAAAAATACCGGCGCCGATCATGGCCCCGATCCCAATCATGGTGGCATCAAAAAGACCGAGGTTGCGGGCAAAAGAGGCATCAGCTTCCGCGGGCGAGTTATTCGAGATTTCCGTCATCGGCAAGTTCCTTTTTGACATTTCGGTCGTCGCTGATTCAGTAAACTTTTAAAATGTGGCAGAAACCGGAACTGAAAATTCCGGGAAGTGAACAAATTGAGAACTCAGAATTCGGGTAGCTATTCGGCAGGAATTCTGCACATCTCCCCGGAACGGTCACCCCGATCTAAATTTACGCCTCCAATTTTTTTCAACTGGTTGGAATATGCCACTGCTAAGGCACGAGTATTTGCCGCAATCCTGGAATAGTGGAGGGCCTATGCCTCGCAGAGAACGATGGGATAGTGGGTTTTTGAAGGATTCTATCTATTCTATCGTTTAAGTCAAGACCCAATTCCCAATTTTCCAGCATTCCGCCATTCTAATTGGAACGAAGCTTTTAACTTGAGGTTTCTACATTCCGCAGCGGATAAAGAATGTCAAAAATAGGCGATCTTGAAAAGAAATTGACTTCGTTAATCCTTGGTTCCGATTTTGCATATTTTTTCTCCGGGTTAATTGGATTATTTTATTTCGAATATTTCGCGAAAGAGAGACAGACATGGAATCTAAAGAGTTGCTCGAAAAGCTTGATCATCTCAACCGCAAGGCTCTGGAAGGCGGCGGCCCGGATCGGATCAGGAAGCAGCATGAAAGCGGAAAGCTGACGGCCAGAGAACGCATTGACAACCTTCTGGATCCGGGAACGTTTTTTGAAATGGATCGCCTCAAAACGCACCGTTGTACTGATTTTGATATGCAGGATAAAAAAATCTATGGTGACGGTGTGGTCACCGGATACGGTATGATCCATGGAAAACAGGCTTTTGTATTTGCACAGGACTTTACCGCTTTCGGTGGTTCTCTTTCCCTGGCCCACGCTGAAAAAATTTGCAAAATAATGAAGATTGCCATGAAAACCGGAGCACCGGTTATCGGGTTATGTGATTCCGGCGGGGCCCGCATCCAGGAAGGTGTCATGAGCCTGGCCGGCTATGCGGACATTTTTCTGCTGAATGTCATGGCTTCCGGAGTGGTACCGCAAATCACGGCCATCATGGGGCCGTCGGCCGGAGGGGCGGTGTATTCTCCGGCGCTGACGGACTGGATTTTCATGGTTGAAAAAACCAGCCACATGTTTATCACCGGTCCGGAGGTGATTAAGGCGGTTACGCGCGAGGAAGTGAGCAAAGAAGATTTGGGCGGGGCCATGGCCCACAATGTAATAAGCGGTGTGGCTCATTTTGCAGCGCCCGATGATCTGGCCTGCCTCGCAAAAATCCGTGAATTGATGAGCTTTCTTCCCCAGAACAATATGGAAGACCCTCCCCGCATGGACAGCCCTGACGATTCCGAACGCCGTGACGAGCGGTTGCGCGAAGTCGTTCCGGCCGACCCCAATAAGCCCTACGATATTCGCGAGATTGTTAGGTCCAACATGGACGAAAACTATTTCTTCGAGGTTCATGAACACTGGGCCAAAAACATCGTGGTCGGATTCGGACGGCTCGACGGCATGCCGGTGGGGGTGGTGGCCAACCAGCCTTCCGTGATGGCGGGCTGCCTGGACATCGATGCGTCCAACAAAGGGGCACGCTTTGTGCGCTTCTGTGATGCCTTCAACATTCCGCTGATCATCTACGAGGATGTGCCCGGCTTTCTACCGGGAACGCACCAGGAACACGGCGGCATTATCAAACACGGCGCAAAATTAATCTATGCCTTCTGCGAGGCAACTGTCCCGCGCATTACGATCATTACCCGCAAAGCTTACGGCGGCGCCTATATCGTCATGAGCTCGAAGCATATTCGCGGCGACATCAACATCGCCTATCCGACTGCGGAGATCGCCGTCATGGGTGCACAAGGCGCCGTCAATATCATCAGCCGCAGCCAGATCCAGTCGGCGCCGGACCCCGAGGCGCAGCGAACGGAATTGATCGCCGAATACCGCGAGAAATTCTCCAACCCCTATCGGGCCGCTGAGCTGGGTTATATCGACGATGTGATTGATCCGGCTGACACCCGCCCCAAGGTCATCCGGGCGCTGCGGATGCTGAAGACCAAGCGCGACACCAATCCCCCCAAAAAGCATGGGAACATTCCGTTGTAGAGCTGGAGAAAGGAGCTGCAGCCATGTCCTGGGCATATGTACTCGAATTGATAAAAAATATTATGATTACCCAGACCGGGATACCGAATCTGGCGATCAAAGAAGTCTTCATGGTCGGCGTTGCCTTCTTTTTTCTGTATCTGGCGGTTGCTAAAAAGTACGAGCCGCTGCTGCTGGTTCCGATCGGATTCGGTATTTTTCTGGTGAATTTCCCGCTGGTGCCGCTGATGGGCTTTTCCGAGCACGGCAATCCGGAGCTTATCAGGGCGTTCTATAAATACGGTATCGAATGGGAGATTATTCCCTGCGTAATTTTTCTGGGGCTGGGCGCCATGACCGATTTCGGCCCGCTGATTGCAAACCCCAAAACCCTTGTAATAGGTGCCGGCGCCCAACTGGGGGTGTTCATCACGTACATCGGCGTTTTGTTTTTCGGCTTTACCTTAAAGGAGGCGGCGTCGGTGGGTATCATCGGGGGGGCGGATGGGCCGACCACCATTTACCTGACCGCCAAACTGGCGCCGCACTTGTTGGGCGCCAATGCCCTGGCAGCCTATTCTTATATGGCCATGGTTCCGCTGATTCAACCGCCAATCATGCGCCTGATGACCACCCCGGAGCAGCGCCGAATTAAAATGCGCCAGCTGCGGCCGGTTTCGGCCCGTGAAAAACTGCTTTTTCCCTTGATTGCCGCAATCTTAATAATCCTGCTGATTCCGGCGGTCGCCCCCCTGATGGGGATGTTCATGTTCGGTAATTTCATGCGGGAATGCGGCGTGGTCAAGCGCCTTTCCGATACAGCCCAGAATGCCCTGATGAATATCGTTACCATTTTTCTCGGCCTGTCGGTGGGCGCCACCATGCAGGCGGATAAATTTCTCAGCTGGAAGCCGCTGCTGATTTTCAGCTTCGGATTGATGGATTTTGTCGTCTGCACCTTCGGCGGCATTCTGACTGTTCATATCATGAATTTGTTCTTAAAAGAAAAAATTAACCCGTTAATCGGTTCGGCCGGAGTTTCGGCTGTACCCATGTCGGCGCGCGTCTCCCATACCGAAGGACTGAAAGCCGATCCGGACAATTGGCTCATCATGCATGCCATGGGGCCCAACCTGGCCGGTGTCATCGGCTCGGCATCGGCGGCGGGCATGTTTATCGCCATGTTTCAATAGGAGGAAGCTATGAATGCCACGGCAGGACGGATCTTTGGACATGTTTTTGGGAAGTGGTGGACGGCGGTGATATTGGCGACGGCCCTGACCGCAGCCCCAGCTGCGTGGGCGGCCTTTGGTGAAGTCATTGAAAAACCCGTTCCCGAGTTCAGCCGGCAGGGTGATAGAATCTCTGCCAAGTTGATTCCCCGCGCTAAAAGTACCAGCGTCCAGATTCAATTCAGCGCGGCGGGCGCCGAATTGCTCGATGTGGCAGGCCTGGACTTTGAGAAGGCCGAACGCCCGGAAGTCGATGTCAAAAATTTTAAATCGGCCCTGTTCGTCATTCATCTTGGCGATGTAATCCCCGGCGGTGAAGCCAAAGTATCGTTAACCTCCGACTTTTTTATCAGCTCGACTCAGTTTTATGTTTTCAACGAAACCCTGCCGCAATCCTGGATCATTTCGGATGCGGCTAACCTGACCTTGCCGGACCGGATGCAGGAGTTGGTGGTTACCGTCAAAGACGGCGGTCCGCTTGACTCGGACGGGAAAGTTGACGGACGTATTACGCTGGTTGGCGGCCCCAGAGATTCTTTCTGGGGTTATGCCCTGGGGACTCTTTTCATCCGGTTTTTCGGAATTTTTATCGTTTTGACCATCCTCATGCTGGGGATGATAATTTCCGGCCTTTTTTTTCAATGGCTGGCACGGCGCAAAGTCGCCGGCGTTGATAAAACGACCGCAGACGGCGCTTTTCAAATAGCCAAAGAAAAGGCTTCCCCGCCCGGTGTCCGGATGGACCCGGCAATGGCGGCGGCCGTTGCAGCGGCCTTGCACCTGCATCTTGCGGGGGCTGCAGTATCACCGGTTCTGAAACCTTCCGGGTCTGCCCCGGGTTCCTGGTCGCTGCAAGGCCGGGCTCAGATGATGGCCGAACGGTTGCTGGTATTTAATCGTAAAAATCATTGATTTTAATGATGAGGTGTTAACATGAGATACAAAATTGCTATCGGTGATTCGAAATTCGACATTGAAGTTGGTGAGATTCAGGCGGGCGTGGCCGAGGTCACCGTTAACGGGCAAACCTATCAGGTCAACATCGAAAACTATGCCGAGGTTGCCGCCGGAAGAGGATTGCAATCGCGAAAAACCATGACGGCCGAATCCCGGACCACTGCCATTTCCGCAGCACAACCGGTAATAGTGCCCGCTGCGGACATGTCTCCAAATCCGGGAGGGGGAGCGGTGGTAGCGCCGATTCCGGGATTAATCCTGAAAATCAACGTCAAGGTCGGGGATGCTGTCAGTACCGGGCAAGTGGTGGCCATTATGGAAGCCATGAAAATGGAAAACAACATTTCCAGCAATATTGCAGGAACTGTGACCGCCATCCGGGCCGCTGAAGGCTCACAGGTCACCACCGGTGAGGTTATTATGGTAATTGGATGATAAGTGGATTGCTGTGAGATACTCGGTTTTCTGCATAAATCCTGAAAGCTTCCTTTTAAAGGTTCTTTTGTTTACTCCCCGACCGTGTGAGTTCAGAAAGCAGATCGATTTGGATTTGCTGAATTTCAACCAGCCGCTCCCACTGGTGCGACAGGAGATGGTCGATTTTGTCGTGCAGTTGCCGGATTTCAAGTTCGGCCTTTAAATTTACGCGGTAATCGTGCTGCGAACGCAGGCGGTCTTTGGACTCCTGGCGGTTCTGGCTCATCATGATAACGGGAGCCTGAATGGCCGCCAAACAGGATAAAACCAGGTTCAGCAAAATAAACGGATAGGGATCGAATGGCTTTTTTAGCAGCAGGAAGGAATTCAGCCCAACCCATATTAACAGGATTGAAGCGAATATAATGATGAAGGGCCAGCTGCCGCCGAATGATGCCAGCTTGTCGGCCATTTTTCCGCCAAGGGTCAGATCTTCTTCGAACTCGGCATCGACGTTGCTTGAAAGCGTTTCGTGTCGCTGAAGACTCTCCAGGACCTCATGGTCCAACGTCGTCAATTCCCCTTTTTCGAATTCAAGCAGGCTTTGAATATATTTCATGCGAAATTGATTCAGGTCATCAAGACAAATATAACCTTCCGGTTTCCAGCCCGGATTGGAAATTTTTATCTTTTCGGCCACGGCGTTTCGAATAAGCGCTGCCGGCATCATCTGGGATCTGGCTTTGGTCTTGCCACAAATATTGCAGACCATATTTTTCGATGGCGATGTTTTCATGATTGATTTTTAAATCCTGCAATAGGTCTCTTAAACGAAGCGCCTTATTGCTGGTGCAATATGAAATCAACCAGGGCTTTAAGGTCTGCTTCGGAAAGCTTTTTGGTCTTTTTAATTTGACGCTTCATTAGATTGGCCTTTTCAGGCCTGACAATGGCTTCCGATTCCCCCTTTAAATATTTAATCAACTGCTCTTCTTTGCCCTGATAGGCATGCGATATCTCGGTCAGGGACGGATTTACTTTTGAGGAGCTCTCTTTTTTATGGCATAACATGCATCCCTGGGATTTGAAAATCGTTTCACCTTCATCTGCCCCGGCCGTATTCATCACAAAAATGCACACAATGCTGATAATCCAAATACCGACTGGTTTCATAATATCTGTCCCCTTTCACTTTACAATATTATTATTTGCTTATCCTTCTAAATAGGGCTGGGGAGGAATCGCTGCGCCGGTGTGGACTTCCACACTATTGATTCCCTCTATATCGCGGCAAAGGCTTTTTGCCTTTTCCTCCAGTTTGTGCGCAAACCGGTCGTCGGCCTTGGTGTAAATCAAAATATTGCCATACTCGGCTGTCACGGAAATACCCGGATAGTCGTGGACCAGGGCGGCTTTCATCTGGCTTGCCAGGGCCAGATCGTCCATTTTTCGCTGAGATTCTTCAGTGGCCTTAAACTGCGGCAACTCCGCCGCCTGGCAAATGAAGTCCACCGCATCGGCGACTGTCAGCTTGTGAATACGAAGCACCAGGTCATAAAGAGAGCTGTCCCACGGGTCCACCCCATAGAGGTTTTGGGTCCACTTACGCCGTTGCTGGTCATCTTTTAAAATCAGACGCAACGCCTCTTGTTTAGGAACTCTCTCACACTCCATCTCATTGCATACGCGTTCGTCCAGATCGGCGATAATCCGAACTTTGAGCACGTGGGGGATCCCTTTTAGCAGCAGATGCCCGGCAAGACCGTGGTAGACGACGTTGTCCTTTTGCACGTTGCGGACGAGGGCACTTTGGTAGTAGGTGACAAAACGGGTCTTGTCTCGGCCGAAGCGCTCCAGAATGGAAGGCGCATCGTGGATGGCTTTAGCCATCTTAATCTCAGGGATGTGGTAATTCTCGCTTGCATCGAGAATCACCTCACGACTTAAACAACGATAATCCAGCCGTGCCGCCACCTTTTCAGCCACTTCCTTGCCTTTGCTGAAAGAACCCCGTGATATAGAAATTACGGCCATGTTTCCCTCCCGGTTGCTTGGAGTTTAGGTGCCATTAGTGAGCACATTCCAGAGGATTCAGTCCCATTCTTTTTGGGAAGTCATGATCCCTCCAAAATTGATGATGAATCGAGTTTAAAGATAGAAAACGTATGTCATTGCTACCAGAATCACGATGTATATCAAACTCAGAAATCCTCCGATTTTGATATAGTCCCCGGTCCGGTATTCTCCCGGCCCCATGTATAGCGCATTCACCTGATGGGTCGGGAGGATGAAAGAATTGGAAACCCCTAAGCCAATAACGATTACCGCTACCCGAGCATCGATTCCAATCTGGTGCGCAATGGACACCCCCAGAGGAACGAGCAGGGCGCAGGCTCCGACATTCGAGATTACCATGGTAAAAGCGCAACTCAGGCAGGCGAGTATGATCAACAGCAGGAGTGGAGACATGAAATTGCCGAGACCGATGATAATTCCCTTCGCGATCCATTGAGCGGTTCCGGTCTGATCTACGGCCATGCCCAGAGGAATCAGCCCGCCAAGCAAAAATACGGTGCGCCAATCCACTGCACGGTATGCTTCACTAATCGTCATGACTTTGCTTAATATCATGCCCAAAGCACCCACCATCAGGCAAACCGATAAGGGAAGCGGATTATAGGGCCGCTTTTGAAAATAGAAACTCGAAATGAGCATCAGAATCAGGGCGATCAAAAAACATATTGAGGCCCTTTTCGCCTTTTCAGGCTTGTGAAATTCCTCTTCGAAGGGCGAGATGACGATAAAGTTCTGGTGAAGCTCCTGCAGGGCGTGAAATTGTTCCCAGGTGCCGTGGACGAGAACCATATCGCCGGCCTGGAGGGGCAGATCTGCCAGTTCGCGATAATAGGTCCTGCCGGACTGATGGACTGCGAGCGGGTTCATCCCGAAAGTCTGGCGGAAACGGATTTCCTGGATCGTTTTGCCGATCAGGCTCGATCGTGGAGAAACCACCACCTCGACAACTCCCGCTATGGCGGGGTTGAACATCGTATTCTTAAAAAGCACCGGCTCATTTCTTAAAACCAGCCCGTAATCCCGGACGAAGTCCCCGACGGCCTTATCCGGGCCATAGGCACACAATGCATATCCGGCCCGAAGCGCCTCGTTCGGCAGCGGGGCGACATCGTATGTTCGGTTATCCTTGGCCAAAGCGACGATGTTAACCAAATAACGCCGCCGAATGTTCACCAACTCCTGGGCCTCTTTCTCCGCTCGGTAATCTTCAGGCACAAAAATTTCATAGGGTCCGTTGACGAACGGGTAGGAACTGAGAATCGTATTTTCAAAGGCGTTGGTTGAACCCACTTTGACGTCGGAGCGACTCGCAGAAGATCCGGCGAGCAGACGCATACCTCCAGTCGAAAGATATGCAATTCCCCCAATGACCAGGGCCAGGCCGATAGGCGTCAGCTCAAGGAAACCAAACTTGGGCATTCCCTGGGGCAAAATATCATTGAGCAATATCAGCGGGCTGGTTCCAATCATGGTCATCGTTCCACCCAGAATCGCCGCCATTCCGATGGGCATCAGAACCCGGGAAATATGGGTCTTAAGTCTATGGGATGCCGCTAACCGGATAGCGGGCAAAAAGAGCACGGCCGCACCGGTGTTTTGCATAACGCTCGATATGGCTGCAATAAGCGCAGAAAAGATCATGACGAGTCGCGAAGAGCTCTTTCCAATAAACCCCAGCACGGGCTGAATCATGCGGCTGACCAGACCTGCCCGGTTCAGACCGTAGCTGATGATCATAACCCCGATGATGGCCACCACTGCATTGCTGCTGAGACCTCGGAAAGCATCCTGCGCATTAAGCAGTTCCAATTCGGGCAGCAATACCATCATCAATATGCCGACGACGTCGACCCGCACCCATTCCACAATAAAAAGAAACACGGCGGCTCCGACGACCAGTAACATGAGGAGCTTGGTCCGGAGATGGGTATCGACTGCGAAAGGCAGGGTCACGACTCCCATGTCATGAATCTCCTGCCCCCCCGCGGTGATCAACTCCGCAGCAATATCCAGCCAAAAAGAGTGGCTTCCGGCTTTTGTGTCGGGATTCAGGGTGTACTCCACCTTTGCCGCTATAGGTTGTGAATGGCGTTCTTCCGGAAGGGCAAATTTCACCAAAAGATGATGATAGGGCCTGTCCGGCCGAATCCTGTCAATGAAAGCGATCCCACTGTCCGGGGGAGAGGCAATCCATATGGTGACCGGGCCCGCCGCGTTCCGATTCCATGCGAGCGGGCTGCCATGGACACTTTTCGGCTCATTGAGATAAGCCTCGATTTCAAAGCTTCCCGTCTCACCGGCGACCAGGGTCTGCAAGGGCTTTTTCATCCGGACGGAAATATAACGAGGCTTCCGTGAAGGCACAGCGACCGTGCCGCTTTCCAACGCCGGGATTTGCGACATATTCATGGAAGTGCCGAATGGGGCCTCACCGGCTGACTCTGTCCCCCCCCAAAGAAAGAACATGCCGCATAGGCAGACTACAAAAATGATCCGATTCTTGGTTCTCATTCGCATATTCTAAAATGCATCAATGGCCGCGTCGCAAATTGCCTAATTCAGTCCGAATCGCCCGGCTCGGCGCGCATCGCTTCAAATATTGCCCAGAAAGGGATTGAAAGTCTGCCTTTATTTCGGAGTTTTTGCTTATGCTGGCATAATGACCATACAATTCTTGCTGCAGTCAATAGTTTTTTTCAATCAGCTTTTTCCCGCCGGAAATAGCCCCCATAATGGCGCCAACAGCAGTGTCGTTGTCACTTTTTGCGGTGTTGATCACCAGATCGTAGTTCTCCGGATCAGCCACATCCGTGTGAAAAGATTGCTTGACAAAAGCGGCCCGCCGGCTCTCCCGGTGTAAAACGCGTCTTCTGGCCGTTTCATTGGGAACCCCATACACCTGGGCAATATTTTGAACACGCAGTTCTAAGGGAGCCACTACCCGAACGCTCAGACGCTCAGCGGGCGGAATAATAAAATTGGCCCCGCGCCCCACGATAACGGCACGTCCATGCTCTGCAATGACCCCGATAACATTCATCAAATGCTCCAAATAGATACCGGGGTAAAGATAGCGGTCATTTACCAGAGAGGATATAAAGTCCTGGATGCCGGAAAACCTCTCCTTTTCAATTGAGAGGATAACACGATCGCTAATTTGTGATTGTTCAGAAATCATATTAACAATATCTCGATCGAAAAAGTCGAATTTCAGTGCTTCGGCAACCTGTCTGGCGATAATATGACCGCCGCTGCCCGGTGAAACCGAAAAAGTAATTACCGGAAGATCGCTTTTCTTTTGACCGCTCCATTTTTTAATTTGGGCATCAATAAATTCGGCAACCAGTTCTTCTTTATTTCTTTCCATTTTATTTCTTTCCATGGATTTTATCCCCTTTTCAGTCAAATTTATCTAAATATGAATTTTCAATGGGCACGGTACAGTCTCGACGTTCGCCACTTCTTTTATCAGCATTAGACTTCAATTGGCACCTTTTATGACCCGCGATTGACCACCTGAAGATCTATGGTTTTTTTGCGCTTCTGTTTTTAAACATTTTACAAGTCAACGTTTATTGCGCAGCATTTTGATACGCTCCGCGGCAAAGCCATATTCGATCATATCGTCCATGTAAGAACCCAGCGCTTCGCGGTAGTTATCGATGGCTTTGGTTTTATCTCCCTTGCCCTCGGCCCAGAACGCCAGGGCGACATGACCGGTGAGCAGATATTCCGGACTTTCTCCGGCTTTTTCCGCCAGGGAATTTTCCTTTTGCGGGTCCAGCAGGCAATCGGCAATCCGGCGGTACCACGGATCTGCGGTTTGGGCGAAGTAGTTTTCCAATTCGGCAAGGGCCTCTTGACGGCGGTCCATTTTAGCCAGGATTTCAGCAGCCAGCAATCCCGTCCGCAGCCGTCCCTCGTTTTCACGGCCGTTCAGGGACAGATAGCGGCGGGCAGATACCAGCGCCCGGGCCCAATCCTCGTTCATGGCGTAGTAAAAAACCAGCTCAACCAGCACGTCTCCGTTGCCGGCATCAATTGCAAGGATCTGTTCCAACAGCTGGCGTTTTAAGTCGGGGGCCAATGCTTCCTGACCGGCCTGCACCTGAAGGGGTGCCAGAATGCGTTGACGTTCCGCCAACTCCTCGCGCGACGCGAGCAGCTTTTGTTCGAACTGATCAATATCCTCCTGATACCGGCGGCGGGTTTGAGAATCGTCCATGGCCGTCAGTTTACGCTGCCGGATGCTTTGCAGCCGGGAGAGTGCCAGGAAGTGCAGCCAGTTTTCGCGGCCGGTCGTTAAAACCACCGGCTGCAACAGCTCCTCAGCCCGGGTCGCGGGATCGCTTCCGTTGGCAGCCAGGGCCTTGATGTAGCGCAGCCAGTTGCGCTCCTCATCCGTGGTGCCGCCCTTTATAGCGGAATCCGCGGGAATGCTTTCCTCCAGGACCCGCACCAGGTATCCGAAAAACTCATGCGGCGAGCGCCAGTCCAGGTTGAGCAGACCCCGGCGATAGGCACTTGTCGGCGCGCGGTCGGCCAGCCAATCGATTAAATAAAGCAACAAGCGGGCCTGGATATTTTTATCGTCCATTGACAGGGCGCTCTCAAAAAGCCGTCCGGCCTGCCGGTGGTTTCCGGCACAAAAATGAATCATGGCGGCCGCCAGGACCAGGGTCGGATCGAAACTGGTTTGAAGCTCCCTGTCGGCCAGCAATTGGGCTTCGGACCACTGTCGCTGCTCAGCCAGATCCAGTATTTTGTTGACTTTGGCATCGACGGACAGATCCAGCACACCATTCCATTTGACTTGGCCCGCTTTTAACTCCCGCAAAAAAATGACTGCTTTGTCAATGGGCAGCACCATGCCCATATCCGGCAGCAGGGTGCGAAGCGGTATCGGGCCGGCAATCCAATCCATGGCCACACCGGAAGCAATCCCGATAACCTTGCCGTGGATGTCGATGATCGGGCCCCCGCTGTTGCCCCGATGAATGGAGGTATCCACCTGTAATAAATTTTCAAAGGTCCGGCGGACATGGCCGCTGGTTACACTGACATTGACAACGGCTTCCTGGGTTCGGCTGCCCAGGGGGAAACCGAGAGCGATTACCGGTGACAATTTTGGTACTGCCAGGGCCGACATTTTCTGATCCAATGGCAGGGGCTGAAGGCCCTCCGGTATTTGGTCGATCTTGAGCACGGCAAAATCATCTTTGAGGGGTGATCGGATCAGCTGATAAGTTCGATCCGGCGCTCGGGCGACTCCGGCGATTTTCAAGTGGGGACGACCGTCGGTGCGAAAGGCCGCCGACAGCCCATAGATGTCATCCACCTCGCTGTCTTCCGATAACTCCGGCAGCCGTTTGAATGCCTTCTGGCCTTCAAACCACAGAAAAATGCGATATCCCAGTTGCAGCGGATCGGGCTGATTCATGAATCGGCGGATTTGAAGATAGAGATTGTTGTCTTCCAACCACGGGCAGGCCACATGACGATTGGTCAGCAGATAGCCGGCATTGTCCACCAGAAAGGCGGTGCCCTCGGTCCGATTGCGGTAGATGACGTCATCACCGAATTTGAGCCAGTATTCGGTCATCACAAAAGCGACCGATTTCGCATATCGGTTGGCATGGTCCCCGAGAATCTTTTCGGTGTCTTTTTGCCGGAATACAAAGAAAAACCATACCAGCATCGCCAGGATTGCGCTGATACCGATCACCAGCATCAACCAGGCGATACGTTTTTTGAGGCTGCGAATTTCCTGCACGGGCGGCTGCACCGCCTCATGCTGGCGGCGCATGGCGGATTCAATGTCTTTATCTTTGATACGGGCCAGGCTTTCGGCAACCTCTGCCATGGATTGGGGGCGCAAGCCGGGATCATCCGCCAGCATTGATTTCAACAGCAGTTCAAACTCCGCGGGCAAGGCTAGAGCATCGATCTCGGCTTGAAAATCATCAGATTCATGCTCGGCCGTCAGCAGTTCCACGAAAATTTTACCCAAAGACCAGATATCGCTGCGCAGGTCCAACGGACGCTGTTGGATAATGTCCGGATGGCAGGTGAGCAGTTTTTTGAGCATCGGTCCGGGGCGATCCAATTTGGGATCGAAAAAACGCGACAGCTTGTAATCGATTTTAATCTGAAGCTGATCGCCGTCACCCTTGATGACCAGAATATCGTCCAGGATCAGGTGGGGGATAAAGTGACCGATACGGTGCAGGCCTTCCAGGATAGACGCCATCCGGTAAAATAGCTTAAAAGCAATGCGGTAGTCCCGCAAGACCCCCGAAGCAATCAGATTGCCCCAGTTTTCCGTATCCAGCCATTCACTGACCCGGTACCACATCCCGTCGGAAGATTGCCGAATCTCAAAATGCCTGACAAAATAATTTTCGGGAAGTTTCTTAAGCTCTGCCAGTTCATTTATTAAGCGTTCGGCAATTTTTTCATCGACACCCGACTGGGGACTGAAGATGCGGATCATGACCGGCTCTTCGGTCCGGGCTTTAACCGCGCGACAGAGGATCGTGGCATATCCTTCATGGAGGACCTCGATGATCCGATAATCATCTATGGTTTTAATGCCTTCGGCGACGTCACTGCCACAGGAGGGGCAGGCGGTGATATCTTCGGCCAGCGATTGGCCACAGTTTTGACATAGCTTCATCGGCGACTCCACAGCACCGGTTGAAAGACTATATAACAGGTTTAAATCTT
>Ga0210122_1000059_pt1 | contig 29374 bp, 21 predicted proteins | sample Muzzi_CordB_D2_FD_185530 | JGI IMG/M metagenome (GOLD analysis project Ga0210122, IMG submission 185530) | Wetland microbial communities from San Francisco Bay, California, USA, that impact long-term carbon sequestration - Muzzi_CordB_D2 (SPAdes) | ecosystem: Environmental > Aquatic > Marine >... | reverse complement strand
TTCACAAGGCTGAGCAGGTCAAGCTGCAGGGCGCCGGCGCCATCGCGGCGGTGTTCAGCAAGGGCGGTGACCGCCTCTACGTCCGCACCACCGAAACCGTGGAGGCATTCGACTTCAATCCCCTGATCGGAACCATGCGTGCCGACTGGGTGCGCAAGGCCCCTTACTCGTCGGAGTACTTCGGAATCGAGCAGATCGCCATCGAACCGGACAGCGGCAGGCTGTACGTGGATGGCGGGCACGATTTGCTGGTGCTCGACACGCGCACCGGCGAGCCGACCGCGCAGATCAGTGCCGGCGACAGCACCGGCATCTGCTTTGCCCATCGCCAGCATGCCAGCCTTGGCAAAGTGGCGCTCAACACCACACCGGCAGAATAAGACGCGTATCCCCGTTTGCCGGGCGCAGTCAGCGCCCCGGTTCAGCATTGCGGTTGGTATGGCTTCGCCTGTCGGCGAGTGAATATTCGCGAATGCCGAGCGCGATGGATGGCTCGAGCGTGTCCCGGGTGCGAGAGCCCGCTGACCCGTGGATGGTGTAACCTTGCGCTGTGCGAGGCCCGGGAGGCCCCCGCCGTTGAGGGGATGACATTCCTGTTGACAACTTGCGGACGGCCGATTGGCGCGGCGATGCGGGCTAGGGGTGATAGGCCTTGTTCCTGATCATCAGCATCGGCCACAGGGCATGGGCCAGCGCATCGCGCTGCAGCGTCTTGTCCGGCTTCGGGTCCGGCCGCAGGTGGCTTCCGGGCTCGTAGAGAAACGACTGCGGCGCCATGTTGGGCTGCAGAACGACGACCCTTCCCGGCACCATCCAGGCCTGGATCGAATTGAACTGCATCTGCGCCCGGCCGGCGCCCCGGGCGTATTGCGGGAGGGTCAGGTCATAGCCGATGGCGGGAATGCGGCCGCTGACGCCGATCAGTGACAGCAGCGTCGGCAGCAGGTCGAGCTGGCTGCTGATGCCCTCGATACGCCGTGCCTCGATACTGCCGCCGAGGATCAGCGCCGGGATGTGGAAACGTTCGATCGGGACCAACTGGTTACCGTACACGCGGGAATTGTGGTCCGCCACGATCAGGAATACGGTGTCGGCGTAATACGGGGATTGCCGGGCCGTGTCGATGAATTTGCCCAGGGCGTAATCGGCGTACTTGACTGCCGTATCGCGGGCCCCGTCAGGACCCGCCTCGGCGCCCACCTTGCCGGCGGGGATGTCGAAGGGCTCGTGGTTGCTGGAGGTGAACACGAGGCTGAAAAACGGTGTGTCGCCCGCCTGGCTGAACGCTTGCTGGGCGCGCTGGAACAGGTCTTCGTCCGACACGCCCCAGGATCCGCGGAACTGCGGTTCCGGGTAGTCGCTCTCATCGATGACCGTCTCGAAGCCGTTGTTCATGAAAAACCGCCGCATGTTGTCGAAATGGGCCTCGCCGCCGTAGATGAAACTGGTCCGGTAGCCGCGGCTTCGCAGCAGATCGGCAATGGTGAAGAAGTGTGTCTGTGTCTCGGCCAGCTTGACGACGCTGCGCTTGATGGTCGGCGGGAACCCCGCGATGATGGCTTCGAGACCGCGCACGGAACGCGTGCCGGTGGCGTACATCTGCTCCAGCCAGATACCGTCGTTGGCGAGCGCGTCCAGCCGCGGTGTCAGGTTCTTGCCGCCGAGGCTGCCGACGAACTCCGCGCCGAGGCTCTCCTCGAGAACGATGACGAGGTTGAGCGGCCGCCGCAGTTGCCGGGTGGCCCGATGCATGTGCATGGTCGGCGCGTCGGCAGGGCCATCGACGGCGTTTTCCAGGCCGGCGTCGGAAATGACGGTGTCCATGACCGTGTCCGCGTCCATGTGGCCGTAGCTGGCCTTGCCGACACGGTTGTCACGGTGTTGCTCGTAGATGGCGTAAAGCAGCGAGTAGGGTGAGTCCAGTGGTAGCTGGTTTACCATCGCGTCGCTGGAAAATGCCACGGTGCTCGGGTTGACAGGGCGGTGGCCGGTTGTCGATCGCACCGCGGCCAGGGCTGCAATCAGGATCAGCGGAGCCAGCGACAGTGCCGCCAGCGGCGGCGTCCGGCTTGCGGCCCGCGTCGCCGGGCGGCTCAGGCACCAACCGGCCACGGCGGCGGCAGTGGTCAACGCGAGCGCCGCTGCGATCCACGTTTTGTATGCGCTGAACAGCGTTGCGAATACTTCACGGGCATATTGCAGGTATTCGACGTAGAGGTAGTTCGGGCGCGCATCGTACTGCTCGATAAAAGGTATCGTCCCGGCTTCGACGAAGACGCAGAAGACGACCACCGCGAGCAGGTATACACGCAGCAGCGCGGCTCCGATCCTGCGCCCCGACAGCCAGGGCGCCAGCAGGAAAGCCGGACCCAGCAACATGCCCAGCAGCACCAGGTCGAAGCGGATGCCCTGGAGCAGAATGAAACCGCTGCCGCCGGTGGCCGCGACCCTGTGCCAGTACACGCCCAGCAGGATCAGCCGCGAGGCTGTGAACAGGGCCAGCAACAATACGAGCACCCTGGCCGGGGCGGTCAGCGAACGCAGATACTTCACGCCCGTGGCTCCTGTCCGAGCCCGCCCGCCGGTGGCGCGAAACGCCAGGCCAGCGCCGAGAACAACACCAAACCCAGCCAGGCGATCGTCGCCGACCACAGGTCGTGCGAAAGGTAGTGGGCGCCGCGCAATTGCTGTGCCAGCCCGAACGAAAACCCGATGACCAGCCCCGGCAGCAGCAACAGCCATCGGTTCTTCGCGATAAAGGGCGCGAAAGAAAAATACAGCGCCAGCAGGCCGAAGCCGCTGCTGGCGTGTGCGGCCGGGAAGCAATGCCCTGCCGCCGGCGCCGCCAGGTACTGGAAGGTATGCAGGTAGGGCAGGTTGCCGCCGAATTCCTCGACCGACCAGGGGCACGGTACGCCGCTGAGCCGCTTCAGGATGGCGACGGTGGACGGCACGATGATCATCGCGATGACGGAGAAGAGCAGAGACCAGCGCCAGCGGCGCAGACCGGTGACTTTCCAACTCGCCGCGTACATGATCAGCAGGGTAAGACCGATCGCGGCGATCAGGCGTTTACCCCAATGGTGCATGATGTGGTAGGTGAACCAGTGATTGCGCAAGGCCCACTCGCTGCCCTCCAGCCGGTACCAGGCGCCCGCCAGTTTCAGGTCCAGCGGTGTCAGTTCGAACAGCGTCAATACGGCGGCCATCACCAGCAGCGGCAGCCAGAAATGCGTCAGCCAGAATCGGGACCCCATCGGGGGAGAAAGCTTTGGACTCGAATGCATGCAGTAATACCGTTGCTGGCCGACCTGGGGATTGTAACTTAAGCGGGATCCGGTAATTGCCAATTCGAGACCGGTGAACGACCCGGACGCGGCTGTCCCGGCAGCCGAAATCCCGTACAATACAACGCGCACCGCCCGTATTCGGGATCAGAATTCGACCACCCGAAGCGGACCGGGTTCCGCAGGACCCGCTGGCACAATGCGGACACCCGGTGTTCGCATCGTTGCCGACGGGTCCTGGACATCACACCAGGATGGAGTAAGTCAGACGATGAAACTCGCTTCTTTGAAAGCAGGTGACCGCGACGGCAGCCTGGTCGTCGTGAGCCGGGATATCGATCGCTACGCGGCGGCCTCCCGGATTGCGCCGACCATGCAGGCGGCACTGGACAACTGGCAGCATACCGCGCCGCGTCTCAATGCGTTGTATGCGCAATTGAACCGGGGAGACTGCCCCGACGCGCAACAATTGGATGTGAACGCGCTGGCCGCGCCATTGCCCCGTGCGTATGAATTCGTGGATGGCAGCGCGTACCTTCCGCATGTCGAACGCGTTCGCCGCGCTCGGGGGGCGGAAGTGCCCGAGACCTTTTACACGGATCCGCTGATGTACCAGGCCACGTCAGCCGGCTTTCTGGGTCCGCGCGACCCGGTCGCGGTCGTCAGCGAGGACTACGGTATCGATTTTGAGTCTGAGATTATCGTCGTCACCGACGACGTGCCGATGGCGGTCACGCCAGAAGACGCCGCCGGGCATATTCAACTCATCGGTCTGATCAACGACGTCAGTCTGCGCAACCTGATACCGGCGGAGTTGGCCAAGGGTTTCGGGTTTCTGCAGTCCAAGCCGCGTTCCAGTCTCTCGCCGGTGCTGGTGACGCCGGATGAGCTGGGTGAGCGTTGGCGGGACTGCAAGGTGCATCTGCCGTTGCACAGCACCTTGAACGGCGCTTTCTTCGGTCAGCCGGAGGCCGGCGTGGATATGCAGTTCGACTTCGCCGAACTGATCGCGCACGCAGCCAAGACGCGGCCGCTCGCCGCCGGCACCCTCGTCGGTTCGGGCACGATCGCCAACCAGGACACCGCCAGGGGCGCCTCCTGCCTGGCCGAGATCCGCATGCTGGAAATCATCGCCGACGGGAAGCCGTCGACGCCATTCATGCGGTTCGGCGACACGATCAGGATCGAAATGTTCGATCCCGCGGGCAAATCGATTTTCGGCGCGATCGATCAACGTATCGTTGCACATGAAAGCTGACGGGCCGCTGACGCTCTACAGCTACTGGCGCAGTTCCGCGGCTTACAGGGTCAGGATCGCGCTGAACTTGAAGAACCTGGACTACGAACAGCTTCCCGTGCATCTCGTCAGGGACGGCGGGGAGCAGCACGGGGCGGCGTTCAGGGCGGTCAACCCGCAGGGGCTGGTGCCGGTATTGGTGCACGACGGGCAGGTCATCACGCAGTCGCTCGCCATATGCGAGTACCTCGAAGAGATGTTTCCGCACCCCGCCCTGTTGCCGGACTCCCCGGCGGCTCGCGCCCTGACACGTTCGCTGGCGTTGCAGGTGGCATGTGAGATTCACCCATTGAACAATTTGCGGGTGCAAAACTACCTGAATTCGCACTGTGGCCAGGCATTTGACACACTTGCCTGGATGTCGCACTGGATGGAGGAAGGGTTCGGCGCAATCGAACGGCGGCTCAGCATCTGCATGCACGGTTCCGGCGGCTTCCTCAATGGCGAACCGGGTCTTTTCGAATGCTTGCTGGTGCCGCAGGTTTACAACGCCGAGCGCTTTGAGACCGAGTTGTCGGCATTCCCGCTGATCCGGGGGATCGTAAGCCGTTGCCGGGAACTGCCCGCGTTCATTGCCGCGGCGCCCGAGAACCAGCCGGACGCGGTGTAGCCTGCCCATTGCGCCGGACCGGTGCGCGTTTCCAGGATTGTCCCTGGAAAATCGGAGGGAAACGGGTATCACCACGATTCATTTCGGTGTGCGGATTTTGCCGGTCTCGCCGCCCACCCTGTCCTCGGCTCGTTCAGTTGCACGTGGACCCCCGGGCTTTCACCGCCCAGCCCCGCGTTTGGACGCACCCGGCCTGCGTCAGGGTCCGGGATACTGGCGCAATATGCAGGCCAGGGTTTGTTCCGCGGCCCGCTTGGGTCATAATTCAGCCTTTCAATTTACTCAGGATCGGGCAGACACAGATGAAACCCATCGTGCTATCACTGTTATTGCTGCTGATCGCCGGTTGCGCGAGCACACGTCCTGGCCCGGACGTCGTGCTGGCTGCGGAGCAGGCGGTCGCCGCCGCCGAGCAGGCCGGCGGAGACGAATTTGCACCGACGGAAATGCGTTTCGCCAAGGAAAAGCTGGAAAGCGCGAAACTCGGGCTCGAAAAAAAGAAATACGAAGTCGCCCTGTATCTGTTGGAAGAATCGGAGATCAATTCGGAACTGGCCATGGAGAAAGCCCGGACCGCGAAGATACGGCGGCAGGTCAACGAGCTGCGCAAGAGCAACGAGGAATTGCTCGCAGACCTGCGCTCGACATTCGGGGATGATTTCAAATGACCCGGTCATGGCAACACCTCTCGCTTGCGTTGTTACTGGCGCTCCTCGCCGCCTGCGCCGCCGCGCCAAAGAAGGACCTCGCCCTGGAGCGGGTGAAGAACGACCTGAACCAGCTCAAGGCCAATCCCGAACTGGCCGGGTACGCGCCGCTGGCGCTGGGTGAGGCCGAGCGCGCCCTGCGCACCGCGGAGCAGTCCAGCGGCAACCAGTACTACCGCATCCACCTGGTATACATGGCCGATCACCGAATCAAGATCGCGCGCGAGATGGCCGAACGGGAACAACAGGAAAAACTGTATGACCAATTGCAGAAAGAGCGCAGCGGACTGTTGATCCGGGCCAGCAAGCTCGAAGCGGCGCAGGCGCGCCAGGAAGCGGAGCGCGCCAGGCTGTTGGTGGCGACCACCGCCGAAGACGCCGAGCGGGCACGCCTCGAGAAGGACGCCGCGCTGAAGAAGCAAGCCGAAGCGGCACGGGCGGCGAAACTGGCGAGCGAGGAAGCGGACCAGGCACGCCGGCTGGCGAAGACCAGGGCCTCCGAAGCGGAATATGCGCGCAGAGAGGCGGACCTCGCCAGCAAGCAGATCGATTCGCTGACACGGCAGTTGAAGAACCTGCAGCTGCGCCAGACCGAAAAGGGCGTCGTCGTGACCCTGGGTGACGTCCTCTTCGATCCGGGTAAGGCCAACCTTCTCGACAGCGCCCGGTCGAGCCTGCAAGAGGTTGTCGACCTGCTGCAAACCGAGCCTGAAAAGAAGATCCGGGTCGAGGGCCATACCGATTCGAGCGGTGACGCCGCGGCCAACCTCAAACTGTCGGAACAGCGTGCACAATCGGTTCGCGACGCGCTGGTCAAGATGGGTGTCGACGCGGAACGCATCAAGGCCGTCGGCATGGGCGAAGACTTCCCGATCGCCAGCAATGAGGACGCGGAAGGCCGAGCGCGCAATCGTCGCGTGGATGTCATTCTGCTGGATAATTAGACGGCAATACGGTTCGGGGAAAGTGTTTGCGGGACGTGTCCCGACCGCCCGCGAATGTCGTCTCCCGGCACTTGCCAGTGAACGGTCTTTGCGCTAATGTTAGTGCATCGCTATGGTGATTCTCGTATTCAAACAAGGAATTTGCGACTGATGGCAGCGCGGGCGAAATGCTCCGTGCTGCGTCAATCCCAGGAACCTTGTAGTCTATTTGTATATTCCCCAATAAAACCACCTGTACGCGGGCCGCATCCGTTTGCCCGGCGTACGTTCGTGGCCCATTTGCTATAGGAGTAATGTCATGTTCGAACATCGTCAGAAAAAGATGGAAACGCTGATGAAAGAAAACGAAGATTTTCGCCGCATATATAACCGCCACCAGGAACTGGACAAGCGTGTTACGGCGGCGGAACTCGGCACCGAGCCACTCGACGATTTATCGCTCATGAAGCTGAAAAAGGAAAAGTTGTGGGTTAAAGACAAGCTGGCCAACCTGATGGACACCGTTCCGGCCTGACAACGCCTTTGAAATGAAATAAAGTACGGCCGGGAGTTGTCCCGGCCGTTTTTTTTTACCTGGAGCATTAATCAATGCAAGTCTACGATTCGGTACTCGACCTGATTGGTAATACACCCATCGTGCGCGTCAACCACCTGGATACGGGCCCGTGCTCGTTGTTTATCAAGCTGGAAAGTCAGAATCCGGGCGGTTCGATCAAGGACCGGATCGGTCTGAAGATGATCGAGGACGCCGAGCGGGCCGGGCTGATCGGGCCGGGCGCCACGCTGGTGGAAGGCACCGCGGGAAACACCGGCCTCGGGCTGGCGTTGGTCGCGGCGCAGAAGGGTTACAAGCTGATCCTGGTGATTCCCGACAAGATGAGCCGGGAAAAAATCTCCAATCTGAAAGCCATGGGCGCCGACGTCGTACTGACCCGCTCGGATGTCGCCAAGGGGCACCCCGAATACTACCAGGACATGGCGGCACGGCTGGCGGAGGAAATCGACGGCGCATACTTCATCAACCAGTTCGGCAACCCCTCCAACCCCAAGGCGCACGAGGAGGTTACCGGTCCGGAAATCTGGGAGCAGATGGAGCACGACCTCGACGCGATCGTGCTGGGCGTGGGTTCCAGCGGAACGGTGACCGGCCTGTCGCATTATTTCGAGAAGGTCGCACCGGATCTCGAGCTGATCATGGCCGATCCCGAGGGCTCGATCCTCGCGCAGTATATCAACGAGGGCGTCTTGTCGGAAAAAAGCGCCAGCTGGCTGGTCGAGGGTATCGGCGAGGATTTTCTACCGACCATCAGTGACTTTACGCATGTCAGCAAGGCGTATTCGATCAGCGACAGGGAAAGCATGCTGACCGGCCGCGAACTGTTGGAAAAGGAAGGCATCCTGGCCGGCTCGTCGACCGGCACGTTGCTGGCTGCCGCACTGCGGTACTGCCGGGAACAGACCGCACCCCGAAAAGTCCTGACGTTCGCCGCCGACACGGGCAACCGTTACCTGTCGAAAATGTACAACGATTTCTGGATGCGTGACCAGGGCTTTATCCGGCCCGAGCAGCACGGCGACCTGAGCGACCTGATCGCCCGGCCATTCGCGACGCACGACACGATCACGGTGGGACCGGATGAGCCGCTGGCCAATGCCTACAGCCGCATGAAGCTCTACGACGTGTCACAACTGCCCGTGATCGAAGACGAGAAAATCGTCGGCTTTATCGACGAATCGGACGTGCTGCTGGCCGTGGCCCGATCGGCCGAGAGCTTTGGCCAGCCCGTCAGCACCGCCATGGTTACCGACCTTTCCATTATCGATGTCAATGCGCCGGTGGCGGATCTGCTGCCGATTTTCAACGAGGATTTCGTCGCCATCGTCATGGACGGTGACCGCTTCATCGGTCTGATCACGCGCGTGGACCTGTTGAATTATCTGCGTCGAAAGGCCAACCACTGACGGTCCGCCAGGGTAGGGCGGCACCGGGAACACCGGTGCAACATCCAGGGTTAACCGTCACAACGGGATATGAAAGCCGCGAACATTCGAATCAGTCCTTTGCTATTGGCGTTTTCGCTGTGCGGCTTCGCCCTGGCCGAGCCGGTCTACGACCTGCTGCTGCGCACACCGGCGTTTCTCGTCGCGCGCCAGAACACGCCGGCCGACGTCTGGGCCCTGACAGGCTGTCTGAGTGTCCTGCTGCCGTTTCTCGCGGCGCTGCCCGCATGGCTGGGGCGGCGTCGCTGGCCGAGGTTCGCCAGGGGTTGGTCGTGGGGTTTCGGCAGTGTTTTCGCGGCCTTGTTCTTTGCCCAGTTGCTGCAACCGTGGCTGGGCGGTCACGCGCTCCTGTTCCTGGTTTTCGCCGGTTTGTCGGGGGTCGCCGCGGCCTGGCTGCTGGTGTATTCCCGCTGGTCGGTTTTGGCGGCGGTCCTGGCGCTCGGCGCCCTCTATTTTGCGCTGCGGTTTCTCTGGTTTTCGCCGGTCAGCATGCAGTCGGACCACTTCACGGCGCTGGCCTCGGCGCACAACGCACCGCACAAGCGGTTGCCCGATATCGTTTTCGTCATCCTGGACGAACTTCCCGTCGCCACGCTCGAGGATGGCCGCGGTCATATCGATGCAGCGTTGTTTCCGGGTTTTGCGCGTCTGGAGTCCATGGCCAACTGGTACTACAACACCACGACGGTGTCCGACGGCACGGTGGATGCCGTGCCGTCGATACTGACCGGGCATTACCCGCGTGAGCAGGCCTCCGACCTGACCGTCGCCGCGCAACCCGTCAACCTGTTCACGCTGCTGGGCCGCCGCTACCACTTCAACGTGGCGGAGGCCGTCACCCGGATGTGCCCACGCAGCCTGTGCCCGCGTGCCGGCCCGCCCGCGCTGCAGCGGTTCAAGGCCCTGTTGCTGGACATGTCGGCCGTTTACCTGCACCGCGTGCTGCCGCAGCGCTGGACAGCGAGGCTGCCCGATGTCAGCAACAACTGGAGCGGTTTTTTCGCGGCGCCGCAGGTGTTCTTTCCACAGGGATGGCTCAAGTTCGCCGGTCAGCAGACCGTCATCGACCGGCCGGCCTATTTCCGGCGCTTCATCGACTCGGTCCGCAAGCGCGCGGCACCGACACTCAATTTCATGCACATCCTGTTTCCCCACGGACCGCACGCCTATCTGCCGAACGGTGAAAACTACGGGCTGGAATGGATGCGCGGGCAGGTGGACGATCGATGGGGCGATGTCGAGTGGGCCCTGGTCAGCGGCAATCAGCGCCACTACCTGCAGACGCAGTATGCCGACCGGCTGCTGGCCGAACTGCTCGACCGCTTGCAGCAGCAGGGAATGCTCAAGGAGGCCATGATCGTCGTCGTCACCGACCACGGCATCAGCTTCAAGGCCAACGAAAGACGCCGCGCGCTCTCGAGCGACAACGAGGCAGCCATGCTCAGGGTGCCGCTCTTTATCAAGTTCCCCGGCCAACTGGAGCCGCGCCGTATCGGGACGCGGGCACAGACCATCGACATTCTCCCGACCGTGCTGTCGGCGCTGGGTTTGTCGTATGACGCACTGCACCCGGACGGCTCCGACCTGCGAACGCTGCCGGCGTCGACCCGTCGGCCGCGGCGCGCCAGTTCCTATCTGCAGCGCGAGGTGAGAACGCTGGATGAGAGCCGTCTGGACATCGTCCCCCTCGTGGCTGTGAACCGGCGGCAGCTGAAACTCGACGAGCCCGCCGGAGCTCTGTGGGCCATCGGTCCCTACGACGGTCACCGCGGCCAGCCGCTGGAAACGGTCTGCAGGCCGCTAACCGCGGACATCGCCGCGGATTTCGATACCTTCCGCCCGCTCCCGGGAGCATCCCCGGACAGGACCGTGCGTGCTTACGTGGCCGGTCACTTCAGCGGTAAGGAGGCGCCCGCGGACTCGCAGCCGTTCCTGATCAGCGACCGCGGGAGGGTCGTGGCTTCGGGCTACACCTGGTCATTCAACTCGCAGCCGCAGTTCTTCGCCCTGGTCGAACCCAGGTTCGTCAAGCGCGCGGGTTGGTCGCCCCGGGCGTGGCTGCTGCGGGGAACGGACTGTCTCGGCCATTGAACGGCGGGAAAGGGACCGAGCCGTTTCGCTGAAATTCGGATATCGGCCGGGACCGTGCGGGCTCCTCGCCGGACACGCTCAGGCCATCCTTGGCCTGCACCGACATCCCGGATGCTGGTGCAATGTGCGGGCTAGGCCCGCAGTTCCGGCAAATCCCTGTAAAGATCGAGGGCTTCGGGGTTGGCCAGTGCGTCCAGATTCCTGACCGGCTTGCCGTGGATGACGTTGCGTACCGCCAGTTCGACGATCTTGCCGCTGACGGTTCGCGGGATGTCGTCGACCTGGACGATCACGCCCGGTACATGGCGGGGCGTGGCATTGGCGCGGATGACGCCGCGGATGCGGTCCTCCAGGGCCTGGTCGAGTACGAGCCCGTCGCGCAGGCGCACGAACAGGACCACGCGAACATCGCCCTGCCAGTCCTGGCCGACACAGATGCTCTCGACGACTTCGTCGAGGCTCTCCACCTGGCGGTAGATTTCGGCGGTGCCGATGCGCACGCCGCCCGGGTTCAGCGTCGCGTCGGAGCGGCCGAATATCACGAGGCCGCCGTGTCGTGTGATCTTGGCGAAGTCGCCGTGCGCCCAGACGCCGGGGTACTGTTCAAAATAGGCCGCGCGGTACTTGCTGCCGTCCTCGTCACCCCAGAAATATACCGGCATGGAGGGAAAGGGCGCCCGGCAGCATAGTTCGCCGGTTTCATCCACCGCGGCCGGCGTGCCGTCGTCGCGCATGATCACCACGGCCATGCCGAGGCCCAGGCACTGCAGTTCACCGCGGTAAACCGGCAGGATCGGACAGCCCGGAGCAAAGCAGGAAACGATGTCGGTGCCGCCCGCTATGGAAGACAGGCACAGGTCCTGCTTGATATCCGAGTAGACATAATCGAAGCTTTCCGGCGCCAGCGGCGAACCCGTGGACAACAGCGTTCGCAATGACGCCAGCGAGTGGCTGCCGCGTGGTTTCAGGCCGGCCTTTTGCCAGGCGGAAATGGCCTTGGCCCCGGTACCGAAGATCGTGATGCCGAGCCGGTCGATCAAATCGAACATGGCCTCCGGGCGGGGGTGGAACGGCGAACCCTCGTACAGGATCAGCGTGGCGCCGGCGGCCAGACCGCTGACCATCCAGTTCCACATCATCCAGCCGCAGGTGGTGTAGTAACAAAACCGGTCGCTGCGTTTCAGGTCGGTGTGCAGCAGCAACTCCTTCAGGTGTTGCAGCAGCGTCCCCCCAGCGCCGTGGGTGATGCACTTGGGCACACCGGTGGTGCCGGAGGAGTAGAGGATGTAAACCGGGTGATCGAATGGCAGGCGGGTGAACTCGATGTCGGCGGCAGCGGCGTCGGCGAAGCTATCCAGCGTTTCCGCGCCGTCAAGAGCCGAGAGGTCAGGATCCGGGTCGACGTAGGGTATGACCACGGTCTTGCGGATGCTGCCGATCCGGGACTGGATCTCGGCCACCCGCGCGAGGCAATCGTGCTGCTTGCCGCCATAGGTGTAGGCCGCGACGCAGAAGAGCACCTTGGGGCTGATTTGTCCAAGCCGGTCGACCACGCCGTTGATACCGAAATCCGGCGATACCGAAGACCAGATGGCGCCGATGCTGGTCGCCGCCAGCATGGCGATGACGGTTTCGGGCAGGTTCGGCAAATAGGCTGCGACCCGGTCGCCCGGGACGACCCCAAGCTTGCGCAGGGCGGAGGCCACGCCGGCGACCCGGCGGTACAACTGCCGGTAGGTCAGCGCTTGCTCCATGCCGGTTTCGGAACGGAACAGTATCGCCGTGCCGCCATCCCGGTGACGCAGCAGGTTTTCCGCGAAATTCAGCTCGGCGTCAGGAAACCAGCGTGCGCCGGGCATCCGCTCGGGATGCTCGAGCGTAACGCGGCCGGCCGTGCCGACGACGCCGCCAAACTCCCACAGCGCGCGCCAGAACTCCGCCGGCGAGTCGATTGAGAACCGGTAGAGGCTGGCATAATCGCGGATGTGCGGGTCGACCTCGCTGCTGAGCACCTGCATGAAGCGGCTGATGTTGGCATCCTGCACCCGCGCCAGTGTCGGCGACCAGAGCGGCTCAGACATCTTCTGTCGCGCCCGGCGCTGTTGGCTGTTGATACATACAGCCCGTCCAAACCGTTATCCCAGCAGCTCCATCAGCTCCGGGATCACCTTGAACAGGTCATCGACGAGCCCGATATCGGCAACCTCGAATATCGGTGCGTCCGCATCCTTGTTGACCGCGACGATCGTGCCGGCGTCCTTGATGCCCGTAATGTGCTGGATGGCGCCGGAGATACCGAATGCCATGTACAGGTCCGGGGCGATGATCTTGCCGGTCTGGCCGACCTGCATGTCGTTCGGGCAGTAACCGGCGTCGACCGCCGCCCGCGAAGCGCCGGCGCCCGCCTCGATCAGGTCCGCCAGCTTGTAGATCATTGCGAAGTTCTCCTCGCTGCCCAGCGCCCGTCCGCCGGAGACGACGCGCGCCGCGGTCTGCAGGTCGGGCCGCTCGCCGCCCGCCGTCTTGATGCCGACGTAGCGTGTGTGTTCGCTGGCCGCGGCGGAGGCGGGTCGCTCTTCGACGGCCGCTCCGCCGCCGTTGCCGGCGGCGGGCCATGAGGCGATGCGCACGGTGGCGACCACTTTCGCGTCAGCGGGCGCCTGCACGTCGACGATGGCATTGCCGGCATATATCGGCCGTTGGAACTGCCGTTCCCCGGTTACGGCCGCGATGTCGCTGACCTGGTTGACACCCAGCAGCGCGGCGATACGCGGCATCAGGTCCTTGCCGAAGGTGGTCGACGGCCCGAGGACATGGCTGTAGGCGTCCGCGGCCGCCACGACCTCTGCGGCCAGGTTGACGGCCAGCGGCGCGGCCAGGTGTTCGGCGTCAACCGCGATGACCTTGTCCACGCCCTCGACCGCGGCCGCCTGCGCGGCGACCGCGCCGATGCCGGAACCCATGACGATGACATCGCAGCCACCGCCGATGGCCGTGGCGCAACTTGCGCACTTGGCGGTTGCGGGGTTGAGCGTGTTGGAGTCGTGTTCGGCGATAATCAGTATCTTGCTCATGCCAGCAGCCCTCGGTTTTTCAGCTCGGCGACCAGTTGAGCCGCGTCTTCGACGATGATCCCCTTCTGCCGTGCCGGTGGCGGTGCGAAACCCGTTGCCTCGATGACGCCGTCCGGGGACACGCCCAGGTCATCCAGCGGTATGACGTCCATCGGTTTGCGCTTGGCCTTCATGATATCGGGCAACTTGACGAAGCGCGGTTCGTTCAATCTCAAATCGACGGTGATGACCGCCGGCAAGTCCACTTCGATGGTCTCCAGGCCGGCGTCCACCTCACGGGTCACGGTGGCGGTGTCGCCATCCAGCTTGACCTCGGAGGCGAAGGTCGCCTGGGGGCGGTCCCACAGGGCGGCCAGCATCTGACCGGTCTGCGAGTTGTCGTCATCGATGGCCTGCTTGCCGAGCAGCACCAGGCCGGGCTGCTCCTTCTCGATGATCTTCAGAAAGGTGCGGGCAAGACCCAGGGGCTGCAGCGCCGCCCCGGTGTCGACCTGGATTGCGCGGTCGGCACCCATGGCCAGGCCGGTGCGCAATTGCTGCTGGCACTCGTTGCTGCCGACGGAAACCACGACGACCTCGTCGGCCAGGCCGGATTCACGGATCCGTAACGCCTCTTCGAGCGCAATTTCGTCGAACGGGTTGATGCTCATCTTGGCGCCCTCGATATCGACGCCGGTGCCGTCGGGTTTGACGCGGACGCGGACGTTATAGTCCACGACGCGTTTGATGCCAACCAGTATTTTCATAGTTCATCCTTGCTGATTCGGTGAGATTCAGCGTTTCAGTTGCAAGACAAAGAGGTTAAAGATTCTGGTAATTCGGTCCGCTGCCGCCCTCGGGTGTGACCCAGTTGATGATCTGGTACGGATCCTTGATGTCGCAGGTCTTGCAGTGGACGCAATTGGCGGCATTGATCTGCAGCCGCAGACCGCCGCCGGCCTCGTCGTCCACCATCTCGTACACGTTGGCCGGGCAAAACCGCGTACAGGGAAAATCGTATTCCTCGCCGCAGCGCGTGGTGCAGACATCCGGCTGAAGGATCTGCAGGTGCACGGGCTGGTCTTCGTCGTGGTCGGTCGCCGCGAAATAGACCGACGCCAGCCGGTCGCGCGGCGCCAGCTCGCGTTTGACCCAGTGCCTGTCCGGCGGCGTCGAATCCTTCACTTTGTCCGTGGCCGAGTAATCCGCGTGGTTGTGCAGCGTGCGCGGCAGCTTGCCGGCGGTCGCCGTTTCGACGGCGGCCGTAAGGAGACCGCGCCAAAGGCCCTTGTTGAAACCGGGGCGGATGTTGCGGACCTTGTGCAGTTCGGCCATGACGGGCGAGCCGCGCAGCACCGCATCGAAACCCTCGCCGCGCGGATTGTCCGCAATGTGTTGGGCGGCCAGCATGCCGGAACGCAATGCCTGGTGCGTGCCCTTGATCTTGGGCAAGTTGAGCAGCCCGGCGGCGTCGCCGATCAGCAGCGCCCCCGGCATCTCCAACTTCGGCAATGACTGCGCGCCGCCCTCCACGATCGTGCGGGCGCCGGACGAGAGGATTTCGCCGCCTTCGAACAAGGGCCTGACCGCGGGGTGGTGCTTGAACTGCTGGAAGGCCTCGAAGGGTGAAAACTCGGGGTCGGCGTAGTCGAGCGCGCAGACGAAGCCGACCGCCACCCGGTCCTTGTCCATGTGGTAGATGAAACTGCCGCCGTAGACGGCCTTGTCCAGCGGCCAGCCGATCGAGTGCTGCACGAGCCCCGGGTGGCATTTGCCGCTCTCCACGCGCCAGAGTTCCTTCATGCCGATGCCATAGCACTGTGGGTCCGAGTCGCTGTCGAGACCGTATTTGCCGATGAGCTGCTTGCTCAGGTGACCGCGTGAACCCTCGGCCAAAACGGTCAGCGGGGCGTGGATCTCGATGCCCTGCATATAGGTGTCCTTGGGCTGCCCGTCGCGGCCCACGCCCATGTCGCCGATGACCACGCCGCCGACCGCGCCGGCTTCGGTGTAACGGATGTCAGCGGCGGCATAGCCCGGAAATATATCCACCCCCAGCGCCTCGGCTTGCGGCGCCATCCAGGCGCACATCGCGCCCAGGGACACGATGAAGTTACCGTGGTTTTTCTGCTGCGGCGGTGTCGGCATGCGGTAGCGCCCGGACGCCGTCAGGAAGGAGAGTTCGTCGCGCTCGACCGGGATGCAGATGGGCGGCGGCTGCTCGCGCCAGCCCGGCAGCAAGTCGTCGAGCGGGCCGGGTTCGATGACGGCCCCGGACAGGATATGGGCGCCGACCTCGGCGCCCTTCTCGATAACGGCGACCATCAGGTCGGGTTTGAGCTGTTTCAGACGGATGGCGCAAGCCAGGCCGGCCGGTCCGGCGCCGACGACGATCACGTCGTATTCCATGACTTCACGCGCAGATTCTGTTTCGTTCATCCGGTCTTCCAAAAAATGGGGCGTTTCAAGCGATTATATCGGCAATGGAAGGCACATTGAATGCCTGTGGGACATTTACCCCGAACATTGCACCCGCTGGCTCCAAACCTCACTTGGCCACCTCGGAACAGGGTCGAAGCGCAGCCGCGCAATGTTCGCGCCAGGGCCGGTCGGAGGGGCGGCGGCGGGGGCTTGGCTTGGCAGCGGCCCGGCCGACGTGTGTCGTGTATGATGGAGCCGGGCCGGATGGCGGCGATGGAGGTATGGTTGACCCGCGCATTGCACCAGTCGGCAACCGAGCCTGGTATAAGCAAATGAAGTTAAGAGCATCAATGAGAATTTACCCAATTAACCCGCGGGCACACTTTGTACCCGGTCCGCCACCTGTCCCGGCTTTGGCTTGCCCGGTCACGCCTGGACTTGGGCTCCCCCCGGTCAGCGTCAGCCCGGCGCCCGGACGCACCTGGCCGACACCAGGATCCGCGACGCCGGTGCAATACGCGGGTTAAAGGTGCGGTGCGGCGTTCATACCGGGCACGGCGGTACCGGCCGGCCGCGAGCATCAGGGGTATGCGGACAGTGCCCCTGAGCGATACGCGGATCGATCGGTTCATCGCGGACCGGCGCCTTCCGCCCAGCTTTCTCGGCCTGGCACAGGCGCACTACCGGCCGCTGGCGGCCTGGATCGCGGGGCGCCTGCAGGCTGGCCGCATGACGTTGGCCGGCATCGGCGGTGCGCAGGGCACCGGAAAGTCGACCCTCGCCGCGTTTTTGCAACGGGTGCTGGAGGGCGCGAACGGCTGGCGTGTCGCGGTGCTGTCGCTCGATGACTTTTACCTGACCCGGGCCGAGCGGCGCATGTTGGCGGAGCGCGTTCACCCGCTGCTGGCGACGCGGGGTGTACCGGGAACGCACGACACCGGCATGCTGATGGACTGCCTCGCCCGGCTCGGGTCGCTGGGCCATGACGAAACGCTGGCCGTGCCGCGATTCGACAAGTCTGCCGACGACCGCGCCGCGGTTGCGGATTGGCCCGTCATCCGCGGACCGCTCGACCTGCTCGTTCTCGAAGGCTGGTGCGTCGGCAGCCGGCCGCAGCCGGAAGAGGCGCTCGCCGCCCCCGTAAATGCTCTTGAGAAAACGGAAGACGGGGACGGCTGTTGGCGGCGTTACGTCAACGGGCAGCTGGCCGGTCCCTACCGCAGGGTTTTTGACCTGCTCGATATGTTGATCGTGCTGCAGGCGCCCGGCCTGGCGGCGGTGCGGCGCTGGCGCCATGAACAGGAGCAGATACTGCGTGAGGAGTCCCCCGCCGCGGCCCCGGGTCTCATGGACCGGCGCCAACTGGACCGCTTCATGCAGTATTATGAGCGTCTGACCCTGGCCAACCTGGAGACGCTTCCCGCCATCGCGGACGTGGTGCTGGAACTGGATGACGACCACGGCTGCCGCCGCAGTTTCGATGTCGCTGCCGGGCGGCCGCTGGCCGGGTTTTCCGGCCTGGATTCGGGTCAGGAACCGTGAACGCCATGCGCGTGGGTAAGCGGACCGCTTGGGCGCTACACTGAACTTCTGGCGACGCCGGCAGACTACAGTCTGAAAGAGAACTCTGTCCGCGGGACCCCTTCGGGCACCGTTTCGTCATGAGCCCGTTCCGTCGAGAAAAGTAGAAGCACCTTTGAGAACACACACTTCCAAGACCAGGACCGGATTGATCGTTCCCATGATCGCGGGGCTGTTTGCCGTGCTCGGCGGCTGTACCACGTACCAGCCCAGGTCGCTGGCCGATGGTCCGGACCTGGCGGCGAGCGCCAAGGCCCTCGTGGTGCGGCGGGATACCTTGAGCGGCGCCGGCCCGGCGGTCAGCTACGATGTCAATCCTGCGGACGGTCTCGACCTGGTGGAGGTCGCGCTGCTGGCCGTACTCAACAACCCCGGTCTCAAGGCCCGGCGTGCGCAACTCGACGTGGCCGGCGCACAGGTGTTTTCAGCGGGTTTGCTGCCGGATCCCCAAATCTCCGCGGGTCTGGACAAGCCCCGTGGTGACGCTGCGGGCCTGGTCAATGGCTGGTCGGCGGGTCTGGGCTACGACATCGTTCCGCTGATTACCCGCCAGGCAAGACTTGACGCACAACGCCAGGGGCAGGAAGAGGTGCGGCTCGACCTGTTGTGGCAGGAGTGGCAGACCGTGCAGCGCGCCCGGTCCATGGCGGTGCGCCTGGGTCTCGAGGAACAGCGCCTGGCGCTGTTGCAGGCCATGCGGAGCCTGTACGAAGACCGTTATCGGCGTTCCGGGCAAGCCCTCGAGGAGGGCGAGATCACGCTGGACGTCAGCGGTACCGACCTGACCGTGCTTCTCGACGTGCTCAGTCAGATCAGCCAGCTCGAACTGACGCACAACGAGACCCGGCACGCCTTCAACTTGCTGCTGGGCCTGAAACCTCAGGCCGAGGTCACGCTGTCGGCGCTGCTGCCGCCGCCGCCGCTGGACTCCGCCGTGGCCAGGCGCCGTCTCGGCAGCCTGCCCCGACTGCGTCCCGACCTGTTGGCGCTGCGCGCCGGTTACGCCGCCCAGGAGGCGCGCGTCAGGTCCGCCGTGCTGGCCCAGTTCCCGTCGATCGGAATCGGTTTCAACCGTGCACGCGATACCGGCGACGTGGCCACCGGCGGCGTCAGCATCAGTCTCAACCTGCCGTTGTTCAGCGGCAACCGCGGACAGATCGCGGTGGAAAGGGCCACGCGCAAGCGTCTGTACGAAGAGTATGGCCTGCGTCTGGCGCAGACGGCTGCGGACGTCGACGAATTGTTACAACGGCAGAGTCTGCTGACGCGGCAACAGGCCAACCTGTCGGCGTACCTGCCGCGTCTCAGGATCCTGGTGGAGCGGGCCCGCAAGGCTTACCGGCACGGGGATATCGATGCACTGACATTTTTGAACATGGAATCCACCTGGGCCAATAAACGGCTCGAGCAGATCGACCTGGAGCAATACTCATGGGAAAACCGCATCGCGCTGGAAACACTGCTGGCGCTGCCGGGTTACCCCGGCGCGCCCGCGGCCCTGCTGCCCGCGGCCGGGGACAGTGGCCGGCAATGATTCGTCGTTCACACTGGACGTTCACCGTACTGTGGCTGCTGGCGAGCTGCCCGGCCCCCGCGAACGCGGATGGGTCACAGTCCCCCAGCGTCCTGGTCGAGACCCGGCCCGTCGTGCAACAGGGCGTCAGCGAAACGCTGGCCGCGTTCGGCACGCTGGAGCCCGAGCCCGACCGGGTGCTGAGCCTGTCCTTGCCGCACGCCGGCCTGATCAACCGGGTCTGGGTGCGTCTGGGACAGCGTGTCAAAGGCGGCGATGAACTGCTGGAAGTGGTCACGGCGCCGGATGCGCGCATGCAGTACCTGCAGGCCCAGAGCGCCGTCAACTACGCCAGCCGCGAAAAGGACCGGCAGCAGCGACTGCTGGCCGAGCAACTCGCCACCAAGGCGCAACTGGACGCGGCCCAAAAAGCCCTCAAGGACGCACGGGCCCGGCTCGACGCCTTGCGCAAGCAGGGTATGGACAGCGCCCGGGAGACCCTGCGCGCGCCGGTGGACGGTATCGTCACACGGCTCGAAGTTTCCCAGGGCCAGCGGGTCCAGGCGGAAACGACCGCGTTGCTGATCGCCTCGGAGAAACACCTGATCGCTCGTCTGGGTGTCGAGCCCGAAGACCTGAAAATGGTGCACCCCGGCGCCGCGGTGACGCTGACCTCGGTCTTCGTCCCGGATGTCGCGGTCACCAGCGCCGTCGAGGAGGTCCACGCCATGATCGACCCGGCCACCCACCTGGTCTCGGTCCTGGTGCCGGTTCCGGAACGGCAGGCCGACCACCTGGTGCTGGGCAGCCGGGTTCTCGGTAAAATCCTGCTGGAGTCGCACATGGCCCTGGTGGTGCCGCGCAGCGCCGTCCTCGGCGGCGCCTCTGATGCTTACCTGTACAAGGTCGAGGACGGCGTCGCCAGGCGTGTCGGTGTCAGGACTGGGGTTGTGGTCGATGCCGGTATCGAGGTCACTGGACCGCTCAAGGCCGGCGACGAGGTCGTGGTAAGCGGCAATTACGAAGTGGCCGACGGCATGGCCGTGAGGATACGGCCCTGATGGATGTCGCGCACTGGGCTGCCGCCCACCGGCGCTCGATCCTGTTCCTGGTCGCGATGCTGGCCGCGGCGGGCATGGCCGCGGCCTTCAAACTGCCCGTGGCGCTTTTTCCGCACGTCGATTTCCCGCGTGTCGTGATTTCGATCGAGGCCGGCGACCGACCAGCCGACCAGATGGTCATCGCCATCACGCGGCCGGTCGAACAGGCGGTGCGGTCGGTTCCGGGCGTGGTGGACCTGCGCTCGACCACCAGCCGCGGCAGCGCCGAGATGTCCATCAACTTCGGCTGGGGCGACGACATGATCGCCGCAATGCTGCAGGTCAATTCGGCCATCAGCCAGGTGTTGCCCGAGTTGCCGGCCGGTACCCGCTTCACCGTCCGGCGCATGGATCCGACGGTGTTCCCGGTGGCGGCCTACAGCCTGACCTCGGACAGCCTGTCGCCGGTCGAACTCCGCGACCTGGCCAGTTTCCAACTCGTGCCGCTGTTGTCCGCCATCAACGGCGTGGCCAAGGTCGCGGTCATGGGCGGGGAGGAGGCCGAGTACCGGGTCGAGATCGACCCGGAGAAGCTGGCAGCTCTCGGTCTGACCTTCAGTGACGTGGCCAAGTCGCTGTCCGCCAGCAACGTGCTGCAGGCCGTGGGACGGCTCGAGGATCACTACAAGCTTTACCTGCTGTTGTCGGACACCCGCATCCGCTCGCTGGCGACGATCGAGAACACCGTGCTGCGCAGCGGCGCAGAGGGCCTGGTGCGGCTCGAGGACATCGCCAGGGTTTACGCCGCCACGGCGCCCCGCTGGCGGCGTGTCACGGCCGATGGGCACGACGCGGTGCTGGTGCAGGTGTTCCAGCAGCCGGGCGGCAACACGGTACAAATCGTCGCGGACGTGAAGCAGCGTTTGCAAGACTACCGCGACAAGCTGCCGCGGGGTGCAAAAACTGCCAACTGGTACGACCAGAGTCAGCTGATCACGCAATCCGCCGGCAGCGTGCGCGACGCCATCGCCATCGGTGTCCTGCTGGCGGCGCTGGTGTTGCTCGGCTTTCTGCGCAGCATACGGATAACGCTGATATCGATCCTGGTCGTGCCGTCGGTCCTGGCCACCGCGATCCTGCTGCTGGATGTCCTGCACATGAGTTTCAACATCATGACGCTGGGTGGCATGGCGGCCGCGGTGGGCCTGATCGTCGACGACGCCATCGTCATGATCGAACACATCATCCGCCGTTTGCGGCAAAGCGGCAGGGACACGGCGCTGACGATCCGCGAAGCCGCGATCGAGTTCACGCCGCCGTTGGCCGGATCGTCCGCCGCGACGATCATTATTTTTGCGCCGCTCGCGTTCCTCGGCGGGGTTACCGGGGCCTTCTTCAAGGCCCTGTCGCTGACCATGGCCAGCAGCCTCCTGATTTCCTTCCTGCTCGCCTGGCTGGCCGTGCCGCTGCTGGCGGAGCACCTGCTGAGTGCCAGGGATGCACGGCGGGAAGACGTCGGCCCGCTCTTCAAACGGCTACAGGGCGGCTACCGGCGGCTGATGCAACGTCTGCTGGAAAAAACCTGGCTTATATGGGCCGGTCTCGCGCCGCTGCTGTTGCTGGGGTTTGTCGCCTACCACCAGGTCGGCTCGGGCTTTATGCCGCAAATGGACGAGGGTGGTTTTATCCTGGATTACCGCACGCCACCGGGCACTTCGCTCACAGAGACCGACCGCCTGCTGCGCCAGGTCGAGCAGATCCTGAGGTCCAACCCGGCCGTCGAGACCTACTCACGGCGCACCGGCCTGCAGCTCGGTGGCGGTCTCACCGAGGCCAACGAAGGGGATTTCTTCGTCCGGCTCAAGCCCTTTCCGCGGCAGCCCATCGATAAGGTAATGGACACCGTGCGCGGCAGGATCGAGCGCGAGGTACCGGGCGTTGAGTTTGAAATGGTGCTGTTGATGGAGGATGTCATCGGAGACCTGACGGCCGTCCCCCAGCCGATCGAAATCAAGCTCTTTGGCGACAAGCCCGACGAGTTGCTGGCGGTGGCGCCGCGGGTGGCCGATGCGATTTCGGCGATACCCGGCGTGGTCGACGTGCAAGACGGCGTGCTGCTGGCGGGCGACGCGACGAACATCGTCGTCGACCGCGACAAGGCGGCGCTCGAAGGTATCGATCCCGATCTCGTCACGCAACAGCTCGACGCGTGGTTCGAGGGCCTCGTGACCACGCAGGTGCAGGAGAACCTCAAGTTCGTCGGTGTCCGGGTCTGGGTCGCGCCCAAGGCGCGCGACAAGATCAGCGGTATCGACGGCATCTGGCTGCGGGCGCCGGACGGCCACCGCTTTCCGCTCAAGCGTATCGCGCGGGTTTCGGTGGAGACCGGGCAGCCGCAGATCACGCGGGACAACCTCAAGCGCATGGTCGCGGTCACCGGCCGTATCAGTGGGCGGGACCTGGGTTCGACCATACGCGACGTCAAGCAGGTCCTCAAGCGCAAGGCGCTCTTGCCCGGCGACATGTACTACCGGCTCGGCGGCTTGTACAAGCAGCAGCAGATCGCCTTCCGCGGCCTGATGGCGGTATTCGCCGCCGCCCTGGGCCTGGTGTTTTTATTGCTGCTGTACCTGTACGAGGAATTCGCCGCGGCCATCGCGATCATGACGGCGCCGCTCATCGCCATGGCCGCCGTGTTCACCGGTCTCTGGGTCACGGGGATCGAACTCAATATCACGGCGATCATGGGTATGACGATGATCGTCGGCATCGTCACGGAGGTTTCGATTTTCTATTTTTCGGAATACCACGACCTGTTACGTAAACAGCTGGAACGCAAGGCGGCGCTGGTGCAGGCCGGCGTCAACCGCCTGCGCCCGATCGTCATGACCACGCTGGCCGCGATATTCGCACTGCTGCCGCTGGCACTGGCGCTCGGCCGGGGCGCGAGCATGCAGCAGCCACTCGCGGTGGCCATCATTTCCGGCCTGCTGGTGCAGATACCGTTGGTGGTGATCTTCATGCCGTTGCTGTACCGCAAGCTGGCCGGTATACAATAAAATGCGGTCGGGATGTATCACGGGTCACCAATCTGGGAGTCACGGCGTGCAGGATGAGGAAACACCGCGGGGTGTGAGAAGAACGAGGAATTCGTTGCTTGGCTCCCTGTTGCTGTTCGCGGCGGCGTTGCAGGCTGCCGGCCCGGATTATCCGGCGGCTTACCGGGACCTTGGCCTGCCGGAGTACCAGAATGCCACCCTGACCGGTACGGGCAGGGAAATAACCTCGTTGCGTGACGGTCTTGCCCTTACGCTGGTGACCCGGGAAGACGACGCCACGCTGCGCGCGTACTACGAAGCTGAAATGAGTGCCCGGGGCTGGATCTTGGAGGAAACGGTCGCGAGCAGGAAAATGCGTGCCGCAGGCATGCTCGACAAGCTGCCGTTCGGGGCGGTCTTCAGCAAGGACGGCATGCGTTACCAGGTATCCACCGGCCGCCAGGGGACGGACAGCGTCATCCACATCAACGTCACCGGCCAGTAGCCGGTTCGGCCTGCGGTTGGACCGCTTGCGGGCGGGTCGGCCCGTTAGCCTTTGGAGACCTTCACCGGCTGGCCGGGTTGCAAGCGCTCACCGCCGCGCGTGACGATGCGATCGCCCTGGTTGATGTTGCCGATCACCTCGACGAAGCCGCCCAGCCCGATACCTGTCTTGACCGCTACTTTTTCCACGGTGTTGTCGTCGTTGACCCGCATGACGAAGATATTCGAGCCGCGCAGCACCAGCCCGTCGCGCGGGATCGCGATCAGTTCCCGCGGCGCGCTGTTCGGGAGCGCCACGCGCACCGGGCTGCCGACCACCCAGTGCGGGTCGCTGGCGGCGATACGCACCTCGAACATGCGCGAACGGTTATCGCCGACGGGGATGACATGGCTCACCGCGCTCAATGACTCGAACTGGCCGTGCTGTACGGGAACCTGCATCCCTTCCCGGATCCAGCCGGCGACCGAAAGCGGCGCCTGCGCCCTGATTTCCCGGTGCTCGGTATCGACCAGCCGCGCGACCTGTGCGCCGCGGCCGACGAACTCGCCGACCTGCAGCAATCTTTCCGCGACGATGCCCGGGAAGGGCGCGAGCACCTCGGTCTGCCCGATGCGGCGCCGGATCTGCTCGATGGCGACGTTGGCGCGCTTGATGTCCTGGCGCATCATGTCCAGTTGCGATTGCGCCTCGTCGATCTGCGTGGCGGAAGCGTTGTTGCCGGCGGCGAGCTTCTGCAACCTTTGCAGGTTGCTGCTGCGGTACTTGAGCTGCGCCTTGAGGCTGGCCAGCCTGGCCTCGCTGTCGGCCAACTCCAGCTGCAAGTCCCCGGCGTCAATGCGGGCGATGGCCTCGCCCTTGCCGATATGCGTGCCGACGTTGGCTACCCAGGTCAGCCGTCCGTCCGTCTCCGCGGCGATGCGCGCGTCGTTCTTGCTGATGACGGTTCCCGACACCCACAGGGTTGCCGAATAGGTGTCGCGCTTCGCTTTCTCGACGACGACCGGAGCCGCAGGCGGCTGCGGGGCTGCGTCACTGGCCCCGGCCAGTGCCGGGAACAGGATCGTGATCAGTGCAGTGAGTGTGTAACGGTGCATGGGGTTCTCCCTGGATCAGGCTGCTGATTCCAATGTCTTGACCGCGGCCTGCCGCGGGGCGGATGCTGCCGCTTGTTGCGCTGTGCCCAGGCGGAGCATGCAGGGCAGCAGCAGCAGCGTGAAGAACAGGCTGCAGGTCATGCCGCCGACGATGGATGCGGCCAGGCCGCGGTAGATGACGCTGCCCTCACCCGGTAAAAGCAGCAGCGGCAGCATGCCGAATATGCTGGTCAGCGTACTCATGAAAACGGGCCGCAGACGGATTCTCAGCGCGTATTCGACGGCGGCGTGCCGGTCCATGCCATCGCGTTCCGCCTGCCGTGTCTGGTCCACCAGCAGAATGGCGTTGTTGACCACGAGGCCGAGCAGGATGATGAAACCGATCATCGTCAACAGGTCCATCGGCTGGAACGTAAAAAGGTTCAGGACGCGGAGCGCGGCGATGCCGCCGACACCGGCCAGCGGGATCGTCATGACGACCAGCGCGCTGTCTTTCAGCGAGCGGAACAAGCCCGCCATCAGCATGAACAGGATGAAGATCGCGAGGATGAAGTTGCGGCTCATCGTCGCAATGGCCTTGCTCAGGCTGTCGGCGCTGCCGCCATACTGGATGGCGCCGTCGGTGGGCAGGGCAGCCCGCAGACCGGGCTCGACATCCGCCTTGATCCGGGCGATGGCGGTTTCCAGCGAGACGTTGTCGGGCGGACTCAGGTTGACGCTGACCGTGCGTCGGCCGTTGAAACGGCGGATCTGGCCGGGCCCGGTCGCCCGTTGGATCGAAACCAGTTCACCCAGCGGCACCATTTCACCCCCCGGCGTGACGACCGGCGTGGTCGCCAGCTGCTCGGGGGTCTGCCAGCCGCCTGCGCGCATGATGATGTCCATGCGGTTCTCGCCATTGAAATACTCTCCGAGCCACAAGCCGTTGCCCAGCGTTCGCACCAACGTCGCTACACCTTGCCGGTCCATGCCGACCTCGCTGATGCGGGCGTCGTCCGGGAGAATACGCAACTCCGGCGCCGCCAGTTCGATCCCGGGATTGGTCTGGACATTGGCGCCCGGGAACACTTCCCGCAGTTTGTCCTGGGTCTGGCCGGCGGCGGCGTATAGCCCCGCCTGGTCAGAGGATTGGATGTGCATGGCAATATCGCGCCCGCCGCCGAAGCCGCCGAACAAATTGCCCTGCATGGCGAAGCCGCGAAAATCCGGTATCCCCACCATGACCTCGTTGCGGACGATGTCCAGCAGTTCACCGACCTGGCCCTGGTCGCGCACGCGGGCGCCGATCGTGCCGCCGCCCGGCCAGGTCAGTATGTAGTAGTTTTTCAATGCCGGCTGCCTGGTCCCGTCCATGTAGGGCTTCAGACGCGCCACCAGCTTACTGATGATTTCGCGCTCGTTGGTTTCGACGTTGGAGCCCGGCGGGAACTGCAGGAACGCGTCGACCGCGTCGCGTTTGACCGGGGGCAGGTAGTCGAGTTGCGGGAACAGCAGCCAACTCGCGAGCAGCGGCGCGGTGACGAGGCCGATGATCAGCGCGAGGCGGCGCTTGCCGGTGGCGCTGGCCTTCATCAGGAGCCCTGCGACGCGCGCCCAGCCCTGCGACCGCTCCTTGGCCAGCTTTTTCGGCTTCAGCCAGTTGCCGGCCACGGTCGGCAGGACGGTCAGTGCGACGATGAGCGATATGACGACCGAGATGGATATGGTCAGCGCAAGGTCGGCGAACAACTGGCCCTCGACGTCCTTCAGGAACAGCACCGGCAGGAAGATGGCGACGGTGGTCGCCGTGGACGCCAGCAGCGCGCCCTTGACCTGGCGTGTGCCGGCAAGCGCGGCGGCGGTCGGGACCTCGCCGCGTTCACGCAGACGCACGATGTTCTCCGACACCACGATGGCCGCGTCCAGCACCATGCCGACGGCAAATGCCAGCCCCGCCAGCGAAATCACGTTGAGGCTGCGCCCGGTCAACTGCAGCACGACGAAGGTGGACAACAGCGAAATCGGTATGGCCGTCGCGATCAGCAGCGTCGCACGCACGTTGCGCAGGAACCACCACAGTATGCCGACGGCAAGCAGAACGCCGAGGAACAGGTTATTGGTGACCATGCTCACGGCCCGGTTGATAAATACCGAGGCATCGAACGACTGCTGGATGTCGAGCCCGGCGGCGGCCAGCGGACCATCGCGCAGTTCGGCCACGGCCGCCTTGACCCGGTTCAGCGTGCCGAGGACGTTGGCGCCGTTCGCGCGGTCGACACGGAGACTCATGGCCGGGTTGCCGTTCTGGATCGCGATCTGGTTCTTCTTGCCCCGCGCCACCTTGACGTCGGCGACGTCGCCGAGCCGGATCGGCCGCCCGTCGCGCCACTCGAGGATCATGTTGTTGAACTGCCCGGGGTCGTAGCGGCCCTCGAAACGCAGCGTGTACTGGCGACGCCCGACATCCACGAAGCCGCCGGAAACATCCGCGGTACTGCGCATGCGGTTGGCGATGGTGCTCATTTCCACACCGAGTTCGGCCGCCCTGTACGGGTCGATCGTGATCTGCAGTTCTTCCGGGGCGCCCGCGTTGACCTCCACGCCCGCCACGCCGTCGATGGCCTCCAGTTTCGGCTTGACCGTGTCGTTGACATACTGGCCATAGTTCTCGATGGGCCCTTCGGTGCCTGGAAGCAGTTGTACGAAGAACCAGCTCAGTGCCTGGTTGGCGTTGCCGCCTCCGCCACCGCCGAGGTTGACGACCGGCGGGTCGGAATCGGCCGGCATGGCCGGCAGGCGGTTGAGACGGGCGATCACTTCCATCAGCGTCGCCTGCATGTCCGTACCCAGCGTGAACTGCATGTTGATCCAGGCGCCGCCGTTGAAGGCGTTGGACTGCATCTCCTCCATACCTGGAACGCCCTTGAGGACTTCCTCCATCGGCTCGAGGATTTCGGACTCGACCTCCTGCGGCGAGGCCGCTCTCCAGCCGGCCTGGACGGTGACCTGGGGCAGGTCGATGTCGGGGAAAAGTTGTACCGGCAAGCGATTCAAGGCAAAGAGCCCGAACAAGGTAATAATGGCTACGGCCACCGCGACGCCGGCAGGGTTTTTTACCGCTCGTTCGGTCACACTCATGGTCTCGCGTCTCCCCCGCGTTCAATCTCCGCGTCCTTGTAAGACGCATGGATTACCGCGATCGTTACTTGCTAACCCTTCATGTCGCGGGAACTTAGAGCGCGGACCTCGCCCATGGTTGTGAAAAAAGTCACGTATTGCGGTGACCGGTTGCCTGCCGTCGGCAAAACGAAGAATCAGGCGGCCGTCGCCACGGGACGTCCGGCCGGGCCGGCCCGGTTGACCTGCATATTGCTGGTTGGGGTATGCTGTACCCGGTGGTGCCTGGCATTGGAATTGAGGAGACCTGGCAATGGGTGTAGAACCGGGGCGGCAACTCGAAGGCGGCTGTCATTGCGGTGCCGTGCGTTATGTCCTGGGCTGGCCGGAAAGCGTAAACGCGATCCCGGCGCGCCGCTGCGGCTGCTCTTTTTGCACCAGGTTCAATGGCACCTGGACCTCGCACCCGGATGCCCGCCTGGGTATCCGTGTCGACCCGCAGCACCCGATGTCGGTGTATCGCTTCGGCACTGGCACGGCGAGCATGTTGTTCTGCGGCCGCTGCGGCATCGTGGTTTTCGCCACCTGCAAGCTGGATGGCAGGACCCGGGCCGTGGTCAACGTCAACACGCTCGATGAAGGGCAGGGCTTGGAGTTGGATGTCAGCGACAGTTGTTTCGATGACGAAATGCTCGAACAGCGGATGGAACGGCGCGCGGCAAACTGGATCGGGCACGTCAGCTTCAGGGAGTTCGAGCCGCAGGAATGAATCCCAGAGCGGGACGCGACACACCTTTCGGCGTGCCCAAAAAAAACACGCACCCGCCAACCGATCAACGAGTGCGTGCTGTCCGCAGGGCTTGCCATGCTGCGGATTCAGTGAATTCTCCGTGCGGCCGCGAGTCGCGGTCTCTAGCAATTGCTTACCAAGTACATTGGGACAGGGCAACAATATGTCAAATCATATAAATTCTCAATAAAAAAACACCGCCGTGGCAATTTGGCGGAATTGTGGGCGCGAGTAAATCCCACCCTCTCCGCGCCAAACGAATATCCAGACGCAAAATAGCTGCCGGGGCCGCGGTACCTGTGCTTG
>Ga0210122_1000058_pt1 | contig 29779 bp, 25 predicted proteins | sample Muzzi_CordB_D2_FD_185530 | JGI IMG/M metagenome (GOLD analysis project Ga0210122, IMG submission 185530) | Wetland microbial communities from San Francisco Bay, California, USA, that impact long-term carbon sequestration - Muzzi_CordB_D2 (SPAdes) | ecosystem: Environmental > Aquatic > Marine >... | reverse complement strand
AAGAGCGATGCGAAGGCGACGATCATTGCGAACCTCCCGGAACCGGTTGCTCAGTTGTCGAGATCAGCACGATTTGAGCAACAACAGTCCGCCCCACGCTCTTCCGGTCCGGCGGGCGAGAGCACCGCCACCCGGCGGCGCCCCGGAGCCGGTCCGGAGACGGAGGACAACTCCGAGCTGGCGCGCCTCGATCGTCCACCATACCCCACCGCTGGAGTGGGTCGATTCGAGAAAAAACCGCCCAAAAGGGTGGTGCGCCCCTGGAATCTCTCTCCTAAAGTGACTCAAAAGGTCACGAGCACCGCTGAGCGTTCGGCTTCAAAAACCGCCGCCGGCGTTACCACTCAGTGGCCGACTCTCCTTCCGGGGGGCGGGGTCGTGGGGGCGATCCCGCCCGCTTCTCTTTTTGGTGCCCAGCAAAACCTGAAGCGGTTTACAGACTGACCACGCGGTCGGCCCTGGCGATCATGCGGCTGAACGATTGCCAACCGATGAGGGCATCGACCCGCTCCTGGACCTCGGCGAGCTCGAGGCCCAGGAACCGGGCCGCGGCGCTACAGCCGTAGATCGTCACGTTGCCGGTCGCGAGCGCCTGGTCGAGGATCGAGGTCAAGCTGGGGAAGCCGAGCTCTTCGATCCTCGACACCTCGAAGGGGGGCGCCGGATCGAGGCGGTCCCACTCCCCCCGCACCCAGACCGCCAGGCTGGCGTTGAGCAGGGCGATCTTGACCCGGTCGCCAGACACGGCGGCGCTCGCCGCCAGTGCCGAGATCTGGTAGCGGCTGTCCCACGTGCTCCCGTTGGCGAGGATCAGCAGCTCCATCGGGTCACCCGCTCGTCACGAGGTCCAGCGTCCAGACGCACCGTCCGATGATGGCCGGGCCGCGTGCCTCAAGGGCCACCATCCACGGTCCACGTATCGCCACTGTACAGCAGATCTTCCAGCCGGCCCCGCCCGGCGCGCTCCGTCTCCCGCTCGATCTGCCCCACCACTCCCGCCTCGTAGGTGGGCTCCTCGACCGCTCGGAAGACGCCGAGCGGGGTCGGGAACTCGGGCGGTGTCATCTGCGAGGCGAGGAACGCGAGGTGCGGGCTCGGCGAGCGCTCGTCCCAGACCATGCACTCCTCCTCGGCGACGCCGTCCGCCTCGAGGTCGACCACCCTCGGCTGGAAGCCTTCGACGACGATACCCCGCCGCCGCTCCTCGCCCCAGACCATCGGCTTGCCGTGCTCGAGGTAGAGGGTGCTCTCGACCCGACCCTTCTTGTCGCTCATGTACTCGAAGGCCCCGTTGTTGAAGATGTTGCAGTTCTGGTAGATCTCGACGTAGGCGGAGCCCTGGTGCTCGGCGGCGCGCTTCAACACCGACTTCAGGTGGGGCTGGAAGATGTCGACCGTGCGGGCGACGAAGGTGGCGCCGGCCCCGACCGCGAGCGCGACCGGGTTGAACGGCCGATCGACCGAGCCGTACGGACTCGACTTGGTCCGCTTGCCGAGCTCGCTGGTAGGCGAGTACTGCCCCTTGGTCAGGCCGTAGATCCGGTTGTTGAACATCAGGATCTTGAGGCCGACGTTGCGGCGCAGAGCGTGGATCAGGTGGTTACCGCCGATCGACAGGGCGTCCCCGTCGCCGGTCACGACCCAGACCTCGAGATCGGGCCGGGCCACCTTGAGACCGGTGGCGATGGCCGGCGCCCGGCCGTGGATCGAGTGGAAGCCGAAGGTGTCCATGTAGTAGGGGAAACGGCTGGAGCAGCCGATCCCGGAGACGACGACGAACTTCTCCTTCGGCACGCCGAGCTCCGGGAAGACCGACTGGACGCCCGCGAGGATGGCGTAGTCGCCGCACCCCGGACACCACTTGACCTCTTGGTCGCTCTGGAAGTCCTTGCGTGTCAACACGGCTTCGCTCATGACAGAACCTCCAGGATCTTGGCCTCGATCTCCGAGCGGAAGAACGGCCGCCCCTGCATCTTGTTCATGCTGATCACGTCCTTCAAGAAGCGCGCCCGAAGCAGCAGCGCGAGCTGGCCCAGGTTGAGCTCGGGCACCAACACCTTGTCGAAGCGGGCGAGCACCTCTTCCAGGTTCTCGGGGAAGGGGTTGAGCCACCGCAGATGGGCCCGGGAGACCTCGACCCCACGGCCCTGGAGGTTCCGCACGGCGCCCTTGATCGCGCCCTCGGTCGAGCCCCAGCCGAGCACCAGGAGCCCACCCTCGGCCGGTCCCTCGACCTCCACCGGCGCGAGGTGGCGGGCGATCCGCGCGACCTTCTCCGCGCGCAGCTCGGTCATCCGCTCGTGATTCGCCGGATCGTAGGAGACGTTGCCGGTCAGGTCCGCCTTCTCGAGACCGCCGACGCGGTGCTCGAGCCCCGGGGTCCCCGGAAGCGCCCACGGGCGGCGCAGGGTCTCAGGGTCCCTAAGGTAGGGCGCGAAGCCCTCGGGATCGGTGCGGAGCTCGGGGGCGAGCTCGGGCAGGTCGTCGACCTTCGGCAGGCGCCACGGCTCGGAGCCGTTGGCGATGTAGCCGTCCGAGAGCAGCACCACCGGGACCATCGAGCCGACCGCCACGCGGCAGGCCTCGAACGCCACCTCGAAGCAGTCCTGGGGCGAGGCGGCGGCCACCACCGGGAGCGGGGACTCACCGTTCCTGCCGAACATCACCTGGAGCAGGTCGGACTGCTCGGTCTTCGTCGGCAGACCGGTCGACGGCCCACCCCGCTGGATGTCGCAGATCACCATCGGCAGCTCGACCATCGCCGCCAGGTTCATCGCCTCGGCCTTCAAGGCGATTCCCGGGCCGCTCGACGCCGTGACCGCCAGCGAGCCGCCGAAGGCCGCGCCGATCGCGCCGCACACGGCGGCGATCTCGTCCTCCGCCTGGAACGTGGTCACGCCGAAGCTCTTGTGCCGCGCCAGGGCGTGCAACAAATCGGAGGCCGGCGTGATCGGGTAGGCGCCCAAGAAGAGCGGCAGGCCCGACGTCTCGCTCGCGGCCACGAAGCCCAGGGCGAGCGCCTCGCTCCCCTGAATGTTGCGGTAAGTACCCGGCGCGAGCTTCGCCGGCGCGATCTCGTAGCGCACCTGAAACAGCTCGTGGATGTCGGCGAAGCTCGCGCCTGCCTTGAGCACCCGCACGTTGGCGTCCACCAAGTCGGGCCGCGCGGCGAACTTCTTCTCCAGCCAGGCGATGGTCGCGTCGAGGGGCCGGTGGAACATCCAGTAGACGACCCCCAGGGCGAAGAAGTTCTTGCACCGGTCCTTGGACTTGACGTCCAGCTCGGTGTCCTCGAGCGTCCGGCGGGTGAGCGTGGTGAGCTCCACTTCCACGAGCCGGAAGGCGTCGAGGCTGCCATCCTCCCGCGGATCAGCCTCGAGGCCGGCCTTCTTGACGTTGCGCTCCTTGAAATCGTCGGCGTTGATGATCACCACGCCGTTCGGCTTCAAGTCGGACAGGTTCTTGACCAGCGCCGCCGGGTTCATCGCCACCAGCACGTCGGGAGCGTCGCCCGGGGTATGGATGTCGTGGTCGGCGATCCGCACCTGGAATGCAGAGACTCCGGCCAGGGTGCCGGCCGGCGCGCGGATCTCCGCCGGGAAGTCGGGCAGGGTGGCGAGATCGTTGCCGATCAGCGCCGAGGTGTTGGTGAACTGGCTTCCGGTGAGCTGCATGCCGTCGCCGGAGTCGCCGGCGAAACGGACGACCACGTCGTCGATGCGCTCGGGCACGACGTCTCGCCGCGCCGCGTCTTCGGCGCGGTCCTTCGGATCAGCGATTGCCATGGGCTGGGGTTTCCTTCCTCGATCCTGGTTCGACCCGCCGGTTCGGTCCCGGCGCGGACGGTCGCGGGATCATACCAAGGGCGAAAACATGACTTGAGTGGTCATCATTCCATCCCTCACCCCACCGGCCTCGTCCCGGTTCCGCCCGGGCAGACACCGGGTTCGGTAAAGTGTTCGATCGCGCAAACGCGCAGGTGTCTGACCCAATTCTGCGAGGAGAAGACCATGAAGAGACCGTTCGTCTTGCTCTCGATCCTGATGCTGACGGCGGCCACTGCCGCTCCCGTGACGGCCACGTCCGCGGCCCCGCGCCTGCCCCTGGACCCCGCCGACCTGCTCAGCCCGTCGGCGACCGGCCCGGCCGCCACCCAGGGCCCGGTCCAGGTCGGCCAGGAGGCGCGGGCCGACTTCGCCAACCCCGACACGGCGCCGTCCGCCGCCACCGGCGCCCCGGAGCTCGTCTGGAGCCAGCGGATCGAGCACCCCGGCGCCACCTACGTGGCCCCCCACTTCAGCCACTTCAACCTGCCGGCCGGCGCCACCCTCGTGGTGCGCTCACCGGACGGCTCGCGCTCCTGGGACTACACCGCCACCGGCAAGGCCGACCTCGGCGTGCGGGGCGGCTTCTGGGGTATCCACATCCCCGGAGACACCGCCCTCCTCGAGCTCTACTCGACCCATCCGGTCGGCGCCGGTGCGGTGCGCGTGGACAGCTACGCCCACGGCTTCGTCGACCTGCGCCAGGGGGACGTCGGCAGCGAGGCGATCTGCGGCGTCGACGACTCCGAGTGGGCCCAGTGCTACCAGAACAGCGAGCCGACCATCTACGACCACTCGCGGGCGGTGCTGCGCCTGCTGATCGGCGGCACCTCGGCCTGCACCGGCTGGCTGGTCGGCGACGCCGGGCACGTGCTCACCAACCAGCACTGCATCGGCACCTCGAACGCCGCCCAGAACACCGACTACGAAGCGCTGGCCGAGCGCTCCTGCGGCACGGACTGCACCGGCTTCGGAGCCTGCCCGGGCACGGTGATCGCCAACTCCGGCACCCTGATCCGCACCAACTCGAGCCTCGACTACACCCTCGTCCAGCTCCCCACCAACCCCACCGGCACCTACGGCTTCCTCCAGATGCGTGGCGGCGGCGCCACGATCGGCGAGCGGATCTACATTCCGGGGCACCCGGGAGCGTGGGGCAAGCGGATCGCCGTCGTCTCGAGCGACTCGCACGATCCCTCCGGCTTCTGCGAGGTCTGGAGCAACAACGAGACTCCCTGCTCCGGCGGCCCGGGCGACACCGGGTACTACTGCGACACCCAGGGTGGCTCGTCCGGATCGCCGGTGCTGGCGTACTCGGACCACCTGGTGGTCTCGCTCCACCACTGCGCCCTCTGCCCCAACCGGGGCGTTCCGATCGAGGCGGTGATCAGCGACATGGGTGCCGACGTGCCGCCGAACTCGGTGGTCGGCGGCCCGCCGCCGCCGAGCTGCAGCCCGAAGGGTGACGCCTGCTCGGTCGACGGCGATTGCTGCTCGGGTAAGTGCCGCGGCCCGAACGGCGGCAAGACCTGCAAGTAGGCCGCGGGCCGTCCCTCCGGACGCACGACGAGCACCGGAGGGCCTGACGCACGATCGGACCGGAGGTGGGGCCATGCGGCCTTGCCTCCGGTCCTCTGTTTCGAGGGCACCTCGGCGGGATCTGGTAGATTGCCGCCCGACCCGGACCGCCCCCGACCATGCGCATCCGCCCACTCGACGAGCTGCTCCTCCTGCCAGAGAAGACCGCCGTCACGCGCCACTTCGACGGCATCAACTGGCTGCGCTTCCGCTGGCTCCTGGGCTTCGCCTTCCTGGCCTCCCTGGTCACGGCGCTCGAGGGCGCCTCGTCCGACATGCCGCGCCACCTCTGGGTGGGCGTGGCGAACGTCCTCCTGCTTGGAGCCTTCTTCCTCCTCCGGAGCACCCGCGCCGTGGAAGAGGGGTTCCGCTGGATCCTGGTGGCCTTGACCGCGAGCGAGCTGGCCGTGACCGCCCTGCTCACCGATAGCACCGAGAATCTGACGGTCTTCGTCGCCGCCCTGCTGCCGATCGTGCTGCTCCTGCTCCGGCTCGGCGCGGCCCAGGCATTCTCCCTCTGGGGGTTCGCGGCGGCGACCGTTGTGGTCTGGCACCTGGGGCACGGTGCGAGCGTGGAGCGGGCGGCGCTCTGGGCCTTCGGGCTGTCGGTACCGGCGGCGCTCGCCGCCTCCCTCGGGGTGCGCTTCACCCGGGATCGACGCAAAGAGTTCGTCGACCGCTGGCGGCGCGCCGCGACCCGTGAGCGCGAACGGCTCAGGATGCGCGACGAGCTCGCCGACGCACGCAAGATCCAGCTCAGCATGCTGCCGGCGGGCAATCCCGAGATCGACTGGCTGGAGCTCTCCGGTGTCTGCCTGCCAGCGGTCGAGGTGGGTGGCGACTACTTCGACTACATCCGCCTCGGCGACCACGCCTACGCCCTCGTGGTGGCGGACGTGGCCGGCCACGGCGTGGCGAGCGGCCTCCAGATCGCCGGCCTGCGGAGCTCGCTCTACGTCCTCCACGACCAGCTCACCGCACCCGCCCGGGTGCTCGAGAAGCTGAACATGATGGTCCGCGAATCGGTCCGCCACCGAACCTTCGTCACGGTGACGGTCGCCGTGGTCGAGACCTTGGAGGACGGCAACGGCCGGCTGCGTGTGGCGAGCGCCGGCCATCCGCCGGTGCTGCTCTGGCGCCGCGGCGACGGCTCGGTGACCGAGGTGGGCGGCGAAGCCCCGCCCCTCGGCACGCGGTTGCCCACCCGCTACGTGGAGCAGACGACCACTCTCGACCCGGGAGACCTGCTGCTGCTCTACACCGACGGCCTGGTCGAAACGGTCGACTTCCGCACCGACGCCTTCGGATTCGACCGTCTGGAGCGCTCGCTCGCCCGGGCGGCGGAAGCCGAGGACGTCCGCGCCGTGCGCAACGACCTGCTCGACAGCATCGCCCGGTTCAAGGGCGAGACCCTCCAGGCGGACGACCTCTCCATCATCGTCGCCCGCTACCTCGGAAGGCCCGACACGGTGGCAGGGTCGAGAATCAGCCGCCGCAAGGGCGCCACGGCCTGAAGACCCGTTCCCACCCTCCGTTCCGTCCAGTACGCCGGTCCTTCGATGGGGCATGGCCGGGAGCCCCCGGGCCGACCCGGGTGAGGGCAACGAACCTCACCCCTTCGGCCAGCCCGGCACGAACGCGTTCGTCCGCTGCACGTACTCCCGGTACCGAGGCCGTCGCTCCTCAATCGTCTCCTCGAGCAGCGACACCCCCGAAACCCGAAGCAGCAGAAACGTCATCGCCACCGGACTCACCAAAGTCCACCAGGCCTCAGCGAAACCGGTCGCCAGCGCGATCAACCCAAAACCCCACCAAAGCACACACTCCCCGAAATAGTTCGGATGCCGCGTATAGCGCCAGAGCCCCAGATCCATCACCCGCCCCCGGTTCGCCGGATCCGCCTTGAACCGGGCGAGCTGCCAATCCCCCACCGTCTCGAAGACAAACCCCACCACGAACAACACCACCCCGACCCCATCCAACCAGGTCAGCCCCGCCGGCCGGTCGGCGCGCACCGCCTGGAAAAGCGGCCACGAAACCACCCAGAGAATCACCGCCTGGAGCCAGAAGACGATCACGAGACTCAGCCACGGAAACCGACGCTCCCCCCACCTGGCGCGCATCGCCGCGTACCGATGATCCTCCGGCTCACCCCACTTGCGCCGGAGCAGATACGCGCCGAGCCGCAGCCCCCAGAGCGCCACCAGCGTCAAAAGCAGCGTCCGGCGGGGACCGGAGCCACCGGTGGCCACCAGGTAGGCGACGGTCACCACCAGAAATGCCGGCCCCCAGAGCGGGTCGACGATGCTCGCGTCCTCGAGCGCCAGATGCACCAGCCACGCCACCGTGAACAACACCAGGGCCACGCCGAGCCCGAGCACCAAAGGCCCCAGTCCGAGCACCGAAGGCTCGGGAGCCAGCGGTAAGGCCATCTCGGCCGATGGAGCGAAACCCGCCGCGCCCATCGTCAACCCTCCTCCACCCAGCCCAGGGGGCGCTCGAACAGGGCGTGGCAGACCATCCATTCGCTGCCGTCCCGGTAGCCGAAAAGCTCCGCCACCGAGAGGAAGAAGATCCGCCAGCGCCCGACCCAGCGGTCCGCCTCCTCCTCGCCGTGGACCCCGGACAGCACCTGCCGCACCCGGTCCCGGTTGCGGTCCAGATTCGCCAACCAGGCGCGGGCGGTCCGCTCGTAGTGGCGGCCGTCCACCAGCCACTGGCGCCGCACCCTCAACCGGCCCTGCCAGCGGAGCACCAGCTCCGGGCTCGGCATGATGCCGCCGGTGAAAAAGGTGCGCGCCATCCAGTCGCCCGGATCATCCGATGCCTCGAACAGGTAGGCAAACCGCCGATGGCAAAAAACGTGAACGAAGAGCGTGCCCCCCGGCCGGAGCCAGCCGTGCACTCGCTCCAGCAGCGCCGGATGGTTGCGGACGTGCTCGAACATCTCGACCGAGACCACCCGGTCGAAGCCGCCCGCGGCCTCTTCCCCCAGATCGAGACGGTTGACGTCCTCGGTGATCACCCGCACGGTCTCGATGCCCAGATCCCGGCAGCGCTCCTCGATGAACCGCCGCTGGGAGGCGGAGCTCGACACCGCCGTGATCCGGCACCGGGGGAAGCGCTCGGCGAGCCAGAGGGTGAGCGACCCCCAGCCGCAGCCGAGCTCGAGCACCCGGTCGCCGTCCTCGATGCCCGCCCGGCGCGCCGTGAGCTCGAGCATGCGCCGCTCGGCCTCGTCGAGGGTGCCGCCGGCGCTGTCGAACCCGCCGCCGGAGCCGAACCGCTCCGCCCCTTCCGGCCACAGGCAGGCGCTGTACTTGAGCCGTTCGCCCAGGGTCAGGCGGAAGAAGTCCGCGGGCACCTCGTAGTGCTGCTCGTTGGCCGCGGCGGTCGCGACCGCCACCGGCGCCCTTCCCAGCTCATCGACGAGCATCTCGAAGCGCTCCTGCTGCTCCTCCGGGCCGCCGCCACCCACCTCGCGCAAACGTTCGGCCAGCAACCGGCGGATGCCCAGACGGATCGCGGCATCCGGTACCAGGCCCCGTTCCGCCAGCTCGACCGCCCCGTTCACGGCGCTCGCCGCCGTCGCCGCCAACGCGCTCATCGGCCACCCCCCAGAGAGGCGAACGGCGTTCCCTCGCGCAGGGCACCCGGGCGTGCGAGGAGGATCTGCGCGTCGCGCACCACACCCTCGCGGAAGCCCCCCTCGCAGTACGAAAGATAGAGCTCCCACAACCGTCGGAAACTCTCCGAAAAGCCGAGCTCCCGCACCTGCCGCCGCCGGGCCACGAAGCGCTCGCGCCAGCGGGCCAGGGTCTCTGCGTAGTGGGGCGTGATGTCGTCGAAACCGGCCAGGGTGAAGTCGGTCACCCGCGCGGCGCGCGCCAGCAGATCGGAGAGCGCCGGCAGGTGGGAGCCGGGAAAGACCAGGCGCTGCATGAAGTCGGGCTCGCGCCGGTACTCGTCGTAGTGGCGGTCGGCCATCAGGATCGCCTGGACGAGCGCCACGCCGTCCGGGGCGAGGAGCTCCTGGAGTACCCTCAGGTAGCGGTCCAGGTAGGCTTCCCCCACCGCCTCGATCATCTCGATCGAGACCAGCTTGTCGAAGCGGCGGGGCGCGCCCGAGCCCTCCCCGGAGCGCGCACGGACGAGGCCCGGCAGGTCGCGGTAGTCGGCCTGGAGCAGGGTGACCCGGTCGGCCAGGCCGGCGGCGTCGATGCGCTCGCGGGCGAACGTGTGCTGCTCGGCCGAGATGGTGGTAGTGGTCACGTGGCAGCCGTACTCGCCGGCCGCGTGGAGGGCGAAGCTCCCCCACCCGGTACCGATCTCGACCACCTCGTCGCCCGGCGCGAGAGCCAGAGCGCGGCAGATCCTGTCCAGCTTCTCCCGTTGCGCCCGCTCCAGGCTCACGCCCGGCGAGGGAAAGATCGCCGAGGAGTAGGTGAGGCTCGAGTCGAGGAAGAGGGAGAAAAACTCGTTGCCCAGGTCGTAGTGGGCGGCGATGTTGCGGCGGCTGCCGGCACGGCTGTTGGCCCGCGCCAGGTGGATGAGCCGCCCGAGCAGCCGCCGCGGCAGGGCCGTCGCGGCCTCGAGACCGCTGTTGACCGCCCGGTTGCGGGCGATCAACCGGACCACGGTCACGAGGTCGTCCGCGTCCCACCAGCCGGCGGCGTACGCCTCGCCGGCGCCGACGGTGCCGCCCCGCGCCAGGGCGCTCCAGAAGCGCGGATCCCGGACGGTGACGGTGGCGGCGAGAGCATCCGGTCCCGGACGGCCGAAGCGCTGGCGCTCATCCGCCTCGACGATGGTCAGCTCCCCCTCCGCCAGGGCCTCGAACCTGTGGAGCACCGCGCGCCGCCCCAGACGGGCCGCGAGCGACGGTGCGCAACGGCCTTCGTGGCGCTCCGGCACGGTACGGGCGAGATCGGTCACGGGCGAGTCGTAGACGCTCATCGGGCAACCTCCTCGGAATGGACGGGAGAGAGCCCGTCTCGACGGCCCCCGGCGGCGGCGGCCGGGCCGGCGTCGGCAGCGGGATTGACGGCCGCGGGCTCCGGCCGGCCGGGGTGGGGATGGAAGGGCGCACCCTTGAGCCAGAGCCGTGCCGCGTGCCAGTAGATGCGCCCGAGCACCTGGAGGCTCATGGCCGGGTAGCGCAGAAGCACCCGCACGAGGTTGCCGCGCGAGATCTCACGCCGCGCCAGGCTGAGCGTGGCGTCGAACGGTCGGCGGGCTCCCGCGCGGGTCTCCACGTGCACCAGCAGGCGCTCGCCCGGCACGGTGAAGCGCCAATCGTAGTCAAGCCCCATGCCCATGAAGGGCGACACGTGGAACGCCTTGCGGTGGCCCCAGCGGCGCACGGTCTCGGGAGCCGCAAGCTCCTGGGCGGAGCCGAGCACGTAGAGGTGCCGCTCGCCCCAGGGGGTGTTGCCCACCTCGGCCACCACCGTCTCCACTCGCTCTCCGGCGCGGTCGAAGCAGTAGAAGAAGGAGACCGGGTTGAAGCAGTGGCCGAAGGTCCGCACCTGGGTCAGGACCCGGATCGGCCCCTCGGGAGCCCGGCCGGTCCGCTCGGCGACCAGCCTCCGGGTGGTCTCGGCGAGGGGCTCGTCCGCCGGCCCGTGGTGATCGGCGCGGCGGAACCAGGCCAGGGCCGGGCGCCGGGCGGACCAGAAGGGGATCGGGTCGAAGAGCTCCGGCAGCTCGTCGAGATCGAGGTAAAGCATGTACAGCCGGCTCCGGAACCGGTGCTCCACCGGCGTGACCCTGCGGTGGCGGAGGAAGCCCTCGTAAATGCCGCTCGCCGGCATCGTTCAAGCCCTCCCGAGGCCGGCTCGCCGCGGCTGGGCAACGTCCTGATCGACCCGGCCGATCGCCTCGGGGGCGGCGCCCTCTGCCTGCCCTTCCCACGCGCGCCGCTCGCCCTCCGGCAGGTCGTCGAGCGTCCGGCCGAACGCGCGGCCGACGCCCAGGGCGCTCGCCACGCCGTCCTCGTGGAATCCGTTCCCCCAATAGGCACCGCAGTAGTGGATACGGTCGGCTCCGCTCACCTCGGCATGCCGTCGTTGGGCAGCGATCCCTTCCAGGGTGTAGACGGGGTGAGTCCAGGTGAACGACCGGATCACGCGCCGGGGATCCACCCGCTCGGTGCCGTTGAGGGTCAGCAGCAAGGGATCGGTCCACGGGGGGCCGGGAAGGCCCTGGAGACGGGAGAGATCGTAGGTCACCAGGGCTGCCCTCTCACCAGCCGAGCTGGAGCCATCAGCCGAGCTGGAGCCATCAGCCGGCCCGAGCCCGTTGGGCACCAGGTAGTTCCAGCTCGCCCGGGCGCGGCGGGCCACGGGCAGGAGCGCCATGTCGGTGTGGAGCACCCCGGTGTTGCGCTGGTAGGGAAAGGCGCCCAGGACCTCCCGCTCCGACGGCGTCGGGTACGCCAGCATCTCGAGGGCCTGATCGGCGTGCACCGCGAGCACCGCCTGGTCGAAAAGCTCGGGCTCGCCCCCCGCCGGCACCACCCGCACCCCGCTCCGCTCCCCCGTCCGGGAGCCGCCGCAGCGCTCCACGCGCACAACCGGGGTGTCCAGGCGCACCCGGTGGCGGAACCTCCGGCTCAGGGCGTTCACATACTGGACCGACCCGCCCTCCACCGTCCGCCACTCGTGGTGGCCGTCGACGCTCAGAAGGCCGTGGTTGTCCAGAAAGCGCACCAAGAAGGAGGCCGGCATCGAGAGCGCCCGCTCGGGCGAGGCGGACCAGATGGCGGCGGTCATGGGCAAAAGGTAGTTGTCACGGAAGAAGGGTCCGAAACCGGCGGCACCCAGGAGCTCCTGGAGCGTGATCTCCGGGCTGCTCCGAGCGAGACCGGGGGCACGGCGGTTGAAGCGGAAGATCTCCGCCAGCATGCCGAGGAAGGCCGGGCGCATCAGGTTTCCGGGTTGCGCGAACAAGCTGCTGAGAGAGCTGCCGCAGTACTCGATCCCGTGACGCTCGTTGCGTACCGAAAAGCTCATGTCGGACGCGCGGGAGGCGACCCCGAGACGCTCGAGCAGCCGTGTGAACGACGGGTAGGTGGCCTCGTTGAAGACCATGAAGCCGGTGTCCACGGGGATCGAAGCACCCCCGTGAGCGACCCGAATCGTGCGGGCATGGCCTCCCAGGTGACCAGAGCCCTCGAACAGGGTGACCTCGTGCTCATGGCTGCCCCTGCCATGGAGCAGGGCCGCTGCGACCAATCCCGAAACCCCTGAGCCGACGATGGCGATCCTCATGGACGCAAGCTCCCCGATCTCGCCGGCCGTGACCACTGCGTCCTCGACGTGCGCTGGTTCATGTCTGCCTCCTTTAGTCAGACATTACCCTCATGATCATGTTTTGTCAATATTTTGTCTAGATTTTCATTGACAGACACCCCGGACATAGGTAAGGTCTGCCCCCATGAACAAGAGCTTCTCCTGGACGACTCCGGTCGACGTCGCCCTCTACCAGGCGGGATGGTTCGCCTGCGTGGCCGCTGCCGCCCATGACGCGGTCTGGGCCGGCGTGCTGATCGCCTCCGCCCTCACAGCCCTCCGGCTCGGCCTCTCCGACCGACCCGGCCCGGAGCTCCGGCTGGTCCTGTCCGGCACCGCGCTCGGCGTGGCGATCGACGGCGCCCTGGCCGCCGCCGGCGTCGTGGTGTACACCTCCGGGCAACCGGCAGCCTGGCTGCCGCCGCTCTGGATTCTCTGTCTGTGGATGCTCTTCGCCACGCTCTTCAGCCGGGCGCTGGCGTGGCTCCGCGGCCGATACGTCCTCGGTGCCGTGCTGGGAGCCCTGGGCGGTCCCCCGGCCTACCTTGCGGGCGAAAGCCTGGGGGCGATCGAGGTGCCGAACACGGTGCTCGCCCTCCTCACCCTGGCCCTCGCCTGGGCACTGGCGACACCGATCCTCATCCGCCTGTCCGAGCGCCTGACGCAGGCCGAGAGGACCGAGATCACCGCCTACTGACACCGGGCGGGCACCGCTCGTCCCCGCGCTCCTCCCCCCTGACGATCCGCCCGGAAACAGAAAGGGCGGGGCCGCACGGCCCCGCCCTTCGATCCTTCGAGCCTGCTCTCCCCGCCCGTACGGGGAGCCCGCCTCAGCCGGCGGGCTGCTGACCCTGCGACGCCTCGCCGGCGGGCGCTTCGCCGCGGGCGCGGCGGGCGGCCTCCACCAAGCTGAACGCCTCGCGGCGCATCTTCGCCCGCTGCACGTCCTCCTCGGGGAACCGGGGCCGATAGCCCAGGCGATCCTCGTCGAAGGTGAACGGCTTCATCAGGTCGGACTTGCCGGCGATCGACTGCTCCCGCGTGAAGTAGGCCATGTCGTAGTTGTTCGACATGATGATCGCCTCCTCCGGGCAGGCGTCCACGCAGTAGCCGCAGAAGACGCAGCGGAGCATGTCGATCTCGTAGACCAGCGGGTACTTCTCGATGTTCTCGTCCGGATGCTCCCCGGCCTCGATGTTGATGCACTCCGCGGGGCAGGCGGTCGAGCAGAGGAAGCACGCGACGCACCGCACCGAGCCGTCCGGCCGGGTGGTCAGGATGTGATGGCCGCGGTAGCGGTGGCTGTACTGACGCCGCTCCTCAGGGTAGTTGATGCTGTACTCCGGCCCTTTGAAGACGTTGCGGAAGAAATGCCGGATGGTCACCATCAGGCCGGCGAACAGCGGCAGGTAGAGCCGCTCCGCCAGACCGGGCTGGTAGGGCTCGATCTCGGTCGAGTGGTAGACCTTCGGATGCTGCTCTTGGGATGGCTTCCTCAAGGGTTCTGCGCTCATCGTTCCAGCTCTCCGGCGATGACATTCAGCCCGCCCAGGGTGACGATCAGATCGGACACGCTGTTGCCGTTGATCAGCAGGGGGAAGGCGGAGAAGATCGGGAAGCAGGGCGGCCGCACCTTGATGCGGTACGGCTTCGACGACCCGTCCGACACACAGTAGAAGCCGAGCTCGCCGTTGGCGCCCTCGACCATGTCGTACTGCTCGCCCGGCGGTACCTGGATGCCGTCCATGATCAGCTTGAAGTGGTAGATCATGGACTCCATCTGGTTGTACGCGGCCTCCTTCGGCGGCAGGGCCACGTGGGGATCGTCGACGATATGGGGACCGTCCGGCATGCCCCGGTCGAGGAGCTGGCGGATGATCGACAGCGACTGGCGGAGCTCGGCGAAGCGCACCCGGTAGCGGTCGAACACGTCGCCGCCGTGGAAGATCGGCACCTCCCAGTCCACCGTGTCGTAGAGGTCGTACGGCGCCGCCTTGCGCACGTCGAACGGAACGCCGCAGGCGCGCAGACAGGGACCGGTCCAGCCCCAGTTGACGGCGTCCTCGGCCGAGATCGCCGCGGCGCCCACCGCCCGCTTGTGGAAGATGTGGTTCTTGTCGATCAGCTTCTCGACGTCTTCGATGAACGGCGGAATGATCTCGAGCAGCCGGTACGAGCGCTCCATGAAGTCCGGCGGCAGGTCCTGGGCGAGGCCGCCGATCCTGCCGTAGGAGACGGTCAACCGCGCGCCGGAGCAGGCCTCGAGCAGGCCGTAGATCTCCTCCCGGGGCTGGAACAGGTACCAGAAGTTGGTCAGCGCCCCGGCGTCGACCAGCGTGGAGCCGTTGGCCACGCAGTGGTCCATGACGCGGGAGAACTCGGAGAGGATCGTCCGGGCCCAGACCGCCTTGGGCGGCACCTCGACGCCGAGCATCTTCTCCACCGTCCGGCAGTAGGCCACGTTGTTGATGAACGAGGAGCAATAGTTCAGCCGGTCGGTGTAGGGCACCACCTGCTGCCAGTTATGCGTCTCGCACATCTTCTCGAAGCAGCGGTGGAGGTAGCCGATCTCCACCTCGCTGGCGATGATCGTCTCGCCGTCGAGCTCCGCCACCACCCGGAACGTGCCGTGCATGGCCGGGTGGGAGGGGCCGATGTTGATCGTCATGCGCTCGAACATGTCGTCCGAGAGGCCCTCCGGCACGTCGAGCTTCGGCCGGTAGATCTTGTCCTCGGTCAGGATCCAGCGGCGGGTCGGGTCGTAGTCCTTGCGCAGCGGGTGACCCTGGAACGCTTCGTGGGTGAGGATGCGACGCAGGTTCGGGTGCCCCTCGAAGCGCAGCCCGAACATGTCGTAGGCCTCGCGCTCGAACCAGTCGGCCGCCTTCCAGACTGGTATGAGCGAAGGCAGGATCGGATCCTCCTCGGTCACCGGCACCTTCAGGCGCAGGCGCTGGTTCCTGGGGATCGAGTAGAGGTGGTAGACCGCCTCGAAGCGCTCCTCCCGGTCCGGGTAGTCCACACCGCACACGTCGAGGAGAAGATCGAACTGGGTCTCGTTGCTGTCGCGCAGGTCCCGAGCCAGATCCGCGAGCACGTCGCGGCTCACGACCCAGGTCTCCTGGTCCATGCCCTCCTGGGGCAGGATGCTGCCTGCCGGGTACTTTTCCAGCAGGGTCGGCGTATCGGTCACCGTGGTCGCCACGGGAGCTCTCCTATTCCTGGATGGGATCCTGAATGCGGGCCTGGGATTCGCCAGCGAAGCGCTTGCGGTCGCGGACCACCTTCTCCTTGAGCTGGAAGATGCCGTACATGAGGCCTTCCGGAGTCGGCGGGCAACCGGGAACGTAGACGTCGACAGGGATGATCTCGTCGATCCCCTGCATCACGTGGTAGGCGCGGTAGAAGCCGCCCGAGCAGGCGCAGGCCCCCATGGAGACGACCCACTTCGGCTGCGCCATCTGGTCGTAGATCTTCTTGAGCACCGGCGCCATCTTGTCGTTGATGGTGCCGGCGACGATCAGCAGGTCGCTCTGGCGGGGCGAGAAGCGCACCACCTCGGAGCCGAACCGGGACATGTCGTAGTGGCTCGAGACCGACGACATGAACTCGATGGCGCAACAGGCTGTACCGAACGGGAACGGCCAGAAGGAGTGGCGCTGGGTCCACTCCTCGACCTTCTCGAGGCGCGTGGTGATCCAGCTCTCACCCGTCTGCTGCTCGCGAACGCGGGCTGCGGGGTTGTCGTTCTGGCCTATGACTTTCAAGCTCATGGTTCCTCCGTGAACCGGAGTCTAACGAATGTGACCGGCGGTCACAAGCTCACAAAGTCCTTCATTTCAGGGCGTTTACCAGAACCGCACAGACGCCTCGCGACCTCCGTGGTGGTGCCGCCCCGTCTTTCCCGCGCCGTCGCCCGAAGCGGTGGTGCGGGCCTTCGGGTATGATCTCGGGCCCCCGGCGGCGGGCGCGAACACCGCCCCGCCCCCGGCCGGAGCTCGAGCGATGAACATCACTCTCACCCCCGCCGCCCTCGAAGCCGCCCGCCGTGACCTGGGTCCGGACGAGCACCTCCGGATCGCGTTCGCCGGCGGCTGCGGCGCCATGGGCTTCCGGCTCGCCGCCAGCCGCCGCACCGCCGAAGGGGATCTCCCGGTCGAGCTCGACGGCGTGCGTCTGATCCTCGACCGCCAGGCCGTCCGCGAGCTCGATGGCGCCGTGCTCGACTACGACGAGGACGAAGGCTTCGTCCTCGATCATCCGGCCTGGGGTCTGTCGTGCTAGGCCGATCCGGCGTGGGCCATTTCAACCGGCTCGGCCACGTCGCCCTCGGAGCTGCCCAGTGCCTGGCGTAGCTCCTCCAGGCGCCGCTGGTGGTCCTTCTGGGCCTCGATCACCTGCTGGAAGATCCCCACCACCTCGTCGCTGCCCGCGGACTGGATCAGCTTCGGGTAGAGGACCTCGTTTTCGTAGCGCTCCTCCGCGATCTCGGCGGCGATGTCCGTGACGCCACCCCGGACCTTGCCGGCGGCCTCGAGCTGCAACCGGGCCAGCTCGTCCTTCTCGGCGGCCAGCCGCTCCCAGTGGGCGGCCAGGTTGGTATGGCCATCGTGCCGCGCCCGCGCGGCGTATGCACGGAACTTGGCGGCGCTCGCCGCCTCGGAGATGAAGCCGGTCTTCAGGTGCTCCTGGATGCGGGGAATCCTCGACACGGTTGCTCCTTTGTGATTCTTCCGAGCGCAAGGCTAGGCCCGCGGACGCGGACCGGGTACTCGGCTTCTGGATCCTGAGTACGCGCCCGGCCATTGCACCGGGCTAAGATGGTGACGGCCCGGCAGGGGCACTTGCTCCACCGGCGCCGACCCGATTCTACGCGACCGGGCCGAGGGGTCAACCGGGGAACCCCGGCGGAAACACCCGGACGCTCCGTGCGTACACATCCGTAGACGGACCGAGGGGCGCGGCTGGCGCCCCCAGGGGTCTGCGCGACGGCATCGCGCGACCGCATCGCGCTCCGGCGCAGACCCCTAGACGCCGCGGAGCTCTCTTGCCCCCCACCGAGACCACCCACCGGATTCGACGCGCCCTACCCCGCCTGATCGCCTTCGGCGTCATCCTGGGGCTCGCCGCGACGGTCGGCTACGTGCTCGACGTGCCGGTCGCGAGCGCCCTCGCGCGAGCCACCGTCTGGGTGCTGGGAGCGCTCTTCGTCCTCTGGCTCTTCTGGGGCCTCTACCAGCGCGTCCTCTGGCGGGTGAGCGGACGCCTGGCGTTCTCGTACTTCCTGATCGGCGCCCTGCCGATCCCACTGGCGGCGATCCTCGTACTGCTCGTGGGCTTCCTGATCTCGGGCTTCTTCCTCGGCCACCTCCACCGCGACGCCCTCCACGGGCTCGAGATGGAGGTCCGGACCCTGGCCGCCCATGCCGCGGCCCGCGATGTCGGGGAGCTCACGCGGGAGATCGAAGCCAAAGCGGCGGCGGGCGATGAGGACGCCGGCGGACCCGACGTGACCTACGCGATCTACCGGGCCGGGCGGCGGGTGGCCGGAAGCCCGCTGGCGCCCGAAACCTGGCCCCAATGGCTGGCGGAGGCCGACCGGGACGCGCCGCCCGCCTTCGTCGTGCTGCCCGACGGTGCCATGACCCTGGCCGCGGCCAGCGGCAGCGGCCGCACCGGCGAGAAGGGCCGCGGCGTGGTCGCCTTCTACGCAGGCGACCTGGGCGAGCACCTGCGCCAGCGCTCGGGTCTCTGGGTGAGCGTGCTGCGCAACATCCAAGGCACCGAGACGAGCCGCATCTCGATCGGTGGTGCCGGCTTCACCCTGCGGACCGATTCCCTGACCCCCGAAGAGGTGGAGGATCTCGAGGCGCGCAAGGAGAGCTTCTTTGCCGAGCGGGCCGCACGGCCGCCCGACGAGAACGGGAAGATCCCCATCTGGGACCGCCCCTGGCTCTCCTGGGTAGAGATCGAGCAACCCGCCCGGGAGCTCGCCTCCGGCAAGGGCATCGGCGGCGAGATGGCGGTGCTCCTCGTAGCATCGCCCAGCATCCTGAGCCATCGGCTGTTCTCGCCCAGCGCCGAGGTCGGCGAGTTCTACTGGGTGGCGCTCCTCACCGTCTCGCTCCTGCTGCTGGCCATCTACGCCGTCGCCGAGCTGGTGGCCCTGGCGATGATCGTCGGCATCTCCCGGGCAGTCACCCGCCTCTACCGCGCCACGTCGCTGGTCGCCTCCGGCGACTTTTCGGTGCGCATCCCGGTGCGCCGGCGCGATCAGGTCGGCGCGCTCCAGCGCTCGTTCAACACCATGGCCGAAAACCTGGAGGACCTGGTGGCCACGGCGGCCCAGAAGGAGCTGCTCGAAAAGGAGCTCCAGATCGCCCGCCAGGTACAGCAGAGCCTGATCCCGAAGGACCTGCCGCGGAGCGAGGCCGTCGAGTTCTCGACCCTGTTCGAGCCCAGCGCAGCGATCGGCGGCGACTACTTCGACGTGCTCCGGCTATCGGACGACGAGTTGGCGGTCGTGGTGGCCGACGTCTCCGGCCACGGCCTGCCGACCGGTCTGCGCATGGCGATGGTGAAGGCCGCCCTCGGCATTCTGGTCGCCGAGATCCACGAGTCGGACGAGATCCTCCGCCGTCTGGACGCGACCGTCCGCTCCGGAGACCACGCGGGTGAAGAGTCCCGCTTCTTCGTCACCGCGACCTTCGCCCGCATCGACTTCCGTCGCGGCGTCGTCGACCTGACCAACGCCGGCCACCCGCCCACCTACCTGCTCCGCGACGGCGAGGTCGAAGAGATCATGCTGCCCAGCTCTCCCCTGGGCGGCCTCGGCCAGCACTATGCCTCCCGGCGGATCGACCTCGAGAACGGCGACCTGGTGGTCTGGCTCTCGGACGGCATGATCGAGGCGACCGACCGGCAGAGCGAGCCGTTCGGCTACGACCGCGTGATGAGCGCCCTCGCCGGCCCGGCGCCCGCGGCGATCGTCGTCCGCGACCGCCTGGTGGCCGCCATCGACCTCCACACCGAGGGCCGCCCCGCCTCGGACGACCGCACGCTGGTGGTGATGCGCTACCGGGGCAGAGCCGCGGAGGCCGCCGACGACGACAACCCACAGCCCCGGTAGGGTGCGCTTCAGCGCACCAAGCCCTGGTCAAGTGGTCTGAGTCACAAATCCCTTGCGTTCCGCGCAGGGGTCTTGCGGAGTGAATCCAAGGCGCGAGGAGGAGGCGATGCTGCAGCATCGTCGACGACGAGCAACGCCGGAGACTCCCGCAACCCCCCTGCGCCCTTCGGGTTGCGGCGGCGCGGGGCCGTCTACGGCGTTGCCGCTCCTCAACGATGCTGCGGCATCGCCTGCGTCGCGGCGCCTGGTATCCGACCCCACGGCGCCACAACGGAATGCAAGGGATTCGTGACTCAGACCACTAGGTGGCGCAGGGCGCCGCCGGATGGAACATAGAGGCCGAGCGCTCCGCGCTCTCTCGGCCGGCTGAAGCCGGCCGCTTCAATGCCGGACAGTGTTTCCGAAACGCGATCCCGAAATGAAGCGGCCGACTTCAGTCGGCCGGGTGTGAGCGAAGCGAACGGCCCTACTCTCCGTCAACCATCCAAACGGTCGACCCCTCGACACTCGAAGCAGGAGCCGATACCCCGGACCCCCAACGAACGCTCCGAAGAGGGCAAGCAAGGTCGGGGCCTGCGGCTCCACCCGGCCGGCTGAAGCCGGCCGTTTCATGTCGAGATCGTGTTTCCGAGGCTTGGGACGCGGTGCATCTCCTCCGAGAGAGTCCACCCCTCCTAGTCAAGCGTGCTTGACATATCGCCAAGTCTCCTCTACACTCCGAAATGTCAAGCCAAGTTGACTAAACGACAAGGAGACAAGACATGCACGCAGAGACCACCGACGACCGCGCCAGCTCGTCCCGTTCCTTCCTTTCGTGGGGATGCTCCAGCGACCTCAGCGAGCGGGACCGCCAGAGGCTTCGCGCCTTCAACCGCTGGCTCCTCGGCTGGTCCCTCTCCGTCGGCGCCGCCATGGTCCTCCTGGCGAAGGACGGCCTGATCGCGTCCCCGGCGTTCCGCTGGACACTCGCCCTGCTGCCCGACCTGCTCGGCATCTTCGCCGTGCTCTCCTACGTGCGCTTCCTCCGGCACGCGGACGAGCTGATGCGCAAGGTCCACCTGGAGGCGATCGCCTTGGGCTTCGGCGCCGGGCTCGTGTTCGTCCTGGGCTACCGGCTCGCCACGGAGATCGGCGCGCCGCCCCTCGATGGCGCCGAGCCGGCGGCGATCATGCTGCTCTTCGCCGGCCTGGGCCAGTGGCTGGGCATGAGGAGGTACCGGTGAAGAACCGCCTGCGGGTCCTCCGCGCCGAGCGCGAATGGTCCCAGGCGGAGCTGGCGAAGCGGCTCGGGGTCTCCCGGCAGACGGTCAACGCCGTCGAGAACGGCAAGTACGACCCCAGCCTGCCGCTCGCCTTCGGCATCGCCAGGGTGTTCGAGCTCACCATCGAAGAGATCTTCGAGCCGGACGGAAGCGGGTGAGCCCGATCGGGAGCCGATGCGCCAAGGCTCAGACATCTACAAGGGGCGACTTCGTGACGACTGAGTCGAGTTTCTCTGAGCCGTCGGTGACGCCGCTCCGATCGACCTAGACGATCCACTGGATCACCCCCCAACCCCTCGATCCCCTTCCCACCCTCGAGGTGGGAAGGGGACGCCCCCACCCCTACGCTTCGAAGGGACCTCGTCGGTTTGAGGCGGAGCTTCGCTGGGAGCCTGCGCGGCAGCGGGTTCTCAGAGGGCGGCCGTCGCCTGCACCGGAACCCCCAGGAAGCGGAAGATCCTCGCCAGGTACCCCCGGGTCTCGCGGAACGGCGGCACGCCGCGGTAGCGCTCGACCGTGCCCTCCCCGGCGTTGTAGGCGGCGAGCGCCAGGGAGAGGTCACCGTCGAAACGCTCGAGCAGCCAGGCCAGGTAGCGGGTACCGGCGTCGAGGTTGGCGGCGGCGTCGTGGATGCGCTCGGCGGCGACGCCGAAGCGCCGCGCGGTGGCCGGCATGAGCTGCATCAGGCCGCGGGCGCCTTTCGCCGAAACGGCGCCGGCGTCGAAGGCGGACTCGGCGCGCACCACCGCGGCCACCAGCGCCGGGTCCAGGTCGTGGCGCCGGGCGGCCTCGTGGATCTCGGCGCCGTACGGAACGGAGGGCACCGGCGCGCCGTCGGCGAAGCGCCAGCTCCGCTCAGGGGCCGGCGGCTCCGGCTCGGGCTCCGGCGGCACCCACTCGTCGTCGACCACGTGGGCGACCCGCGAGAGCGGCAGGGTGATGCGCCCGCCTTCGGCCAGGGTGAGGCGCACACGGTCGGTCCGTAGCTCGTACTCCGAGACCTTGAAGAACCGGCCGTCGTCGAGCACCACGAGCTCGGGGCGGGCGGGAAGGGCCGCGAGGACGAGGAGGGCGACCCAGAGACCGAGAACCGACACCCGGCGCCGCAAACGGTCCGGGTGTCGGGCTGGGCGGAGGTTGAAGCGCCGGAGCATCATAGCCTTCAACCGATTCTACGGCCCCGGCGTTCCCCTGGGTGCTCGGGACTTCGAGGGCACCCCGGGCGTGCGCCCTCCCCTCCCTTTCCCGGTCAGCCCTCCCCGCAGTACCCCAATCGGTCGAAGAACCCGGGCAGGTCGGAGCTCCCGGGGCTCGAGCCGTCCAGCATGTAGTAGTTCACCTGACCGGTGCTGATCTGCTCGACCCAGACCTCGACCGTCGAGGTGGTCAGCTTGGTGACCGTCGGCCAGAAGCAGCCGTTGGCCCGCGGCCCGGTCACGCGTACCAGAGCCTCGAGCCGGCCCGCCAGGGCGCCGCTCACGCAGACCGTCTCGGCATCGCAGGCATTCTCCTGCACTCCCATGCGGCTCGTGTCGTCGGTCGAGATACGGACCTTGACCTGGAAGTCGGCGAGCGATGCCGCCGTCAGCCACGGCCCGGCCGGCGGATCGGGCGGCGGCGCCAGGGTGTGCTCGACCAGCTCGGCGTCGTCGTCGAACACCAGCCCGACGCCGGGGCAGTACAGCTTCTCGCTCTCGGCGTCCGGATCGAGGACGCTCGTCTCGATCACCTGAACGCAGCGCTCGAAGTCGCCTGCCGGAACCTCGACGTCGAGGTCCATCTCGGTGTGCTCCGCCTGGTCGACGGCCACGCCGGGCGCCATCTCCTGAAAGTACCGCGCTCCCAGGAGGAAGGTCCCCGGCATGATGATGCCCGGCTGCGCGTCGTCTTCGCCGGCCCGCCAGGCGCCGTCGTGGGAGACGACCTCACCCTCCTCGTAGATGTCCACGTCCTCGCCGAAGTAGAAGATGTCGTTGGTCTGCCGGCAGCGGGCGAAGAAGTTCCGGGAGATCTCGGCGAGCTCGCCGCCCACCAGCTCCCGCTCCTGGATCACCCGAGTATGGACGGTCATCGGCACGCCGTTGTCGGTCGTGAGCTGAACCGTCTCGGTCTCCGGCAGAACCGTGATCGTCACCTCGACGGTCTCGCCCTCGTCCTCCCCCTCCAGCACGAGCTGGTCGCCCGGACGGAGGCTCCAAAACCGGTTGTCGCGGCCCTGGTTCGAGAAGCTGCAGTCCTCGATGAAGAAGTCCTCGGTGAAGTCGTCCTGGGCGGGCGCCGGCGCCGGCAGGGCGAGGAGGAGGGTGACGGCGATCAGCGGAAGGCGTCTCGACAGTCTGCGGAGTCTCAAGGGTTGCTCCTTTCGTAGGTCGGCATCGACGGCTCGGATCTCGCCCGAAGGCCGAGGGCCCTCGGCACGAGGAACGGACTGCCCGATCAGATGCAGCAGACCGCGAAATCCTTCGAAACCCCGCGGACCGGGGCGATCGGCTACGATTCCGGGAGCATGTACCTCCTCCGGGAGCACCCCGCGACGGGCCCTGGGCCCCGTCCCTCCCCTGCCGCTCCGGTGGCGTTTCTCTTCGCCGCTCTGCCGGCGCTTCTCCTGGCAGCTCTGCCGGCGGCGCCAGCCCGGGGCGAGACCCTCGCCACGACCCTGACCCAGAGCCAGCAATCACCGCCCCGCGACGCCGGATCCGCGCGGTCGCCGGCGCCCTCGCCTGGGGAGACGCTCGCCGGCCGCCCGCTGGCGGAAGCGCTTCGCGCGCTCGAAGCGGACGGCCTCACCATCCTCTTCACCAGCGAGCTCGTGCGGGCGGACATGAAGGTGCTCGGGGAGCCCGCGGCCCGAGAGCCGCGCCAGATCCTGGACGAGATCCTGACGCCCCACGGGCTCGAGGCCCGCGAGGGTCCCGGCGGCGTCCTGGTAGTCGCCCGCACCGGCGCACCGGGCGCTCCGGCGTCGATCGAGGGCCGGGTGCTCGTCCGCGGGCGCCGTGAGGGCCTGACGGGAGCCCTGGTGCGGGCCGTTGGGCCGATCGAGGAGACCGGTGGGGAGACGGACGGCAAGATCGGCGGCGAGGCGGAGACCAGGGCGGACGGAAGCTTCTCCCTCGCCGGGCTCGCTAACGGACGGTACACGCTCCAGGCGACGGCCCCCGGCTATCTGGACCAGGAGGTCGACGGGGTTCGGGTGACGGCCGGCACCCCGCGCCGAGTCGTCGTCGAGCTCTACCCCCGCCCCTTCCACCAGGAGGAGATCCTGGTTCTCCCGAGCCGCCTCTCCCTGCTTCACGAGAAGCCGGACGCCCCCTTCGCGTTCAGCCGCGAGGAGATCGAAGCCCTTCCCCACCTGGGGGGCGACGTGCTGCGGCCACTGGCGCTCCTCCCCGGCACCGCCGGCAACGACGTGACCGCCAGCTTCAGCGTCCACGGAGGCCGCCGCGACGAGGTGAAGATCGTCCTCGACGGCCAGGAGCTCTACGACGCCTTCCACCTCCAGGACTACGACAGCGCGCTCTCCATCGTGCCGGCCTACAGCCTGGCGAGCGCGAGCCTGGCGACCGGAGCGTTCCCGGCGAGCCAGGGGGATCGCATGGGCGGGGTGCTCGACCTCGAGACGCCGGAGCCGCCGGCCGGGCGCCACTTCGCCCTCGGCCTCTCCGCCTTCGACGCCCTGGTCTCTAGCACCGGCTCCTTCGGCGGCAAGGGAGGCGACGCGCCGGGGCGCTGGCTGGTCACCGCCCGCCGCGGCTCCCTCGACCTGGCGGGAGACGCCATCGGCGACGAGCACCCGGCCTTCTGGGATCTGCTGGCGAAGACCGAGCTCGACACCCGGTTCGGCCGACTGAGCGCCCACCTCCTGACCGCGGCCGACGAGCTGACGATCGATCGCACCGAGGGGGAGGACTTCGAACGGCTGAACAACGACTACGGGCGGACCTACGGCTGGCTGAAGCACCAGGCCACCCACGGCGGGCGGCTGCTGGTCGAGACGATCGCCTCTTGGGCTGAGATCCGTCGGGACCGCCACAGCGCCACCAGCGAAGAGAAGGGGAGCTTCGAGCTCAGGGACCGGCGGCGGCTGGAGGTCCTCGGCCTGTCCCAGAGCTGGAGCCTCCGGCTCGGCCGCCGCCAGAGCGCCCAGTGGGGCTGGGAAGCCCGGCGCTACGACGCCACGTTCGACTACTTCAAGGACTTGCGGCCCGAGATCGTCATCCTCTCGCCCCAGGTTCCCCATCCCTCCCCGGTCGCCCGCTTCGACGGCTCACTCCGCGGCAACCACTTCGGAGCCTGGGCCGCGGACCGCTTCACCGTGGGAGAGAAGCTGACCGCCGAGCTGGGCCTGCGCTTCGACCACCACGGCGCTACGGACGACGACCTCCTCAGCCCACGGGTCAACCTGGCCTGGCGCCTCGGGGAGCAGAGCGTGCTCCGGGCCGCCTGGGGTCGCTTCTTCCAGAGCCAGCGTCCCTACGAGCTCGGGGTCGCGGACGGCGAGACCAGCCTCCGGCATGCCGAGCGGTCGGACCACTGGGTCGTGGGGTTCGAGAGCGTGTTCTCCCCGGGCGAGCCGGACTCTTCCGGCGCCGGGACCGCCCCGCGACGGGGCGTGGGGCGGGCGCTCGGCCTCGAGGCGCTCAGGATCGAGCTCTTCAGCCGCGAGATCGACAACCCCCGGACGCGTTCGGAGAACCTCCTCGAGCCGCTCAACTTCTTCCAGGAGATCGAGCCCGACCGGGTGCGGATCACAGCGGAGGAGAGCTCGGCGGAGGGGATCGAGATCCTGCTCCGGGGCCGGCCGGCGAAGCGCCTCGGTTGGTGGCTCTCCTACTCCCTGGCTCGCGCCGAGGACACCCTGGACGGCAAGACCGTCCCCCGGGCCCTCGACCAGCGCCACGCCCTGACGGTCGACCTCGACCTCCGCCTGCCGAGGAATTGGCACCTGAACCTCGCCTGGCACTACCACTCGGGATGGCCCACGACGCCGATCGAGGCCGTGCCCGAAGGTGGCATCGCGGAGTCGGCAGAGCCCGACGACCCGGACGAGCCGGAGGAAGAGCCCGGGCTCGTGCCCGCCTTCGGGCCGCTCAACAGCGAGCGCCTCCCCGCCTACCACCGCCTCGACGTCAGGGCGAGCCGGCGCTGGGAGCTGGCGCGGGGCAGCCTGACCTTCTTCGTCGACGTCCAGAACCTCTACAACCGGCGGAACCTCGCCGGGTTCGACGTCTCGGTCGATCCGGAGGAGGGCTCGGTCGAGCTCGACGGGGAGCACTGGCCGGGGCTGTTTCCGTCGCTCGGGATCACCTGGGAGTGGTGATTTCGATCGGCCCGCTCTGGCTCAGGGGGTTGGGGCGCGGCGGACGGTGAGGGTGTCGCCGTCGAGGGTGCCTTCGAGGCCCGCGCCCGGCAGAACCGCGAACGGCGCCTGGTCCGGCCGGAGCGCCCCGAGAGAGCCATGAAGGGTGATCTCCTCGGCCGAGGAGGCCAGCCCCTCATCTTCGTAGCGCATGTTCCAGCCGGTCTCGCGGGAGACCCAGCCGAGGAGCTCCGCCAGGGTCCGGCCTTCGAGCTCGAAGGCGGGCGCGGCGGCCAACACCCACTCCCAGTCGTCGCCCCAGGCGGAAGTCTGCCGGCGCTCGACCGTCCCGTCTTGGTGGAGCACGAGCTCGTCCCCGGATCCTGCCCGGAAGCTCCGGCCCCGCTGCTCCACCTGCACCGCGCCGTCGCGCACCCGGAGGCGGAGCACCGGCTCGCGCGGGTCGAGCAGTCGCACCGCGAAGCGGGTGCCCACGTCGCGCGCGGTGCCGACCACCGTGCGCACCTCGATCCCGTGGACCCCCTCGGCCGGAGCCGGCCCGTCGATCCCGGTGTCCACGTAGATCGCCCCCCGGAGGAGCTCCAGCTCCTCGGCCGAGGCGATGCGCAGGAGCGTCCCGGAGTCCGCTCGAACGGTGACGCCGCCGCCGAGGAGGAGGGAGAGGAGCCCGGGACCCTCGCCGGTGCCTCCGGTCTCGATCTCCGCCCCCGGGCCGACCGACTGGCCTCGAGCCACCGTTGCCACTTCGCCGCCGGCCGCCCTGATCCCGACCGGCCCGCTCACCGCCTCGATTTGGGCGACCGTCACCTCCACACCAGCGGACCGCGAGCCGGACCACCACCAGAGCACGCCGAGAGCAAGCACCAGGACGGCGGCCAGGCCCACCACCCGGGCCACGGTCCCCATGCGCCGGCTGCCGCGCCGGGCCGCCACCTCGGCGACCTGCTCCCGCCAGGCCACCCGCGCGGCGCCGACGATGGCATCGAGGTCCTCTCGCGGGATCTCAGGCCGCCTCCCGACCACCCCGAGCAGGGCACCGACCTCACGGTCGTCGTCGCCCATTCCCCGGCCCCCGGCGATCCCGGGAGCGCTCTCATCTGGTCCTCGGTCGGCTCGTCGGTCCCGTTCATCCATGGCCCAGCCCCCTCCGAATCCTTTCGTTCTCGCCGGCTCCGAGCGTGGCACGCTCGCTCCGGAGCCGCTCGTACGTCTCCCGGAACGCCTGGCGTGCCCGGGTGAGGAGCGACTCCGCCGCCTTCTCCCCAACTCCGAGCCGGGCGGCGATCTGCCGAACCGAAAGATGCTCGAGGTACTTGCCTTCGAGCGCCTCGGCGTAGCGGCCCGGGAGCACGTCGAGCGCCATGTGCACCAGGGTCTCGGTCTCCCGCCGGAGCACGACGACCTCCGGGTTGCCCGGTCTCGCCCCACCGAGCCCGGCGGCTGGCCCCGGGGTCTCGTCCTCTTCCAGGGCCGCCTCCTCCGGCATGCTCCGCTTCGCCCGGAAGTGCATCAAGATCTCGTTCCGGCAGCAGGCGCAAAGCCAGGTGAGGAGCGACGCCTCGCCGCGGTACGACTCCAGCTTCGAAAGAGCCTTGCAGATCGCCGTCTGCACCAGCTCCCGGGTGAGCTCGCGGTCGCCGCCGAGACGGGCGCAGACGAACCGGTAGAGCGCCTTCGGATAGCGCTCCCCGAACGCCTCGAAGGCGTCCTCGTCCCCGGCGAGCATCCGCCGGACGAGCTTCAGATCCGCGCTCGCTCTCACCACGGCTCCGACAATCTATCCCGTCCTCTCCGCCACTCCCCCCGGAAGCCCGGGGGAAGGTGGGCACCAGGATCGATGCACGAGAGGACGAAATCCTTCGCCCGCCACGAACCGACCCCCAGACCCGAAGCGCCCCGAAATCGTGCCCGAACCGACCTCCAGACCTGAAGCGCCCGAAATCGTGCCCGAACCGACCTCCAGACCTGAAGCGCCCGAAATCGTGCCCGAACCGACCTCCAGACCTGAAGCGGCCGGACCTGTGCCGGCCGAAGTGCGAGCGAAGCGAGCGGCCTCACGCCGGACCACGCCTCCGCAGGGTCGATAGGTGCAGAACGGGGGGCGATCCGGGCCAAGGAGACGAACGGCCGGCACAGGTCCGGCCGCTTCACACGGTGAGGACCTCCCAACGATCTGGCCCAAACCGGTCCGGGAGGAGGCGTCCCCTGCCTCCCGGAGGGAGGAAGGGGAATGAGGGGTTTGGAGGGAGGTCAGGTTGCAGGGCGATCCAATCACCGCCGTGGGTGAAACCGCTCGTACAGCCCCTTCAGCCGGTGCTGATGGATGTGGGTGTAGATCTGGGTGGTCGAGATGTCCGAGTGGCCGAGCATCATCTGGACCGCCCGGAGGTCCGCCCCGTGCTCGAGCAGATGGGTGGCGAAGCTGTGGCGGAGCACGTGGGGCGAGACGTCGCGCACCCCGGCGGCGCGGGCGTGGCGCTTGAGCGTCTGCCAGAAGGCCTGGCGGGTCATCGCGGCGCCCAGGCGCGAGAGGAAGACCGCGTCGCTTCGCCCCCGCTCCAGGGCGGGCCGGGACTCCCGGAAGTAGCGGCCGAGCCAGCGCTCCGCGCTCTCGCCCACCGGCACGATCCGCTCCTTCGAGCCTTTGCCGAAGGCCATCAGGATGCCCTGGTCGAGACGAAGCTGGGCGAGTCGGAGCGACACCAGCTCGCTCACCCGGAGACCCGAGGCGTACAGGGTTTCGATCATCGCCCGGTCCCTGAGGCCGAGCCCGGTGCTGACGTCGGGAGCTTCGAGGAGCGCTTCCACCTGCTCCTCGGAGAGCACCCTGGGCAGCCGGGAGAGGAGCTTCGGCGCTTCGAGGTCGGCCGCAGGGTCGTCCCCGCGATCCCCTTCGACCACCAGGTGGGCGAAGAAGCCCCGGGCCGACGACAGCGCCCGGGCGATCGAGCGGGGGGAGAGGCCCTGGCGCCGGAGGGCCCGCACGTGGGCGGAGAGGTCGGCCGGGGTGGCGGTGAGGACGGAGAGCCCCCCCTCCTCCAGGGCCTCGCCCAGGCGCTCCAGGTCGCGCCGGTAGGCGGCCACCGTGTTGCCCGAGAGCCCGCGCTCGACCGCGAGGTGGTCGAGGTAGCGGTCGACCAACCGCCGCCAGGTCATTGCATGCTCCCTTTACCCGTCACAGGTACCTCACACAAGCCTCTGGGTGGGGGCGTCCCTTTCCCCCCGCGCGGGGGGAAGGGGATCGAGGGGATGGGGGGCGGTCGAATGACTCCTAGCCTGGACTATTCATGAGTCACCTACTACGAGCCGCAGGTGCATGCAATCTCAAGGCGTACTCGCTCTTTGCTCCTCAACGTACCGTACAGTACGCCTGC
>Ga0210122_1000057_pt1 | contig 29891 bp, 26 predicted proteins | sample Muzzi_CordB_D2_FD_185530 | JGI IMG/M metagenome (GOLD analysis project Ga0210122, IMG submission 185530) | Wetland microbial communities from San Francisco Bay, California, USA, that impact long-term carbon sequestration - Muzzi_CordB_D2 (SPAdes) | ecosystem: Environmental > Aquatic > Marine >... | reverse complement strand
TCCGTCATCCTGGCGGCCATCATGCTGAAGATCGGCGGCTACGGTTTTATCCGCTTCAGCCTGCCGATTACGCCGGACGCCTCGGCCGCACTGGACTGGCTCGTCATCTCGCTGTCGCTGATCGCGGTCGTCTACATCGGCTTCGTGGCCCTGGCCCAACAGGACATGAAGAAACTGATCGCATATTCATCGATCGCGCACATGGGCTTCGTCACGCTGGGCCTGTTCGTCGCCTTTGGCATCTACCGTAAAAGCGGCGCGGTTACCGGAGCCGCGCTGGGCGTGGAAGGCGCCGTCGTGCAGATGGTCTCCCACGGTCTGATCGCCGGTGCACTGTTCCTGTGCGTGGGCGTGCTCTACGACCGCGTACACAGCCGGCTGATCAAGGACTACGGCGGTGTCGTCAACACGATGCCGTGGTTCGCCACCTTCGCGGTGCTCTTCCTGCTTGCCAATTCGGGTCTGCCCGGTACCAGCGGCTTTGTCGGCGAGTTCATGGTCATCCTGTCCTCGTTCCGGGCCAACTTCTGGTACGCCTTCCTGGCGGCGATGACGTTGATCCTCGGTGCCGCCTACAGCCTGTGGCTGGTCAAGCGCGTCATATTCGGCGATGTCACCAATCGCGAGGTCCGCGACCTGCAGGACCTCGGTGTGCGTGAAGCGGTCATCCTCGGTTCGCTGGCCGTGCTGGTGCTTTTGCTGGGCCTGTGGCCGCAACCGCTGGTCAACATGATGCACGCGTCCGTCAACCACCTGTTACAACAAATCGTTCAATCCAAGGTCATCTGACATGAACAGTGCGCATATGATGTTAGCCGCCCCGGAACTCGTGGTCCTGATCATGGCCTGCGTGATCATGGTGGTCGATCTTTTCCTGAACGATCAGCGTCGCGGCATCATACACATGCTGGCTCTGCTGACGGTCATATTCGCCGCCATCATCACGCTGCGCGGCGATTCGTTTTCCGGTGGCGCCCTGTCGGTCACTGCTTTCGACGGCAGTTTTATCCGCGACCCGATGGGCGATGTGCTGAAAGTGTTCAGCTTCGTGACGATGGGCCTGATCTTCGTATACGCCAAGCTTTACCTGCGCAATTTCGGCATATTCAGGGCGGACTTCTACACCCTGAGCCTGTTTTCGCTGCTGGGTGTCATGCTGCTGATCTCGGCCGGCAGCCTGGTCATGGTCTACCTCGGTCTTGAGTTGATATCGCTCTCGATGTATGCGCTGGTGGCGTTCAGGCGCGAGTCGCGCCTGGGCTCGGAAGCCGCCATGAAGTACTTCGTACTCGGCTCCATGGCCTCCGGCATGCTGCTTTACGGCATGTCGATGATCTACGGGGCCACCGGCAGTCTCAACCTGGTGGACATTGCACAGGCCGTCCAGGCGCGCGGCGCGAATGACGTCATGCTGGTGTTCGGACTGGTTTTCATAACCGTCGGTGTCGCATTCAAATTCGGCCTGGTGCCGTTCCACATGTGGATTCCCGATGTTTACCACGGCGCGCCGGCAATGGTCACGCTGATCATCTCCTCGGTGCCCAAGCTGGCCGCGTTCGCGATGATTTACCGCTTGCTGCAGAGCGGTCTGGGCGACCTTCACGTGCACTGGCAGGGTATGCTGGAGGTGCTGGCCTGCCTGTCCATTATCCTCGGTAATTTGAGCGCCATCATGCAGACCAACATCAAGCGCATGCTGGCTTATTCGACCATTTCCCATATGGGTTTCGTCATGCTCGGCATGCTGCCGGGCAGCGCCTACGGGTTTGGTGCATCGATGTATTACGTCATCGTTTACGCGATCATGTCGGTGGCGTCTTTCGCGATGATCATCGTGCTCAGCAATAATGGCGTTGAAGCCGAAAACCTCGATGATTTCAAAGGATTGAACCAGCGCCACCCGTATTATGCAGCCATCATGGGGCTGGTGATGTTTTCGATGGCCGGTGTCCCGCCCATGGTCGGGTTCTTTGCCAAGTTCCTTGTCATCAAGGCGGTCATCGACGCCGGCATGATGTGGCTGGCGATCGTGGCGGTCATATTTGCCGTCGTCGGCGCGTTTTACTACCTGCGCGTCATCAAGTTGATGTATTTTGACGAACCCGAGAATGTGAGCGAGGTTCAGGCGCCCCCGGATTTCGGCGCCGCCCTGACCGCGAACGGCCTGATGATTATCGGGCTGGGCATCTTTTCCAGCTCCCTGATCGCCATTTGCATGACCAGTTTCGGAGTTTGACCAGGGCTGCCAGCGACGTCCCGCACAATGACCGAATCAGGTCTTGTAATTGGCGCATCGAATCATTATCATGCCTTCCTTGCTGATGCGGGGTGGAGCAGTCTGGCAGCTCGTCGGGCTCATAACCCGAAGGTCGCAGGTTCGAATCCTGCCCCCGCTACCAAAGTTTTTCGAGGGTCCGGCAGGACCCTTTTTTGTTTGACCGGCCATGGCCGGTCGTGCTGCGCGACGATTTGGATGGTGCAATGAAATAAAGCTGCCGCATCCGCCCGCTTGGGCGTGATTGATAAGAAGCCATCTTATAATGGGATGGCTTCCCGGTTCCGGAGGGTCGGAGCCGATCGTCGCGGGCCTGTGTGCCCTTTTTTTGTGCCCGGCGTTTGCCCCGGCAAGCCGGCCGCCAGGGAGAAAGAACGACTTGAGCGTACGTGAACTGAACGAAATCATCGAGCCGTTGGTGGAAAGCCTCGGTTACGAATTCGTCGGGCTGGAATACAACCCCAATCCGAAGCACTCCGTGCTGCGGGTTTACATTGATTGTGAACGCGGTATTACGATCGAGGATTGTGAAAACGTCAGCCGTGAGACCGCGGCCCTGCTCGATGTCAGGGACCCGATCAAGGGTCACTACAACCTGGAGATATCCTCTCCGGGTCTGGACCGGCCGTTATTCACACCGGAACACTTCAGCCAGTTTTCCGGGAGCGAGGTCAAGATCAGCCTGTACGCACCGCAAGACGGGCGCCGCAAGCTGAAAGGCCGGATCCGCGGCTTGCACGGCGATGCGGTCAGTATCGAGCAGGACGGGGAGGAAGTCAGGCTGGCGTTCGATAATATCGCCAAGGCCAGACTGGTACCGGATTACGAAAAGATCCTGGCGGCAAAGCGTTGAAATTTGTAATGAAAGCAAGGGGCGGGTCCCCGCACGGAGTTGAAAGCTGATGAGTAAAGAGATACTTCTGGTTGTCGATGCAGTGTCCAATGAGAAAGGTGTCAGCAAAAGCGTCATTTTCGAGGCGCTGGAAGCCGCACTCGCATCCGCAGCCCGCAAACGCCATAACGACGAGATCGACGTCCGTGTCGAGATCGACCGCAGCAATGGCGATTACAAGACCTTTCGCCGCTGGGAAGTGGTCGAAAACGATGCGGAAATCGAATCTGAAGAACGGCAGATGCCGCACAGCGCGGCGCTGACGATCAATCCCGAAATCGAGGTGGGCCAGTACATCGAGGAACCGATGGAAAACGAAGCCTTCGGAAGAATAGCGGCGCAGACGGCCAAGCAGGTCATCGTGCAGCGTGTGCGCGAAGCCGAGCGGGAGCAGGTGGTGGATGCCTACCAGGACCGCGAAGGCGAGCTGATCAACGGCATCGTCAAGCGTATTGAACGGGGCAATGTCTATCTCGACCTGGGCGGCAATGCGGAGGCGTTCGTCGCCCAGCGGCACATGATACACGGCGAGACGGTCCGTCCGGGTGACCGCCTGCGCGCTTTTCTGTACGAAGTGAAAGCGGAGCCCCGCGGCCCGCAGCTTTTCGCCAGCCGCACCATCAAGGAATTCCTGATCGCGCTGTTCGAACTGGAAGTGCCGGAAATCGGCCAGGAACTGATTACGATCATGGGTGGCGCGCGTGATCCGGGCCGCCGTGCAAAAATCGCGGTCCGTTCCAACGACCCGCGAACCGATCCCATCGGCGCCTGCGTGGGGATGCGCGGTTCGCGCGTGCAGGCGGTTTCCAATGAACTGGCGGGCGAGCGCATCGACATCATCCTGTGGGACGACAACCCGGCGCAGTACGTGATCAACGCGATGGCGCCGGCGGATGTCGCCTCGATCGTCGTCGACGAGGAGCGCCGGGTGATGGATATCGCCGTGGAAGAAGACAACCTGTCGCAGGCCATCGGCCGCGGCGGGCAGAATGTCCGCCTCGCGAGCGAGTTGACCGGCTGGGACCTGAATGTCCTGACGGTGGCCGATGCCGACAAGAAAGGCGAGGAAGAGGCCGGCAAGGTGCTGGCCACCTTTATGGAGCGGCTCGATGTAGACGAGGGCGTCGCCAATATCCTGGTACAGGAAGGCTTCAGCAATGTCGAGGAGGTGGCCTACGTGCCGGATTCGGAACTGCTGGAGATCGAGGAGTTCGATGAAGACATGGTCAAGGAACTGAGGCGGCGGGCGCGTGACGCCCTGCTGACCCAGTTGATCGCCCGCGAAGAGGCGCTGGATGAGAACAAGCCGGCGGCGGACCTGCTGAACCTCGAAGGCATGAATGAACGCCTCGCCTTCCGCCTGGCGGAGAAGGGCGCCAGAACGCAGGAGGACCTCGCAGAACTGTCGGTGGACGAATTGCTGGAAATCGATGATATGTCGGAAGAAGAAGCGGCCGCGCTGATCATGGCTGCGCGCGCTCCCTGGTTCCAAGAAGAGAAGCAGGATTCCTGAGAATAAAAGCCGGCGCAGTCATCAAGGAGCAGAAACCATGTCCCAAGTTACCGTTTCACAATTAGCAGAAGTTCTGGGGGTCAGCATTGACAAGCTGATCAGCCAGATGAGCAAAGCCGGCATCGAGGTCAGTTCGGGTGATGATGCTGTCTCCAACGACGACAAAAAGAAACTGCTGTCACACCTGCGTTCCGCCCACGGCAAGTCGGAAAGCGACGCAACGGCGCCGCGCCGCGTGACGCTCAAGCGCAAATCGGTCAGCGAGCTGCGCATCCCGGGCAGCGGTCCGCGCGCCACGACCAAGACGGTCAACGTGGAGTTCCGCAAGAGCCGGACCTACGTCAAGCGTGAGGCGCTGCAGGAAGCGGAGGCCAAGGACCCGGAACGGGAGAAAGTCCAGAAGGCGCTGGAGGAAGCCAAGGCGCGGCGCGAGGCCGAGATCAAGGAACGCGAGGAGGCGCTCGAAAAGTCGCGCCGGGAAGCCGAGGAAGCGGCGCTGAAGAGCGCGGAAGAACAGGCCCGCAAGGCGCAGGAAGAGCAGTCGCGGCGCGAGGCCGAAGAGCGTGCGCGCGAACAGGACGCGATACGCAAGGCAGAAGAGGCCGAGCGCAAGAAGGAGGAAGAGCGCGCCCGCAAACTGGCCGAAGAGGAGCGCAAGCGCAAACAGGCGCGTTCCGCCAAGCCCGCCACCCGCTACGGCCGCGAGGAACTGCACGTAGCCGGCGGCGCCGCCGCGAGAAGGCGGAAACCCTCGAGACGCGCGGTTGCCTCCTCGCAGCCGTCAGAGCACGGTTTCTCCAAACCCACGGCGCCGGTCGTCAGGGACGTCGCCATTCCGGAGAACATCACCGTGGCCGAACTGGCCAAGCTGCTGGCCGTCAAGGCGGCAGAAATCATCAAGATATTGATGAACATGGGCATGATGGTGACCATCAACCAGCCCCTCGACCAGGATACGGCCATCCTCGTGGTCGAGGAGATGGGGCACACCGCCAGACCTGCGCAGGAGAAGAGCGTCGAAGAAGAGCTGATCGCCGACGAGGAAGTCGATGACAGCGAAGCGGTGACCCGGCCGCCGGTCGTCACGGTCATGGGCCATGTCGATCACGGCAAGACCTCGCTGCTCGACTATATTCGCAAGACCAGGGTCGCCGAAGGCGAGGCCGGGGGCATTACCCAGCACGTGGGCGCCTACCACGTCAAGACGGACCGCGGCATCATCACCTTTCTCGACACCCCCGGGCACGCGGCTTTCACGGCCATGCGCGCGCGTGGCGCCAAGGCCACGGATATCGTCATCCTCGTGGTCGCCGCCGACGACGGCGTGATGCCGCAGACCAAGGAAGCCATCCAGCATTCGCGCGCCGCCGGTGTGCCGCTGATCGTCGCCGTCAACAAGATGGATCTGCCCGAGGCGGACATCGAGCGGGTCAAGTCCGAGCTTGCCAAGGAAGAAGTGATGCCGGAGGACTGGGGCGGCGAGGAGCAGTTCGTGCCGGTCTCCGCCAAGACGGGCGAGGGCATCGAGGACCTGCTGGAAGGCATCTCGCTGCAAGCCGAGGTGCTGGAATTGAAAGCGGTCCCGAACCGTCGCGCCCAGGGCCTGGTGATCGAGTCGAGCCTCGACAAGGGTCGCGGCCCGGTCGCCACGCTGCTGATCCAGAACGGCACCCTGAAGAGCGGGGACATGGTGCTGGCAGGGCAGGAATACGGGCGCGTGCGCGCCATGTTCGACGAGTCCGGCAACAAGATCGAGTCGGCCGGGCCGTCAATGCCAGTGGTCGTGTTGGGGCTTTCGGGCGTGCCTTCGGCCGGTGACGAGGTCCTGGCCGTTGCCAATGAAAGGAAGGCCAAGGAAGCCGCCGCCCAGCGCAAGGACCGGCAGCGCGAAGGGCGCCTGGCGCAGCAGCAGGCCGCCAACCTGCAGAACCTGTTCGACAACATGGGCAAGGGCGAGCAACTGGACGTCAACCTGCTGATACGTGCCGATGTGCAGGGCAGCGTCGAGGCGCTCAGGGACGCCCTGACCCGATTGAGCAACGACGAGGTGCGCGTGAACATCGTGGCCTCCGGCGTCGGCGCGATCACCGGTTCGGACGCTTCGCTGGCGCAGGCGTCCAATGCCATCATCATCGGCTTCAACGTGCGCGCGGACAATTCGGCGCGCAAGATTATCCAGGAAAACGAGATCGACCTGCGTTATTACAGCGTGATTTACGACGCGATCGACGAGGTCAAGGCGGCTATCTCGGGTCTGCTGGGCACCGAGACCAAAGAGAAGATCATCGGGCTCGCGGAGGTCAGGGAAGTGTTCCGCTCCTCCAAGCTCGGCGCGATCGCGGGCTGCCTCGTGGTCGAGGGCGTGGTGCGCCGCGACAACCCGATACGCGTGCTGCGTGACAACGTCGTGGTTTTCGAAGGCGAACTCGAGTCGCTGCGTCGTTTCAAAGATGACGTGAAAGAGGTCCAGTCCGGCACCGAGTGCGGCATCGGCGTGAAGATGTACAACGATGTCAAAGAAGGCGACCAGATCGAGTGCTTCGAGCGCATCGAGGTTGCCAGGACACTGGACTAGGACAGATGCCGCCCAAGGATTTCAACCGCGCGGAGCGTGTCGCCGGTCAATTGCGGCGCGATCTTGCGCGGCTGATCCAGCAAGAGGTCAAGGACCCGGCGGTCGGATTCGTCAGCGTTTCCGACGTCGAGGTCACCCGCGATCTTTCGCACGCGAAGGTGTTCGTCACGGTGTTCGAACCGGAAAAGGCCCCGGAGAGCCTGCGCGCGCTGCGACATGCCGCGGCCTTTCTGCGCCGCCGGCTGGCCCATGAGCTGCGGTTGCGGCAGGTGCCGGAACTGCACTTTGTCCATGACGACTCGGTCGAAAAAGGCGGTCGCATCGACCGGCTGATCGAGGAGGCCCTGCACAAGGACGAGCAGGGTCGCGGCGAGGATGAAGACGGTGGCGGTGACGCGGACCGCGACGACAGGCGTTAGGTCCTGATAGCGCCGTTCCCGGAGTCGCGGCGTCGGCGCTCAGGGCGCGGTCCGGATGTTCAATTGAGCGAGGTGCGGCACCGCATGGCCGCGTTGCTGCCTGGTTCGTGTAAACTGGGCACACCACGTCCGGTGCGTCTTGGACCCGAGCAAAAAAGGCGAATGTCGATGGGTATCCGCATGTTGTCAACAGGCGCCGCATGAGCCGTCGCTCCGACGGAAAAGACATTCACGGCATCGTGCTGCTGGACAAACCGGCGGGGATCTCCTCCAACCGCGCGTTGCAGCGGGTGCGGGGCATATACCAGGCTCGCAAGGCAGGTCATACCGGCAGCCTGGACCCATTCGCGACGGGGATGTTGCCGGTCTGTCTTGGCGAGGCGAGCAAGACCGCCGCCCACATGCTGTCGGCGGGCAAGCGCTACCTCGCCGTTGCGAGGCTCGGTGAAACAACCACCACCGGCGACAGCGAGGGTGAGGTCATCCGTCGCGAGCCCGTACCGGATCTCGGCAAAGAAGCCATCGGGGCGGCATTGGCGCGTTTCGAAGGCCCCATTGAACAGGTGCCGCCGATGTACTCGGCCCTGAAGCACCAGGGCAAACCCCTTTACGAATACGCCCGCGCCGGCATCGAGATCGAGCGCCCGGCGCGCAGCGTCACGATCCACCGGATCGAACCGGTCGACTGGCGGGCGCCACTGCTGACGTTCGATGTCAGCTGTTCCAAGGGAACCTACGTGCGCACGCTGGCGGAAGACATCGCCGGCGCGCTGGGCACCTGCGGGCACCTGGTGTCGCTGCGGCGTCTATACACCGAGCCTTTCACGACACAGCCCATGGTCACGCTCGAGCAGCTCGGACAAGCCGCGGAGCAGGGCACGCTGACACGATACCTGCTGGCGGTCGATGCCGGGCTGGCGGATTGGCCAAGGGTGGATCTGGACCCAGCCCGGCAGGAGAGATTCTGTCACGGCAACACCGTGGCAAACGCGGCAAGCGGGCAGCAGCCGGGAAACGTAAGGGTTTACGGCCGCCAGGGTGGTTTGCTGGGCCTGGCGGAGTTGGCGCCGGACGGAGGGCTCCGCCCCCGCAAGGTGTTCAACCTGTAAAATGCGGTCCAGGCCGTGGGAGGCGCGCGCACCGGCAGCTGAGTCGCGTGCAACAGGAGGGTTTTGCTTGTTTTAGCGGTAGCCGGCAGTTAAAATAGCCGGCTACCGAAAACCGGGGCTACCGGGTTTGGTGAAATCCGGGTGCGATTATGCATGGTGGCATTTCCACGATCCCAGGGGCTCTATTCATGGAGAAGGAACCATGTCTATCGATGCCGAGACAAAGAGCAAAGTCGTCAGTGAATTCAAGCGCTCAGAAAATGACACCGGGTCACCGGAGGTGCAGGTCGCACTGCTCACCTCACGAATCCAGCATCTGACCGAACATTTCAAGACCCACAAACACGATCATCACTCCCGCCGAGGTCTGTTGCGGCTGGTGAATCAGCGCCGCAGCCTACTGGACTACCTGAAGAAAAAGGAAATCCAGCGGTACCGGGATCTGATCAGTCGTCTTGGTCTCCGTCGTTAATTCTTTTTGTCCAACACCAAATGGGTGCAGTCTGTCGAACCCCGCGTTCCGGCAGTGCCTGGCCGTAGAGAAAATAATTGCCTGATAGAGGCGTACAGGGGCCAGGTGGTCCTTCACATAGAGCAGGAAAAGAAACGTGCAAAAACTGACAAAGTCATTCCAATATGGTGATCACACAGTAACGATCGAGACCGGCGAAATCGCCAGGCAGGCGTCTGCCGCGGTTATGGTCAACATGGACGATACCGTCGTCATGGTCGCTGTCGTGGGACAAAAAGAGGCCAAGCCGGGCCAGTCCTTTTTCCCCTTGACGGTCAACTACCAGGAAAAGTTTTACGCCGCCGGTCGTATCCCCGGCGGTTTTTTCAAGCGTGAAGGCCGGCCGACCGAAAAAGAAACGCTGACCTGCCGCCTGATCGACCGGCCGATACGGCCGTTGTTTCCGAAGGGTTTCTTGAATGAAGTCCAGGTGACCGCCAACCTGATCTCCTCCAACCCGGACGTCGACGGCGATATCCCGGCCCTGATCGGTACCTCGGCGGCCCTGGCCTTGTCAGGGATGCCGTTCAACGGTCCCATCGGGGCCGCCAAGGTCGGTTATGTCCATGACGAATACGTGTTGAACCCGACCGCGGCACAATTGCAGGAATCCAAGCTGGAACTGGTGGTAGCCGGCACGGAGCGGGCGGTGCTGATGGTCGAGTCCGAGGCCAAGCTGCTGTCGGAAGAGGTCATGCTCGGAGCCGTCACCTTTGGTCACCAGGCGATGCAGGCGGCCATCACCGCGATCAAGGAGTTGGTCGCCGAGGCCGGCGTGACGTCATGGGAATGGCAGCAGTCGGAAGAAGACAGTGCGCTCAAGGACAAGGTGAACGCCGCCGCCAAGGAGGGTCTCATCGCGGCCTACGCGATCGCTGACAAAATGCAGCGGCAGGCGGCCGTGGCCGAGGTCAAGAACAGCGTGATCGAAGCGCTGTGCGACCCGGAGGACGAATCGGCGCCCAGCGTGGAAGATGTCAGTGGCGCCATCGGCAAGCTGGAGAAATTCCTGGTTCGCGACCACATCCTGTCGGGCAACCCACGCATCGATGGCCGCGACCTGACGACGGTGCGGCCGATCACCGTCAAGACCGGCATCCTGCCCCGCACCCATGGTTCGGCGTTGTTCACCCGCGGGGAAACCCAGGCGATCGTGACGACGACGCTGGGTACGACGCGGGACGCGCAGATCATCGACGCGGTCAACGGTGAATACAAGGACCCGTTCATGCTGCATTACAATTTCCCTCACTTCTGTGTGGGCGAAACCGGTTTTGCAGGCGGCCCGAAGCGCCGTGAAATCGGCCACGGTAAGCTGGCGAGAAGAGGCGTTACCGCGGTGCTCCCGAGTCTCGAAAGTTTCCCCTATGTCATACGTGTCGTTTCGGAAATCACCGAGTCCAACGGTTCCAGTTCGATGGCCTCGGTCTGCGGCACGTCGCTTGCGTTGATGGACGCCGGTGTGCCGGTCAAGGCGCCGGTGGCCGGTATCGCAATGGGCCTGATCAAGGAGGGCGACCGTTTCGCCGTGCTCAGCGACATCCTCGGCGATGAGGACCATCTCGGCGACATGGATTTCAAGGTTGCCGGAACGAAGGACGGCATTACCGCCCTGCAAATGGACATCAAGATCGAGGGCATCAACGAGGAGATCATGCGCATCGCGCTTTCGCAGGCGAACGAAGGTCGCAATTTCATTCTCGGCGAGATGAACAAGGTCATCTCCGAGCCGCGCAGCGAGATGTCGGAATTCGCACCGCGGCTGATCACGATCAAAATCCACCCGGACAAGATCCGCGACGTCATCGGCAAGGGCGGTGTCACGATCCGCGCCATTACCGAAGAAACCGGCGCAACGATCGACATTGCCGATGATGGCACCATCACCATCGGATCGGTCAACAGGGAGGCGGGTGACGAAGCGCGCAAGCGCATCGAGCAGATTACCGCCGATATCGAACCCGGACAGATATTCGAAGGCAAAGTCATCAAGATCATGAACTTCGGCGCTTTCGTGTCACTGGCGCCGGGCCGTGACGGCCTGGTCCATATCTCGCAACTGTCCGACGAGCGTGTCGAGAACGTCACCGACGTGGTCAAGGAAGGCGAGATGGTCAAGGTCAAGGTGCTGGAAGTGGACAAGCAGGGCCGTGTGCGCTTGTCGATGAAGGAGGTCGGCAAGGACGACTGAGCATATCCTGCACGATCGATGAAAAGCGCCCGGCCCCGCCGGGCGTTTTTACATGCGGGTGACATTACAATCCATTGTTCCCGCGCGGGCGCGAATCTCGCAGAGCCCGGCAATGCGGTGGAGGGCCCCGCCGCCGCAGGGAGGACGTCATCGCCCGTTCCGCCCCTCGTTCCGCGCCGCGGGTTACAATGCCCGCAGACCGCGGGAGGACTTCGATGCACGCAATCATCCTTGCCGCCGGGCGGGGTAACCGCCTGGCTGGATTCAACCCCGACGACAGGCCGAAGTGCCTGCTCGAGTTTGGCGGACGCAGCCTGCTCGAACGGCAGCTTGGCGACCTGTTCGCACTCGGGGTCGGGCGGGCGACGCTGGTCGTCGGTCACGAGGCCGACCGCGTCATCGGACACGTCAGCACGCTGAGCGAGCGCCCACGCGTGGATTTCGCCTATAACCCGGCCTTTCAGCAAGGCAGCGTACTCAGCCTGCTCGCGGCACAACAGACACTGACCGGGGGCGGCCCGGTTCTGGTGCTGGACGCGGACGTCCTGTTTCACCCGCTGCTGCTGCAGCGTCTGCTCGCGGCGGCGGCATCCGACGTCTGCCTGCTGGACCGGAACTTCGAGCCAGGGGAAGAGCCGGTAAAGATCGCGCTGCACCAGGGTCGGATCGTCGAATTTCGCAAACGGCTGCCCGCGGGGCTGGAATACGACCTGATCGGTGAATCCGTCGGCTTTTTCCGGTTCGGTGCTGAAATTGCCGCAAAAATCGCTCAAACTTGCGAGCGGTACCGTCTGGAGGGTCTGCTGGATGCGCCGCACGAAGAGGTGCTGCGCGATGTGATGCTGGCGCAGCCGGACACTTTCGACTGTGTCGACGTCAGCGGCCTGCCATGGATCGAGATCGATTTCCCGGGTGATATCGAACGTGCGGTCAAGGAGGTCATGCCGGCCATCAGGGCGGATATCGCCGATTTCTGAACGACGCGGGGAGTGATTGTGGAAAAAGCCACGCAATTGAAAAACTTGCTCAATTCCGGGCGCACCGGGTACCTGCTCGAAGCGCACAGCGGCCTGTCCGCCAGGATCGTCGAGGAGGCCGGCTTCAAGGGTATCTGGGCCTCCGGCCTGGCCCTGTCGGCGCTGCACGCCGTGCGCGACAACAACGAACTGTCCTGGACACAGGTCCTGGGGCAACTGGAGTTCATGACCGACGCGACCGGTATTCCGATCCTGCTCGACGGTGACACCGGTTACGGCGATTTCAACACGATGCGCCGCCTGGTGCGTAAGCTGGGGCAGATCGGCGTTGCCGGCGTCTGCATCGAAGACAAGCTGTTTCCGAAGACCAATAGTTTTATCCAGGGTGAACGACAGCCGCTGGAGGACATCCAGACGTTCTGCGGCAAAATCCAGGCGGGCAAGGATTCACAGCGTCACGAAGACTTTTGCGTAGTCGCGCGTGTCGAGGCCCTGATCGCCGGCTGGGGGATGGACGAGGCCCTGGAACGGGCGGAAGCCTATCGAGCCGCCGGTGCGGACGCGATCCTGATCCACAGCAAGCGTTCGCAACCGGACGAGGTCCTCGAATTTGCCGGGAAATGGCACGGCCGTAGTCCCCTGGTGGTCGTACCGACCAGGTATTACGCGACCCCGTCGGAGGTCTTCGAAGAGGCCGGCATCAACCTCGTTGTCTGGGCCAACCACATGATCCGGGCATCGATCAAGGCCATGCAGATGACCGCCGCCAACATTCGGCAAACACGCTCGCTGGTCGAGAGCGAGGGAAGCATTGCCACCGTCGCGGAGATATTCCGTTTGCAGGGCGCCAGTGAGTTGATCGAGGCGGAGGCGCGTTACGGCCGCGGCGGCAACCACCCGGTGTCGGCGATCGTGCTGGCGGCATCCCGCGGCGAGGGCATGGAGGCACTGACCCTGGAACGCCCCAAGGTCATGTTGCCGGTCAACGGTGTTCCGATGCTGCGCCGGCAGGTGGACAAGTTCAAAAAGCAGGGCATCAATGACATCACCGTGGTGGCCGGGTACCGCCACGACGCCATCGACGCAAGGGGGGCGGAGGTGCTCGTCAACGCGGAGTGGGAGTCCAGCGGCGAGTTGCGTTCCCTGGCCTGCGCGCTCGACTGCATCGGTGAGGATACGGTGATCATTTACGGTGACCTGCTGTTCCGTTCCTATATCCTGCACAACCTGATGGACTGGGACGCCGGCCTGCTGGTCGTCGTCGACTCCTCGCCACTGGCCGGCAGGGCCGGCAATATCAACGACCTGGCCTATTGCTCCGCGGCCGACGACCGGGCCATGTACCAGCAGAAGGTCCTGCTCGAGCGGGTAACGCCCGAGGCAAGTTGGTGCGGGCGGCAGCCTGATGGCCGCTGGATCGGCATGCTGAGGGTGGCCGGCGAGGGCGTGGAGCAACTGCGCTCGGCATTGGCCGGCCTGTTACACCGTGAAGATTTCGACACCCTGGGTCTGCCGGACTTGCTCAACCGCCTGGTCGACGACGGGCATGCGCCGCAGGTCCAGTATATCCGCGGCCACTGGATGGACATCAACAAGCTCGAGGACCTCGAACGCGCCGGCGCCTTCGATTCCGCGGGCGGCCCCTGACCTGGCGGGGGCGGACGCATCGTGATCACGGCGCAGCAATTTATCGAACCAGCCAGGGAGACCGGTTTCGACTTCTGGGCGGGCGTGCCCTGTTCGTTCCTGGGTCCACTCATCGATTACACCGGCGCCGCGGACGGCTTGAGGTACGTGGGCGCCGCCAACGAGGGGGATGCGGTAGCCCTGGCCACCGGTGCGGCTTTGGCGGGTCACCGCGCTGTTGCCATGATGCAGAACTCCGGGCTTGGCAATGCCGTCAGCCCGCTGACCTCGCTGAACCAGGTTTTTCGTATTCCGCTGCTGCTGATCATAAGCCTTCGCGGTGAGCCGGGCAGCGCGGACGAGCCGCAGCACGAACTGATGGGCAGGATCACCCTGCCGCTGCTGGATACGATGGAGATCGGCTGGGACTGGTTTCCGGATCGCGCCAGCGAAGTCGGTCCGGTGCTGCAAGAGGCGGTCTCGCGCATGGACACAACGGCCAGGCCGTTCGCGCTGGTCATGAAAAAAGGTACGGTCGCGCCGTTCCCGGCCACGCCGGAAGCACCGCGCGGCGCCGCGGAGCTGGCAGCTGCGCCAGCGCCCGGGGCACCCGCCGCGGCGCGGCCGCGGCGCCAGGACGTGTTGCTGGACGTGGTGGCTGCGACACCCGAGAGCGAGACGGTGCTGGTCGCCTCGACCGGTTATTGCGGCCGGCAACTGTACGCCGTCCAGGACCGGGCCAACCACTTTTACATGGTCGGCTCGATGGGCTGTGCCGCGTCGCTGGGCCTGGGTTTGTCGCTGGCGTTGCCCGGCAAGAGCGTAATCGTGATCGATGGCGACGGGGCGGCACTGATGCGCATGGGCAACATGGCGACCGTCGGCGCCTGCGCCGGTGATAACTTTTACCACCTGCTGCTGGACAATCACGTGCACGAGTCGACCGGCGGTCAGGCGACGGTCAGCGGCCGTCTCGATTTTCCGGCCATCGCGCGGGCCTGCGGCTACCGCTCGGTCACGCGGGCCGGGGCCAGGCCCGATATCGCTCGGTATCTGCAAACCGCATCGCCGTCGATGCTGTACGTGGAAACCCTGCCGGGCGTACCCGGTGGTCTGCCGCGGCCGTCGATCCGGCCCTTCGAGGTCGCGCGCCGCCTTGTCGCCCTGCTCGGGACAGACCCGGCGTGGGCGGCGGTCGAACCCTGATCATTGCGCCAGCACCCCGGTAATTGCCGCAGGACAGCTACCGGCTGGTGCGATATGCGGACTCGCCATTTTTTTTGCAAGGCGGTGCGGGCCGCGGACCCGGGGTGCGCCGCGGGCCGGGTCTTACGACAATCTGGCAAGTGCAGGCAGGCCCTAGTAAAATCAATGCTCGATCAACGGAGTCGCCGATGACAGCGGACAGAAGCTCACGCATGGGAAGTCGCGAAGGCCTGCTGGGCTGGTTTGACCGTGTCCGTTTCAACGAAGCCCTGCGCCAGGGCCTTGGGCTGCTGCTGGTGGCCGCATGTGCCTATTTTTCGCAACCCGACGGGGCACTGGTGTCGGTGGGTCTGTCGATCGCCCTGCTGGGGCAGATTCTGCGGGTCTATGCAGCCGGTTTCATTTTCAAGAACAAGGAGTTGGCGACCAGCGGCCCGTATGCCCTGGTGCGGCACCCGCTCTATCTTGGCAACATCCTGATTCTCGGCGGGTTTGGGCTGGCCTCGTCCAATCTCTACCTGTGGGTGGTGTTGCTGGCGTTCTTCCTGGTCTGGTACCCCGCCGCCGTCGCTTACGAGGACAAGAAACTGGAGAAACTGTTCGGCGCCGAGTGGCTCGATTGGAGCAGGGATGCCCATGCCCTTGTGCCGCGCAGCTTTCGCTGGGCCGACCTGAAAGGTAACGGCTGGGACACCTACCAGTCACTGATCCGCAACGGCGAATTGCCGATATCGCTGTATCTGCTCAGTTGCGGTATTTGGCTTTGGGTCGTAACCCACGCGTCCTGACCCCGCCCGATACGGCAGTTCATTTGAGATCGATCCTGTTAAATCCTGGACCCGTTTCGCTGAGTGAAGGCGTGCGCAGCGCCGTCGCGCGAACAGACTTGTGTCATCGCGAGGCCGAGTATTTCGACGTTCAGGACTCGGTCATGGCCGGGTTGCTGGAGGTCTACGACTGCGACCCGCAGACGTGGGCGGCCGTGCTGACCGGCGGTTCCGGGACCACGGCCATGGAAGCCATGCTCGCGTCCCTGTTGCCGCCGCAGTCGCATTTGCTCGTGATCGAAAACGGCATCTACGGGGAGCGTCTGAGCCGGATCGCGGAAGTCCATGCGATCGGGCACGAGGCCATGAGACTGGAGTGGGGCGCCGCTGTGGACCTCGATGCGTTGCAGGGCCTGCTCGAATCCGGCCGGTTTTCGCACGTCGCGGCTGTCCACCACGAGACCACCACCGGCCGTCTCAACGACGTCGGCGCGATTGCCGCACTGTGCGAACGGCACGGTGCGGCGCTGTTGCTGGATTCCGTTTCCGCGTTCGGAGCCGAGGCCGTGCCGTTTGCTTCGGCCGCCGTCATGGCCGTGGCCGCCACTGCCAACAAGTGCCTGCACGGAATACCGGGGTTGGCGATCGTGCTGTGCCGGCGGAGCGCACTCGAGGCGGCGCCGCCCGCCCGCAGCCTGACCCTGCACTTGCCGGACTGGGCCAGCCACCAGCGGCGTCGGTCCACTCCGTACACCCCGCCGGTCAATGCCGTGCTCGCATTGGACCAGGCGCTCAGGGAGTTGCGCGAGCAGGGCGGCTGGGCGGCGCGCGGGACGCACTACCGCAAACTCGCCGCCCAGGTGGCCGCAACACTGAAATCCCTGGGTGTCGAGCCTTGGCTGCCCGCGGCCGGGAGTTCCTGCGTGCTGCGCAGTTATCACATGCCGCGGGGCATGGATTACAATGCGCTGCATGCCGGCTTGAAGCAGCGCGGGTTCATCATTTACGCTGGCCAGGGCAAGCTGCTCGAACAGTTGTTCAGGCTCTCGACCATGGGTGAAATCGGTGCATACGACATGGCCCGGCTGCAACAGGCGCTGCGGGCCGTCATTGCCGGTCGCTAGGCGCTGTCCGCCGTGACGGGGCGTTTAGGGCGGAACCGGCTTTCGGAGTGACCCAAGGTCCGCCCAAGCAGCGTTTTACCACGAACAAGGCAATTATGATGGCTGGTAATCATACAGACGGGACCATGGCTGGCGGGTTGGGCGTCGTGCTGCTTCCCCTCCTGTTGCTGGTGCCGTTGCCTGCGTGGGCATACCTTGACCCGACCACGGGCAGCATGGTGATTTCCGCGGTGGTCGGTCTGTTCGCCTCTCTGGTGCTGGCCGTCAGGACCTACTGGTATAAACTCAAGGCCTTTTTCAGACGCACACCGGTAACCGCGGAAAGCGATGACGAAAGCGGCTGACGGGATGCGTTGAAGCATGGGTTTTTTTACGGCCCTGAACGGTTGGCGCAGCTACCGCAAACTCGATGCCGGCTGGCGCAACATCGTCTTTTATTCCGAAAGCGGTCAGGACTGGCATTGGTTCAGCGGCCTGATCGAGGAACTCAACGCCACTCTCGGGCGCCGTGTGACTTATGTCACTTCCGACCCGAATGACCCCGGCCTGCTCCGCCAGCACGAACTGTACCGCGCGGTGTGCATTCCCGAGGGTTTGTTCCTGACCCTGCATTTCAACCTGCAAAGGGCCGATGTCGTCGTCATGACGATGATGGACCTGGACAAGTTGCAGCTGAAAAAGTCCATCAACCCGGTACACTACGTGTATCTGTTCCATTCGCTCGGTAGCACCCACATGGTGGATCGCGCCAATTCCTACGATGCCTATGACACGTTGTTTTGCGCCGGGCCGCACCACGTGGCGGAATTGCGCAAGCGCGAAGAGATGGCGGGCCTGCCGGCCCGCAACCTGTTCGAGTACGGTCATCCGCGGCTCGAACAACTGCTGGCGTTGGGGCAGCGGCAGCCTCGTTCCCGGCATCCGGTGCCGACGGTGCTCATTGCTCCGACCTGGGGTGAGCATTCGCTTTTCAATCTCTGCGGCGAGGCGCTGATCGGCGTATTGCTGGAGGCCGGGTACCAGGTCATCGCGCGGCCGCATTACCAGACCCGGCGCCTGACACCGAAAGTGATCGGCCGCCTGCTGGACAGGTACCGCGATCACCCCGGTTTCGAACTCGCGCTGGACATGGCCGAAAGCGAGTCGCTGCTGCGTTCCGACGTGTTGATCAGCGACTGGTCGGCGATGGCGATCGAGTACGCCTTGGGACTGGAAAGACCGGTGCTCTACATCGACGTGCCGCGGCGTGTGCGTAACCCGGACTGGCGGGCGCTGGGCATCGAGCCGCTGGAGGTGGCCTTCCGCCGGCAGTCGGGTGTTGTCGTTTCGCCCTGTCGGCTCGACGAAGCGCCGCGGCGCATCGCTGAATTAATGCAGGACCGCGACGGTTTCCAACAGGCAATGCGCTCGATGAGAGCGGGCATGGTATTCAACCTGGGCCGCAGCGTGACGCTTGGCGCGCGGGAAATCGCGCGGCTCGCCGGGCAACATGGGCACTGACCGCGTCACGCGGCGGCTGTTGTTCCGCTGGCTGGGCTGGTTCGCGATGGTGAACGCGTTCGTGCTCGGCGTGATCGACCTGCGGTACCTCAACAGCGGCCCGGCGGACATGACGCCGCTTTCGTGGCTGTACCTCGTCACGATTTACTGCAGCCACCATGCCCTGCTGGCGTTGCTGCCGCTGTTGTTGCTCGGGACGCCGCTGGTGTTGTTGAAACCCTCGTTCAGGCTGTTGCGGCCGGTCGCGGTGTTCCTGCTGGGCGTCATGATCGCGGTCATCGTGCTCGACAGCCTGTTGTGGTCGCAGGGGCGGTTTCATCTCAATGCCCTTACCGTGCAGATCCTCGGACTGCGGAGCTGGCTGTTTGTCGGGGTCATGTTCGTCATCGCGCTCGTCTTCGAATCGCTGCTGGCCGGCAGGGTCTGGTCCTGGGTCGGCGTGGACCGCCGTCGGCACGGCCGCGCGCTGGCCGTGGTGTTGACGATCTCTTTCCTGGCGGCCCAGGGTATCTACGTATGGGCCGACGCCAGTTACTACGTGCCGGTTACACGCGTGGCGCAGCAATTACCGGTGCAGCGTGGATTTACGGCAAAGCGCTTCCTGGTGCGCCACGGTTTGCTCGATGTCAAGCAGAAGCGGGCGCGGCGTCTGGCGGGCCGACTGTCCGGTTCCGCCGATGACAAGACCGCGGGCGGCAGCCTTCGTTATCCGCTGGAACCCCTGCGCTGTTCCGCGCAACAGCCCTTGAACCTCCTGATCGTCCTGGTGGACGCCTTGCGCAGCGACATGCTCGACCCCGTCCTGACACCGCGGCTGTACCGCTTTGCCCAGGAGCGTGCCATACGGTTCAGGCACCATTACAGCGGCGGTAATTCTTCCCGGATCGGTGTTTTCAGCCTCTTTTACGGCTTGCCTCCCGGCTACTTCAACGGTATCGAGGCGCAGCAGATCCCGCCGGTACTGGTCGATCAGTTGCTCGCAACCGGTTACCAGCCGGGTCTTTTCAGCAGTTCCAACATGTACCGGCCGGCGGCGCTGGACCGCACCGCCTTTGCCGCCGTGGCGAATTTGCGCATGGAAACGCGGCCGCTGGACGCACCGGCCTGGAAACGCGACCGGATCATGACGCGGGACTGGACGGATTGGCTGCAGCGGCGCGATCCTGGCCGTCCTTTTTTCGGGTTCCTGTTTTACGACGCGGTTAACGGCAAATCCTATCCGCCCGCTTTTGCGGACCGTGGCACGCCGGCGGCGGGGCCTGCCGGGGCGGCGTTTGCGAACTACCAGAAGGCCGCGGCGTTCGACGACGCCCTGATCGGGAATGTGTTGGACGACCTGGATCGGCGTGGCCTTCTCGAAGACACCGTCGTGCTGATCACGGCCGATCACGGCGAGGAATTCAATGAAAACCACGATGGAATCCGCGGTCACGGCTCGGGTTACAGCCGTTACCAGCTCGGCGTACCATTACTGCTGGCGTGGCCGGGGCGCCCGCCCGGGCAGGTTGTCAGGCGCACGTCGCACTACGATATTGCCGCGACGCTGGTGCGCCGCCTGCTGGGCTGCAATAATCCGCCGGCGGACTATTCGATCGGGCGCGATCTGCTGAACGGCCCCGAGTGGGACTGGCTGCTGGCCGGCAGCTATTACAACTATGCCCTGATCGAGCCCGGCCAGATTACCGTGACGTTTCCGAACGGATCCTACGAAGTGCGTGATGGCGAATACCGCCTGCTCGAAAAGCCCCGGCTCAACCTGCGGGTACTGGAAGACGCAATGTATGAAAACAGCCGTTTCTACCAACCATGACAGCCGGGCGCGCAATGCGGCCTGACGTGAGGCGGGCGCCGGCGCACGGGCGCCGCTTTCCACGCCTTTGCGTGGCGTTTTTGCTGCTTGTCACCGCGCCCGGGGTTTTTGCCGACATCGTGATCGAATCGCAGTCACTGAAGCTGCACTTCGGCAGGTTGGGCGACCTCGAGCGGGTCGAAGCCTGCTTTCCGACCTGTACAGACCCGCATGCTCAGACCCAGGTGATGTCGTCGCGCCTGGGTATGCTGCTGCTCGCGCCGCGCGGATCGGGTGCTTCCCAGACCGCGCGGCGGCGTGAAAAAGACGCCACCGTTCTGGAGTTCTCGAGCGATGGCGGTAAGCTGCTGCGCCGTTGGCGCATACCCGACAGGGGCTGGTTGATTTCACTGCAGGTGACGGGAATGCAGCGGGCGGAACTGGCAACGGGCGAGGGCTTCAGGCCGCGCTCGGCCAGCGGCCTGGGTTATCTCCTGGAACAGACCCGTTACCTGTTTTTCGAAGAGGGCCGCGTTCAGGCTGGCGGACTCGACGAGACCGGTCTCGAGCCTCGTGAGACCGGCGACTGGTTTGGTTTCCGTAACCGCTTCTGGGCCGCCATGATCAGACCCGGGCGCGTCTATAGCGTCGCCCCGGTGACCGGCGACCGGGTCCAGGACGCCGCCCTCCTCGTCGATTTCCCGGCCGGAAAAGAGGCGGGTCTCGAGCTGTATCTTGGCCCGGTCGAACCCGTTGCGCTCAGGCAAACGGCCCCGGAACTCGAGAAGTTGATGTATTCCGGCCTGTGGTTCTGGCTGCGCTGGATTTGCCAGGGGCTTTACGCCCTGCTGGGCGCGATCCACGCCCTGCTGCCCGACTGGGCGCTGGCGGTGATGGTCATGTCCGTGCTGGTCAGTCTGTTGATGCGCCCGCTTTCAGGGTTCGCGGAACGTCTGCAGGATCAGGTGCACGCAACCGACGCCCGTCTGCGGCCCGCGTTGGCGCGGATCAAGAAGGATTACAGGGGTGCGAAACAGTCGGAGGAGATCCTGGCGTTGTACAAGACCGAGGGCGTGCACCCGCTTTACAGCCTGAAAAGCCTGGCCGGCGTGGCCGTCGTGATCCCGGTTTTTATCGGCGCTTTCGATATGCTGGCGGAGAACATCCACCTCGCCGGCGCCTCCTTCTTATGGATTACCGACCTGTCACGCCCCGATGCTTTCGCGCAACTGCCGTTTGCGCTGCCGTTTTTCGGACGTGACCTGAACCTGTTGCCGTTTATCATGACGGGATTTTCCTTCGCCGCATCGAAACTCCACAGTCCGCCGTCGATGGACGCGGCGCAGCAGCGGCGGCAGGCGCGCAACCTGGTGCTGATGTCTCTGGGGTTCTTTTTGCTGTTCTATACCTTTCCGGCCGGCATGGTGCTTTACTGGACGAGCAATAACCTGATATCCGTGGCCAGGTTCGCCTGGCGCCGCCGCCGCAACCGCGCGGATGCGGCCTGACCTCGATCGGACGGCATGTTGAGCAAAGCGCAAATCGGGCAGTTTTCCCGCGACGGCTACCTCGTCGTCCGTTCGCTGTACGACAGCGGGGAAATGCGTGCGATCAGCGCCTGGGCGGAAGAACTCGCGGCGGCGCCCGAAACACCCGGTGCCATGATGATGTATTTCGAGGCCGGCAGAGAACCCGGATCACGCTTGCTTTCCAGGGTGGAGAATTTTGTGCCCTATCACGCGGGCTTCGCGGAACTGATCACGCGCCGGCGGATGCTGCAGGCGGTCGAGGACCTGTTCGGCGAGCCTTGTGTGCTGTTCAAGGACAAGATCAACTTCAAGCTGCCCGGCGCCGCCGGTTTCGAGGCCCACCAGGACGTGCAGGCCGGCTGGAACGCCTATGCGGATTCGCATATTACAGCGATGGTCGCGATCGACGCGACCAACGCGGCCAACGGCAGCCTCGAAATGATCCCGGGACTGCACCGCGGGGGTGTGCTGGGTGAGATGTGGTCGCCGCTGACGGACACGGACACGCGTGGGCTGCCCTATGTGCCCGTGCACTGCCGGCCCGGCGATGCCGTTTTCTTCGACTCATTTGCGCCGCACCGCTCGGGCCCCAACACGACGGATCAGGCGCGGCGGGTGTTGTATATTACCTATAACAAGGCCTCGGAAGGGGAGCACCGGGAGCGTTATTACGCAGACAAGCGTAAGAGCTACCCGCCGGACATCGAGCGGGAACCCGGTAAGGACTATGCATTCAAGGTATGAACATGGAGATGATCCAGGTACCCGTATCGCCGGGTGAACTGCTCGACAAGATCACCATTCTGGAGATCAAGACCGCGAGGATGGATGACCGCACGCAACTCGCCAACGTGCAGCGGGAACTGGCCTTACTCAAAGCCGTATGGGTCCAATGCGTCAGCGAGGACGACACGACCACGTGCCTGCACGACCGGCTCAAGTCCATCAATGAAGCGCTGTGGGAGATCGAGGACGACATACGCGAATGCGAACGCGCCGGGGTATTCGACCAGCACTTCATCGGCCTGGCCCGCAAGGTCTATGCCACCAACGATGAGCGTGCCCGCGTCAAGCGCGAACTGAACCTGCACTTGGGCTCGCAGATCATCGAAGAGAAGTCCTACTGCGATTACTGAGCCGCATATTGCACCCGTCGTAAGGGCTAAGCGTTCTCCATCGCCTGGTCGAGCTTGCGGCACACGTCAGCGGTTTCGACCAGGTCCATGACGCCCGGCACCTCGATACGCCGGCCCCAGCGAAGTTGTTGCGGGTCCTTGTGCAGGTATCGCCTCGCGGCTTCCGCGTAGCGATCGACACAGAGTTCGAGGCTGCGATACGGGCCTGAGCGCCGGCTGGGCGTGGCGGCGTACAGGCCGATCACGGGCGTGCCCAGCGCGGAGGCCAGGTGCACCGGCCCGGAGTCCGGCGAAAGCAGGACCGCGGCCCGTTGCAGCAGGGCCATCAACTTTCCCGGCGTATCCTTGCCGACCAGGTTCAGGGCCCGGTGTTGCATGGCGGATTCTATGTCCCGCGCGGTCTTTTTCTCGGCGGCAGACGGCCCGCCCACCAAAGCCACGCGCATGGCGTGTACCGAGATTGCGTGGTCGGCCACGGCCGCGTAGCGTTCGGAAGCCCAGTTTCTGTGGCGGTGGCTGGAGCAGGGGCTGATCAGCAGCACCGGCGCCCCGCCGGGGAGTTGCTGTGCGGCCCAGTCACTGTCTTCTCGCGCCGGCGCCAGGTTCCAAACCGGCGGCTCGGCCGGCAGACCGAGCGCCGCGGCGAATTCGAGAAAGGCATCGACCTGGTGTTGTTCCGCCACGCTGCGTACGCACTGGCTGATGAACCACTGGTGCCGGTCGCGCCAGCGCGGTTTGTCCCAGCCGATACGCACGGGCGCGCTGACCAACGTGGAGATAAGGTTGGCACGGGCCGACACCTGCATGTGCAACAGCGCATCGAAACGGCGCCCGCGCAGCTGTTTGCGCAAACCGAGAACGGAGCGCAGACCGCCCCGCTTGTCGAAGACGACGAGTTCGACATCCCCGATGCCTTGCAGCAAGCGGGCTTCCGCCTTGCCGACGATCCAAGATACGCGGGTCTGCGGCAGGTGTCTGTTGATTGCTCTGAGCACCGGTACGACGTGGGTGACGTCGCCCATGGCGGATAGACGCAGTATGCATATGGTACGCGGGGACACTTGTCGCCTCAGGCTGAAAACGCCCAGTATCCAAGTTTGTCGGCAGAAAATCACCTGGTTTGATGAAAAAGCGCTCGGACGCAGCTGTCCAGGTTCATCATCCCGGATACCGATGCAATATGCAGGTTAGAATATCGCCTGCATGGACCTTGTCATTCATAAACGCGCTTCGGTCGCCATCGCCTGCGACGCCGGCCGCATTCAGTCACCCGCGCGGGAACACTTCAGCGCGCGATACTGGCAGGATATCGGGGCGGTCGAAGGGGTCGTGCCCGGGCGCGGCCGCACCTGGTTCATCGATACGCCGTTCGGACACGCTGTCCTGCGGCGCTACCTGCGCGGCGGCTGGGCCGCCGCATTGAGCCGCGACCGCTACCTTTTCACGACCGCGGAGCGTTCCAGGCCCTTTCGTGAGTTCCGTTTGCTGGGGCGTCTGCGCGGGGCCGGCCTGAACGTACCGCGGCCGCTGGCCGCCTTGTGCGAACACCGGGGTATCCTCTCGAGGGGCGCCTTGCTTACCGAGCGGATTTTGCCGGCACGGGTGTTGGCGGACAGTTTGCCCGAACTCGGCGACGCCGATTGGGCGACGGTTGGGGGTTGTCTGGCCCGGTTCCACCGGGACGGCGTCTGGCACGCGGACCTGAATGCCAGGAATGTCCTGCTGGACAACCAGGGCGAAGTGTTCCTGGTGGATTTTGACCGGGCCCGCTACACACCGGGACGGTCCGTCGACGGCAGAAACAACCTCCAGCGTCTCAGGCGGTCACTGGCCAGGCTGTGGCCCGACAATGCGCCCCTCAGCCTGCACGCGGCCTGGGAGCGGCTTTTGGATGGCTATCGTGCCTGAAAATCGCGAGCTGACCTCACTGCGGCAGATCCGGTCGAGGCGGTTGTCCCTCGTGGCCGCCCGCTCTGACATCATCAGGAAAGATATCGACGGCCGTGAACACCTGGCCGCCGCCCTCGATGTCGAGGTGCCCGAAACCTGGCCGCCGGACCTGTACGGTCCGGGGGCCATGGAATACGCCCTGCGGGAAACGGACGACCCCGGTGAGCAGGGCTGGTCGTTCTGGTACATGATCCGGATCGAGGAGCCGCAACGCCTGATCGGGATCTGCGGCTTCAAGGGAAGACCGAGCCGCGCGGGTTCGGTCGAGATCGGCTATTCGATCCTGGAAGGCTATCAGCGCCAGGGTTTTGCCACCGAAGCGGTGGCCACGCTGGTTGGCTGGGCCTTTTCGCACCATAACGTGCAGGAGGTCTGCGCGGAAACCCTGCCGCACCTGAGGCAATCCATCCGTGTCCTCGAAAAGAACGGTTTCAAACTGACAGGTGCGGGATCGGAGGCCGGCGTCATTCGTTACGCGATCAAGCGCAGCAGCCTGGATTGACCGTCGAAGACCGAGCGGTGTCATTCCACTTGTTGCGGGTACTAAGTGTGCCGGTTGCCATGTTTCAGCACGAAACCGAGGCCGCCGTGCGGCTGTTGACATTTTTTCGAAAGATATTATTATGATATCACTATAATATCATCGGAGAGAGATCATGATCAAAGAGATCGATCGCAAATGTGCATCCGGTTACCTGGCCCTGGTCATTCTGCCGGGTTTGTTGATTCTCAATACGTGGTTCCTCGTGCGGGCTATCGACGCGGAGAGCGGCCCATGGACGATCGTGCACTTGCTGGTGACCGTCGTGCTGGTCATTTGCCTGCGGGGGTTCTTCATGGTGCAACCCAACCAGTCCAAGGTGCTGACCCTGTTTGGTAGCTATGTCGGCAGCGTGCGTGAGACCGGCTTGCGTTGGGCGAATCCTTTCTACATGAAGCGGACCATCTCCCTGCGCGTCAGGAATTTCGACTGCGACAAGCTCAAGGTCAACGACAGTTCAGGAAACCCGATAGAAATCGCGGCGGTCATCGTCTGGAAAGTGGTCGATTCCGCCGAGGCCGTTTTCGAGGTCGATGACTATATCAGCTTCGTCGAAATCCAATCCGAAGCCGCGGTCAGGAATCTGGCTACCAGCTATCCTTACGAGTCGCATTCCGACGACGAGATAGCGCTGCGAAGCAATCCGCAGGACATCGCGGAAAAGCTCCAGATGGAGGTGCAAAATCGCCTCGAAAAGGCCGGGGTGCTCGTTATCGAGGCTCGTATCAGCCACCTTGCGTACGCCCAGGAGATCGCCAGCGCCATGCTCAAAAGGCAGCAGGCGCAGGCGATCGTGGCCGCGCGCCGGCAGATCGTCGATGGCGCGGTCGGCATGGTCAAGATGGCGCTGCACGAGTTGAAGGAGCAGGGCGTGATCGAACTGGACGAGGAACGCAAGGCCGCGATGGTCAGCAATCTGCTGGTCGTACTCTGCGGCGAGGAAAATGTACAGCCGATACTCAACACGGGTACCTTGTACAGCTAGGGCGCCATGCGAACACTCATCGATAGTTTTGGGATAAACAAACCGCGTTCCTCGCGCCCTGCCTGGCCGCTTTGGAGTGCCGATGCCGGGTATTCGCGCTAGTGGCGGCGAAGAAAGCATTCCCGCTGCGTATCCCGGAAGACATCTGGCAGGCGCTCCGACGCTGGTCGGACGATGAATTGCGCAGCGTCAACGCACAGATAGAGTACCTGTTGCGCGACGCCCTGCGCCGAGCGGGGCGCCTGCCGGCCGCCGGCAGAACCGGCACTGGCGATTCCGCGCCGGATTCGCAGGAAGGTGACTGATGCGTCCCCCGGCGGCAGAGGGCCCGCCCTGTCAGAGGGTGGCCGTGGTGGCGTCGGCGGTCCTGTCGAACAGTTCTTCGAAGACGGCGGGGTCAGGGCGCACGCGGTAGTTGTCGGTCTGGTCCAGGTACACGATTTTCCCTTGGGCATCGCAGACGATGACCGTAGGCATGACGGTGTGCGAGCCATAACCGAGCAACTGCATGCCCATCGGGGTGCCCCAGGCGTGTTCGATACCCAGTTTTCTGGCTGCACGATTGCCGGGATCCGTGAGAAAGTGCATGGGAACCTCGAAGCGTTCCGCCAGTCCGGTCGCCTTGCCGGCGGGTTGCGGACTGATCAGGACGATGCGCACCCCCCGTTCCGACAGCTGCCGGTAATAGGCCGCGAGTTCTTCCACCTGGGCACAACAGAAAGGACACCAGTTGCCGCGGTAAAACACCAGCAGGTGCGGCGTTGTCGTGAAACTTGCGGATGTGATGCCGCGGCCGTCGAGGTCCTGCACCTGAAACTCCGGCAGGTCGGAGCCGGGCTGGAGCCGGCTCATGGGGTGGCGGCGCAACACGGAATACCAGCGCAGATAGGCGAGCCAGCCGATTAGCGTCAGACCCGCCCACAGATGTGTCCAGCCAGCAGCCGGGCCATAGCGGTACGAAGCGGCCATGGCGATTGCAAGTCCGGCGCCGCCCACGACACTGTACCCGACCGGGTGACGCGCGGTTCGGGCCGTTCTGTGGAGAAAAACCCGAACGAAGAAAGCCAACGGTCCGGCTGCCGCGAGTGTCAACCCCAGCCAGCTCAGCGTTGGCTGTGCGCCCCTTGCCAATTGCAGCGGCGCATATATGCCAACCAGGATCAGCCAGATAACGAACGAACTGATGAATATTGACTTGAGAACGTTCAAAATGGGCTGCTCCCGGTCAGATTGCCAGGCGGCCGGAACGGGCGATATCCATCCTGGCCAACGGAGTGTTTGCATGTTGAAACAAAAATATCTGATCGCTTTACTGGCATTCGCCTTCCTCCCTCTGACAGCGTGGTCGCTGGACCCGAAATGCCTTCCACCCGAGAAATTGCCGGATAACATGTTTCCGCTGATCAAGCTGGAAACAAGTATGGGTGTTATCGAGGTCGAATTAAACCGCATGCGTGCGCCGGCCACGGCGAATAACTTCCTGCGCTACCTGCTCGAAGGCGAGTACGACGGCACGATCTTCCATCGTGTCGTGCCGGGTTTCGTCGTGCAGGGCGGTGGCTACACCAAGGACCTCGAAGGAAAAACCGTGCACGAGCCGGTACTCAATGAATCCGGCAACGGCCTGAAAAACACGACCGGCACCATCGCGATGGCGAGGTTCGACGATCCGCACTCCGCCACCAGGCAGTTCTATTTCAACATGGCGGATAACGCCAACCTGGATCCGAACCCCAAGAGTTGGGGATACACCGTATTCGGCCAGGTCGTCAGCGGTATGGACGTTCTCGAAGCCATCGAAAAGGTCAAGACCGATTACAGCGAAGCGTTGGGTGCCGGCGATGTGCCGCTGCAACCGGTGTTGCTGATCAAGGCGAGCGTCGAGTAGTGGCAACCGGGATTGTTCCTGACGCAGACCGGGATCGATGAGCTGGGGTGAAGGGTTCTCGCTGGCCAGCGCACTGAGTTGGGCGCTGGCCGTTATCCTTTTGCGCCGTTCCGGAGAGCGGCTCCCCGCCTTCGAGCTCAACCTGATCAAGAACCTGATCGGCTTTGCCATGATGATTCCCACGATCTTGCTGTTTGATGGCTTGGCATTGCCCGCATACTCCGGCGCCGATGTTTTAATGGTATTTCTCTCGGGTCTGATCGGCATTGCCATGGCGGACACATGGTATCTACACGCGCTGAAACTCATGGGGGCCAGCCGAATGGGGATCGTGGCCAACCTCTACAGCCCGTTCGTGATTCTCTTGTCATCCGTTTTTCTGGCCGAACACATGGGGTATTTTCAATGGGTTGGGTTCGCGTTGGTGATGGCGGGGGTTCTGCTGGTCACCTGGAGGGTGCACAAGGCCGAGCGGCAGGTGGCCGATGTCAAAAAAGGGGTTCTGATCGGTGTCGCGTCGATCCTGGCCATGGCGCTCGGCGTGGTCATGATCAAGGGTATCCTGGAGACACGGCCCTTTTTGTGGACCGTTGAACTGCGGTTGCTTGGCGGCGTCGTGGGGATGTTTGCATATGTCCGGGTAAAGCGGTCGTGGCAGAGCGTCGTAAACAACATCCGTCAGCCGCAACCCTGGGGTGTCATTGTCCTGGCCTCGATTCTGGCTGCCTACCTGTCCCTGCTCCTGTGGCTGGCGGGGTACAGGCTGATCGAGGCCTCGGTGGCGTCTGTCCTGAACCAGACCAATGGTAGTTTCATCGTGTTCCTGGCCTGGTTGATGCTGGGAGAGAAGTTGAGTCTTCGAAAGATTGCAGGAGTCGGTCTCACGCTGGGCGGGGTGGTCATCATGTTGAGCCTGTAGTGTGCGAGCCCGGCGCCGCGCATGCGCGAAGGGGTGGGGTGGTATCGTCACAAAGGCCTTGCGATCAGCGTGCTCAAAGACGGCGCGGGCCTGTAGGAACCGGACTACATTTCCGAGAGCAAAAAAAGATGAAAATAGTGATTGACATATATGGCAATATATGGCATAAATGTCAATAAATGACATATACGGCAAATCCGTGACATTACGATGCGGATTGAAGTTGGGGGGGAGCCCGAAAACCTATTCAGATCGGCACGCAGAAGGACAAGGGGGATCGTTCTGGCCAGTGCCGCGAAAGGGGGGTCTGAATCGGTTCAGAGGGCAGGGCAAAGCTCCGGTCTTGAACAAAGGCCGGGCTTTGCTTTGCACGCGTCACACGTGCGTTAGTCAGTGTCAACGCGGTGTCGGCGAGTCCATTCGGTAGAGGGGCTTGCCAGGGAAAAAGGATTCATAAAACAACTGGGAT
>Ga0210122_1000056_pt1 | contig 30019 bp, 25 predicted proteins | sample Muzzi_CordB_D2_FD_185530 | JGI IMG/M metagenome (GOLD analysis project Ga0210122, IMG submission 185530) | Wetland microbial communities from San Francisco Bay, California, USA, that impact long-term carbon sequestration - Muzzi_CordB_D2 (SPAdes) | ecosystem: Environmental > Aquatic > Marine >... | reverse complement strand
CCATCTCAGCCAGGTGATAGGCGACCGAGCAGCCGATGATCCCGCCGCCGATAACGACGACCCGTGCCTGTTCCGGCAGATTTGTCTCTGGCATTGCGCTTACCTTCCCGGCGATGTTTCAATCAAATCCGGCACACGCCGTATCATTGCACAATTGGCGAGCACTCATCCGCTCTTCCGCCAACACTCGTGCCCGGCCGGCGCGCACCTCGGCAGCCATTGTATCTAATCGGCAGGAACCCGTGCTCCAACAATTTGCACCTCGGGCAGATAGATAGGAAAGATGGAAGGAAAGATGGCGAAAGATGGGAGAAAAAAGGAAAGATAGGACGCCCACATCCCTTCCCGCCCACGTCAACCCCCGGAGAGAATTGCGTGTCCGTGCTTTTCCGCGCTTTTCCACCCTCAGTCCACGAGAGGCAATGTAGGTGGCTTCGCTGTCAGGGCCAATCACGTAGCCGCGATCATCCAGCACTGCTTTCAGCGTTTCGACACCGAAATGGTCGTTGTTCGCCTGCGTAATTAACGCGTAGCGCCGCTGTGTGTCCGCCGTCACCGGCACCAGACCTTCGGGCGCCTCGCCATCCCTCAGGTCGGTGCCCACCGGATCGAGGAACAAGCTTTCCATCCTTTTGCCGGGGCTCGCGCTCCTTTCGCCGCGCGGCAGGTACGGATCGCAATTGAGTTGGGTCGTGTATGCCCCGATCAGCGATAAGCGGACACTTTTGACTGACGCACTGCCTTGATCGCATCCGGGATTTACTCTGTCCCTTTACTCTGACCCCACTTATTTGACCCCATTTATTATTGTGATCTCAAAATTCATGGAGCTACTACCGTGCTGGTTATGCCGGTAAAGACGGCTCCTGTCGATACGCTGAAACCCGGTCCCAGCAATAATTCAGATGCCATATAGAGCACATCGGAGCCACTCTCCAGCTGAATGTCGCCGATCGTCAGAATAGAACCAGGGGCCCGGCAATCGTAGACTTCGCCGTTGATGTAAGTGGCAAATTCTATAATCACGTCACTACCCGCGCATTGGTTCGGGGCGGGTGTTAAGGGATCGCTGTCGGTGCCGTCGGACCGTCCATCGTGATCGGTATCCGGGTCTCTCGGATCGGTCCCCAGTAAGGACTCTTGCTCATTGGTAAGCCCATCTCCATCTGTATCGGCGTCCGGATCCAAGAATATGTAGAATGTTGGTTTTCCATCCACACTGGTAATAACCAAAAGCTCGTCTCCTTTACCGAATATACGTAAAGGTTCGCCGTCGACTGGAATGTCGTCGACGATAGTATAATTCGCACCCCACTCCTGGATTTCGCTATCTACTACACCGGGTATCAGCGTGAACAATCTGTTTCCCGCCCACGCCCAAGCCGCGTCATGAATGTCATTGGATAATGTGTCAACCTGCACCAGGCTAAAGGCATCATAGATTCTTCCCGAACCCAACAAGACCTTTGTTCCATCGGGCGTTACACGAATCGGATGACTGATACCCAAACTACTGTGGTAGGGCGAATCCATCTGGGTACCAATAAAACCATCAACGTCGATATCTTCCCACAGCAAGTCATTGGGGCTGGAATCGTCTCGAAAAAAGTACATCTTGTTATTGACGGCGCTCCAAATGTATTCAGTTGAGAAATAATTCCAATCCACCTGGGACAGCAAAATCCCTGTCGCATCGTAGGTAAAGTGCGAAACCCAGGCTCCCGAGGGGTCAACTACAAACACGAACTCACCGGCTGTCGCCAATCCTAGAGGGGACTGTGGTGAATTCGCAAAAGGAACCTCTGTGTCGGATAGCGCAAAATTGATCTGCGTAATCTTGCCGGAATCATGGGCAAGATACAGGGTGTTGTTCTGCTTCGAGAACGCCATATACTTGACAGTTTCCGTCAGTGGGATGCTATCGAGGTACTGCTGCTCGGTCATCGACCAACGAAATACACTCAAGTTCGCATTGCTCAAAAGAAAGACTCTGCCATTGCTGCCAAATACGATTGAATCCGGGGTATAAACAAGTCCGTTCGGATCCACGGGATCACCGGGTACATCTGGCGTTAATTGGCTGACTGGAACGACTTCTACGTCCAATGCCAGTGATTCGTTGGTAAAAAACGCAAAGACATTCTCACCATAGACAAAAATATTGTCCATTGCCACGGATGTCGTATGGCTTCCGGTCACACCAAGTGTATTAGAGTAAGAAAAAATTGTGTCGCCTCTCAAAACGATGGGCAAATCACCATAGAAATCCAAATCATCGAAGCTTCCACCAAGACTATTGTTATAGCTCAGATCGGAAGTGCTGTATAAGACCCCACTATTATCGGCCACGCGGGCATGGCCCGGGAACAGGTAGGTTTGGGTAGCCCCGGGATATGCGCCGTGGTATGGACTGTCGGTTTGTTCTCCCAGTGTCCCATCCATGTTTAACTCCAGTTCAACAATATCTGAAGGAGAAACATTTGTACTGCGCGCAAAAATCTTTCCGACCACTGGAGAAATCGAGGCCCCTCGCATATCGTAAAAATAACTTTGCCAGTCCAGTAGGTCGCCGGTGAATTTGTTAACGCTCAGAACATTTCCACCACTGTACATCAAGTACAGAAAATCCCCTTGTACCAGTAGTTCCGTCACATCACTATTGGTGTTTTGCAGGTGCGTCTCCCCGCTGCCGTTCAACGTAAATCGGGAAGTGCGACGCCCAAAACTGACATAAATGCCATCCTGGTCTACTGTAAAACTTGTTGGTATATCGCTCAGCGGCAAACTCGGCAAATAGACCTGGTTTGATAGATCGTAGCGCTTGATACTGGCCGGCGACTGGTAAAGGAAATATGCGATCCCGGCAAATTTAGTTGAATCTATCCATTCTGCGGCTTGGGATGGGGCATGTATCGCCATCAGGAAAAGAAAGGCGACGAGATGAAAATATCGCGTCAAGAATCTCGGCAAAATCAAAACGGAGTATATAAGATGCTCATCCGAGTATTTGGAAGTCATGGTTGACCACATTAACTGAGAATCCCTTGGCCACAAGCCTCCTGTTTTTCAAACGCATCGGCAACGACGTGCGATGATTGATCAAAGCAAACCCAATAAGGCCAAGACTTGTTATTTCGAGGATAGCGATAATGATAAACCTTAACCCATGGCCAAACCATAAAATATTTGAAATATTTGGGGTCAGAGTAAAAACTCCTGAGTCAGCCTGTTTTTACTCTGACCCCAAATATTTTAACCCCCAATATCAGTAGCAACTTAACTTTTGCGGACAAGCACCATGCGATTGCTGAGGCCAACGACTCTCAGCGTTGATCCGTGGCGCTCAGGTCGAGTGATTTCACCCACTGGGTGACCGCTTCGTCTGTCATCGCGCCACCCGACCATTTTATTTGCGGCTTATACCACTCGTTATTGTCACGAACCCGGTGATAATAGACTTTCACCGACCAGGTGAACCACGCCGTGCCGCTCGGCAGCATTTGGGACACATTGTCGATATACACGGCGTCCGCCGATGTCGGCAGGCCGATATGCGTAACACCCGGGAGGCGCGTCATGATGTCGGCGAAATCGAGACAGGCACTGGCACACGCCATATCGGTCAGGAAATATACCTTGCCTGAGAAAGGCGAGGCCGCATCGGCGGGCAATCCCGGTCCGCGGGGCGGGCTTGGGAGGCGATAGAGGCTTTCGCCGCGGGCGCGGGCGGCGTCGAGCGCATCGGCTATTTGTCTCCGATAGGCAGCGTCTTCGTTCAAACCCGCTTTTGCCGAGCGGTCAGCTGCCTGGCGCGTGAGTTTGGCGTTGAGTTCCGAGGTTCGCCAATCTGTCGTATCGTCGAAACTATTGATGATTGCATTGACCATCTCCTCGCCCCATAAAGCCGCGGCCGCGTGCACGCCCCAGGAACTGTTACCGCCACCGTTCCCGCGCACATCAATTACAACGTAAGGAGCGTTGTGAAGGTCGCCTGCCCCGGCTTTAAGTTCTTGAATCAAAGACCGGAACGCTTTCGCCTTCTTGCCCTGAAGGTCGAATGTCGGGAACGATACGAACCAGACACCGTCGACTTCTCGCAACCCCATCTTGTTGCTTGCGCCTTGACGGGCGACGTCAAGATGCGCGTTCAACTCGTCTTTGCCTATAGGACGCCATTTTAACTTCACAGCGCGAGCGCGGCCGTCAACGTTGAAACGGCAGTTACGGATCAGCCGCGTGTCATCGGCGGCGGCGGTGAAGAGAAGCGGCGCGTTCCTGATCGCTTCATGCGGAATATCGGTGTTTGTATAAAAGCGATTGACTTTGCTCTCTAGGAGCGCGTCTGCGCTCGCCCCATCACAAGAGATGAGGCTCGCCCCGATATCGACGGGCGAATACTTGCCGGCGACGGCCACTTTAGTCGTGCCGTTGGAGGCGGTCGCGGTAAGAAAGCCCGGCCAGATTTTGGCGCTGTCTTCTTTTAGGAAGACACGCAGATGGCCGTCCTTAAACCCATTCACGTAGTACATCAGCGCATGCGTATAGTCGGCATGTGTGTTCGCGCTTTTCGCGAGGGGTAGCGCCTTTTGGAAACCTCGTTCGAGCCAGGTATTGAAATCCGGATTTCGAGGATCGACCGGACCGGGATGATTGTCCCGAATGAGGTCGTGCACCGCCGTCAGGTCGACAATGGCGCTATGCGACCAAGCGTCTTCAGCTTGCGTGGCAGAGGTCACGAGAAAGAAGAGTGCCGCAACAGCGAGCTTGGTCATCATTCAGTTCCTTCGCGGTTTTCAGTGGACAATGAAGTATAAATCACTTCTTCTACTAGTCAGGCCTTTACCCGTCGTTGCCGGGTGTCAGAGCCTCAGCGTAGGGAACTGCCACGACACCATGAAGGTGGTCAATGTACCGTTCAGGATTCAATTGCCCGCGGAAGCTGTCTGTCATCAAACGAGTTTCAATGGGTACGGGTCATTGGGCTTCTGCTACATATTCCTACGGTACTCCCCGCCCACCTCGTGCAGCGCGAGAAAGATAGGAAAGATAGGACACCCGCATCCCTTCCCACACCCACGCCCCCCGGAGAGAATTGGGTGACCGTACTTTTGTCCGTGCTTTTGTGCTTTTCGTGTGCTTTTCTTTCTGCTCACCTGGCCTCGATAACCGAATTCATCCGGGGTATCGGCTCAGTCCGCGCCTATGTTTTCGATGTGCCGCTCAATGCGCCGCTGCCCCAACCAGGCGATCAGGGCATAAGCGCTGATCAACAGGGCGGGACCAAGCAAACCCGGCAGCCAGGTGCTGGTCCACTCAGAGGCTTGTGGCCAGCCGTGGATGGTTATGCTGCCCGCGGCGATGGCAATTGCCAGCGCAGCCCAGGCAACGAACGCCCCTTTCCACGTCAGTATCGGCATGACGCCCCCCATGAACAGCTGCAGCCCCAGGTAACCAAAAATTGATATGGCCAGCACAGCCTGGAAGTCACGGATTTGCTCATCCGGCTGCCCCAAAACATACAGTCGGTAGAACACGACCCCGGCCAGCAGTACTTGCGTCACACCCAGCCAAATAGCCGCGGCATAGCGCGTATTAAAACGGGTGCGCTCATCGAGCGCCATGGGCTTGAACAACATCATCCTTCTCCTTCTGGCCAGAACAGCTCATCCAGTGTCTTGCCGGTAACGACTGCCAACTTCACGCACAAGCCCAAAGTCGGGTTATAGCCTCCAGCCTCTATCAGGCCGACGGTTTGCCGGGTGACCCCAACCCGTTCCGCCAGCTCGGCCTGCGTCAAGCCGATGGCGACCCGGGCCAGTTTGAGACGGTTGGGTGTGCGTGGTGTATTCATGCCTTGAAAGTAATCAATAAATTGCATAATGTCAAGTATATATTACACTTTGACATGTACATCTGACATTCAAGATTTACGTCAGCGAGCGTAATGTGAGTGTAAATCAAGAGCGCCAGCTGCGGATTCATCTTCGATATGCCCGGCGCGATTCGACGGGGAATCCGCAGAACCGCATGCGTGGACAGGAGTTACCAGTCACTTTTTGCAAATCAGCCATATGCCGGTGGTGCAAGTACTCAATGGCCCCGGCGGAACCGGACAGGTCCCGAAGCTGACCGCCCACACGCCCTCGAACCCGGTGAGTGCGTCAGTTTGCCTTTGGCGGAACGCCGCGGGCATGCTGCGCTGGCTACATATTCCTCCGGTACTCCCCACCCACCTCGTACAGCGCATGGCTCATCGAGCCCAGCGAGCAGCACCTGGCCGCCTCCACCAGCGCCTCGAAGGTGTTGCCGCGCTCGCGCGCGACTTGCTGCAGGTGCTCGAGCCGCGGCTTGGCCTCTTGCTCGTGGAAGCCGCGGAAGGCCTCGACGTTCTTGACCTGCTGCTGCTTCTCCGCGTCGGTCGAGCGCATCAGTTCCTGCTCGCCGCCCTCGGCGTGGGCTTCCTTGCCGCCCAGGAACGTGTTGACGCCGATGATCGGCAACGAGCCGTCGTGCTTCTTGTGCTCGTAGTACATCGACTCTTCCTGGATCTTCGAGCGCTGGTACATCGTGTCCATCGCGCCCAGCACGCCGCCGCGCTCTGAAATACGCTCGAATTCCTGGTAGACGGCTTCCTCGACCAGGTCGGTCAGCTCGTCGACGATGAAGCTGCCCTGCCACGGGTTCTCGCAGTAGTTCAGACCCAGTTCCTTGTTGATGATCATCTGGATCGCCACCGCCCGGCGCACGGACTCCTCGGTCGGGGTCGTGATGGCCTCGTCGTAGGCGTTCGTGTGCAAGGAATTGCAGTTGTCAAACAGCGCGTAGAGCGCCTGCAGCGTCGTGCGGATGTCGTTGAACTGGATCTCCTGCGCGTGCAACGAGCGGCCGGAGGTCTGGATGTGGTATTTCAGCATCTGCGAGCGCTTGTTGGCGCCGTATCTTTCCCGCATGGCGCGGGCCCAGATGCGCCGGGCCACCCGGCCGATGACCGTGTATTCCGGGTCCATGCCGTTGGAGAAGAAAAAGCTCAGGTTCGGCGCGAAGGCGTCGACGTCCATGCCCCGCGCGAGGTAGTACTCCACGATCGTGAAACCGTTACTCAGCGTGAAGGCGAGCTGTGAAATCGGGTTGGCGCCGGCTTCGGCGATGTGGTAGCCGGAAATCGACACCGAGTAGAAGTTGCGCACCTTGTTATCGACGAAGTACTGCTGGATGTCGCCCATCATGCGCAGCGCGAACTCGGTCGAGAAAATGCAGGTATTCTGCGCCTGGTCCTCCTTGAGGATATCGGCCTGCACCGTGCCGCGCACGGTCTTGAGCGTGTGCGTCTTGATCTTCTCGTAGGTTCCCTCATCCACCAGCTTGTCCCCGGTGATGCCCAGCATGGCCAGGCCCAGACCGTCGTTGCCCTCCGGCAATTCGCCCGCATACGCGGGCTGCGGCCGGTCCTTGAAGTACGCCTTGATCTTCTTCTCGGCGTCTTTCCACTTACCGTTCTCGCGCAGGTGCTTTTCCACCTGCTGGTCGATGGCCGCGTTCATGAAAAACGCCAGGATCATCGGCGCCGGGCCGTTGATCGTCATCGACACCGAGGTGTTCGGCGCGCACAGGTCGAAACCGGAATACAGTTTCTTCAGGTCGTCCAGCGTCGCGATCGAGACGCCTGAGTTGCCGACCTTGCCGTAGATGTCCGGGCGCGTGTGCGGGTCCTCGCCGTAGAGCGTGACCGAGTCGAACGCGGTCGACAGCCTGGAAGCCGGTGCGCCCTTGCTCAGGTAATGGAAGCGGCGGTTGGTGCGCTCCGGCGTGCCCTCGCCGGCGAACATGCGCGTCGGGTCCTCGCCGGCGCGGCGGTACGGAAACACGCCGGCCGTATACGGGTAGGAGCCCGGCAGGTTCTCGCGCATCAAAAACGACAACAGCTCGCCCCAGTCCGCGTCGCGCGGCATGCCGATCTTCGGAATCTGGAGCTTGCTCAGCGATTCCCTGAAATTGCTGCCGGTAATCTCCTTACCGCGCACCTCGTAGGAATACTGCTCGGTCCTGAGGCCCTGCTTGCGCTCCGGCCAGGCCTTGAGCAGGGCGACGGCGTCGCCCGAAAGCTCGGCCAGTGCCTCGTTGTAGCGCTGGTGCAACAGCACCAGCGTGCCGTCTTCGGTCTTGTCGCCGTCCTCCGGCGCCCGGCTCAAGGGTTCCGGCAGGCCAGGGTCTTCGAGATCCTTCAGGCACTCGTAATAATGCTGCGCCAGGCTGGCGGCCTCGGCCTGGTGGACGATGTCCTTGTTGATGCGCCGGCCCTCCTCGGCGATCTCGGCCAGGTAACGGGTACGCGCGCCCGGGATCAGCACGGTGCTGCGCGGCTCCTTGACGCTGACGTCGATGTCCGGTGTCCAGTCCTTTTCCGGCAGGTCCAGTTTCTCGCGCACGAGCCGCATCAGGCTGTAGAACATCCAGCTCACGCCGGGGTCGTTGAACTGGCTGGCGATGGTCGGGTAGACCGGCACGTCTTCGTCGGCCATGTCGAAGGCCAAGTGGTTGCGTTTCCACTGCTTCCTGACGTCGCGCAGCGCGTCCTCGGCCGCGCGGCGGTCGAACTTGTTCAGGATCACGAGTTCGGCGTAATCGAGCATGTCGATCTTCTCGAGCTGGCTCTGCGCGCCGAAGTCGGAGGTCATCACGTAGCAGGCGAAATCGACCATGTCGACGATCTCGGAATCGGACTGGCCGATACCGGCGGTCTCGACGATGACGAGGTCGAAACCGGCCGATTTGAGGAAATTGATCGCGTCCTGCAACATCGCCGAGGTCGCCAGGTGCTGGCGCCGGGTCGCCATCGAACGCATGTAGATGCGCTCGCTGCGCAGTGAATTCATGCGGATGCGGTCGCCCAGCAGCGCGCCGCCGGTGCGCCGACGGGTCGGGTCCACGGCCAGCACGGCAATACGTTTGTCCGGGAAGCTCGCGAGCATGCGGTTCAGGATCTCGTCGGTCACCGACGATTTGCCGGCGCCGCCGGTGCCGGTGATGCCGATTACAGGCGCATGTTTGTGGGGCGTTCGCTTTTTCGTACCGGCCCACTCATGGCGTTTCATCTTCAGTTCGGCCTCGCCGTAGGCGCCGGCCTCCAGCGCCGTCAACATGTGCGCGATGCCGCTGTCGTCGCCCGCCACACCGGCGCCGTCCAGCTTCAGCCTGTGGCGGTGCTCTGCGGTGCGCTTGACCACGTCCTCGATCATCTCGACCAGCCCCAGGTGCATGCCGTCGTCGGGGTGATAGATGCGGTTGACGCCGTAAGCCTCGAGTGCCTTGATCTCCTCGAGCGTGATCGTGCCGCCGCCACCGCCGAAGACCTGGATATGCCCCGCGCCGCGTTCCTTCAGCTGGTCGATCATGAAACGGAAGTACTCATTGTGGCCGCCCTGGTAGGACGAGATCGCGATCGCGTCGGCGTCTTCCTGGATGGCCGCGCGGACGATGTCGATGACGCTGCGGTTGTGGCCCAGGTGGATCACCTCGCAACCCTGCGCCTGGATCAGCCGGCGCATGATGTTGATGGCCGCGTCGTGGCCGTCGAACAGCGAGGCTGCCGTGATGAACCGCAACGGTGTTTCCAGCGCCAGTTCCCTGCCCTGTTCGATGCTTGCGCTTGCTTTACTCATTACTTGTTTACCTTTACCTCTGGTTGGCCGCCCGCACCCGCTTTCCTTCGAGTTCCTGCAGTGCGAGCAGGCATTTCTGTTCCACGTTGTCGAGATCGTTCAGCATCACTTCTAGGTCGCGGCGCTTGCGTTCCAGTTCGGCGCGCTTGTCGCAGATGCGGGCGATAAAACGCTCGAGTTGCTGGCGGTTGCCCGACTGCGAGCCGTACATGCGGATCAGATCCGCCGTCTCATCCAGGCTCAGACCCAGCCGCTTGCCGCGCAGGATCAGCCTCAGGCGGGTGCGGTCGGCCGGGCCGTAGATACGCCGCGTGCCGATGCGCCGGGGGCTCAAGTAACCCTTTTCCTCATAAAACCGGATTGTCCTCGTGGAGATATCGAACTCACCCGCCAGGTCACTGATGCTGTACGTTTTTCTCATTCCGGTTCCAGTTTTTGAACGTGTCGACAGCATACATTACGTTTACGTTAACGTAAAGCAGTAAAAAGAAGACAGAAATGGCCTGCGGCGCGGATAGATTGGATAGATTGGGGTCAGAGTAAAAATACCGGGGCAAAACCTCCCTGGCCCTGATGATTCGGTATTTTTACTCTGACCCCAATCTATTTTTACTCTGACCCCATTGTTGTGCTTGAATGAAGCTTTCCAACGAGCAAAACAGGCAACGATATGAAAACTCCGGCCCAGGCACCCGAAATCACCTTGTACGAAGTCAACCATTCAAGGTCCGCCCGTTGCCGCTGGGCACTCGACGAACTCGGCCTCGAGTACACGTCGGTTTCGCGGCCGGACCTGTTCCACAGCGCGGAACTGACCCGTGTGCACCCGCTCGGCAAACTGCCGGCGGCGGTCATCAACGGCCGACCGTTGTTCGAGTCGGCCGCCATCTGCACCTACTTCGCGGACCTGGCGCCGGAAGCGGGCCTGCTGTGCCCGTCGGGCACTTACGAACGCGCCTTGCACGACCAGTGGGTCTGCTTCTGCCTGACCGAGATGGAGGCCTACCTGTGGAGCACGGCGCGCAACACGATGAACAGGATCCTGCCCGAGGAGGAGCAGGTACGCGAGATCGTGCCGCAGAACAACGAGATGTTCGCCAAGGCGGCCGCCGTGCCGGAGAACGTGCTTGGCGACGCCGATTACCTGGTCGGCGGGCATTTCTCGATGACCGACATCGTCGTCGGCTTTACCGTGAACTGGGCCGCGAACGCCGGTCAGCTCGATTGCTTCCCGAATCTGCAGGCCTACCTGGCCCGGCTGCACGCGAGACCGCACTGCCCGCTGGGCGGCTGACAAGCAAGAGGGGCCAGGGTCATGGGGCGCTGCCCCATGACCCTGGCCGCGGTTCTGGCACTTTACTCCGGCCCCAATTAAACTGGGCGGCTGATTCTCACCGCGCAGGAGCGTCACATTGAAAACCCTGAACCAACTGCTCGCGGCCGCTTTGCTGACGGCCCTGTTGCCCGCCTGTAACGACCAGTCGGCCGCACCCACCGAAGACACCGTCGCCGCCACGCACGCACTGCCCGCCGGTGTGCGGCTCATCGAGGAGTTCAAGGGCGGCGGCGACGGCATTTCGATCCCGTACAGCAAGTACGAGCTGGCCAACGGCCTCACCGTCATCCTGCACGAAGACCATTCCGACCCGCTGGTGCACGTCGATGTGACTTACCACGTCGGTTCGGACCGGGAACAGCCGGGGCGCTCCGGTTTCGCCCATTTCTTCGAGCACATGATGTTCCAGGGCTCGGCCCACGTCGCCGACGAGGAGCACCTGAAGCTGGTTTCCAATGCCGGGGGCGTGCTCAACGGCTCGACCAACTCGGACCGCACCAATTACTGGGAAACGCTGCCGGCCAACCAGCTCGAAACGGCGTTGTGGCTCGAGGCCGACCGCATGGGCTTCCTGCTCGACGCCGTGACCCAGAAGAAATTCGAGGTGCAGCGCGAAACGGTCAAGAACGAACGCGGCCAGCGCGTCGACAACCGGCCCTACGGGCGCGCCCTGGAAACACTGAGCACGGCGCTGTACCCACAGAACCACCCTTATTACTGGCCCGTGATCGGCTGGATCGAGGACCTCGACCGTGCCGACGTCAACGACCTGAAGCGTTTCTTCCTGCGCTGGTACGGACCCAACAACGCGGCCCTGACGATCGGCGGCGATATCGACCCGGCCAAGACGCTGGCGATGGTTGACAAGTACTTCGGCCCGATCCCGCGCGGGCCGGAGATCGAGAGCCTGCCGAAGCAACCGGGGCACCTCGACGCCGACCGCCATGTCACGCTGGAAGACAACATCCACCTGCCCGCGCTGGCCTTCATCATGCCGACGGTGTATCACGGCGATCCCGACGAGGCGCCGCTGGACGCCGCCGCCAAAATCCTCGGCCAGGGCAAGGCTTCTTTGCTCTACCAGCGGCTGGTGCAAACCGGCCGCGCGGTGCAGGCCAACGTGTCCCACCGCTGCCGCGAACTGGCCTGCGAGATGATGTTCATCGTCATCCAGAACCCGGCATCCGGTGAAACCCTGAAACAGATGGAAGCCGCCGTGCGCGAGACCATCGACGAGTTCGCCAAGCGCGAGGTCAGTGCCGATGATTTGCGCAAATTCAAGGCGCAATACGAGTCACAGCGTGTCTTCGGCCTCGAGAGCGTCGCCGGCAAGGTCTCGACGCTGGCATCCTTCGAGACCTACTTCGGCAGCCCGGCCGGCATCGAGAAGGAAATCAAGCACTACCTCGCTGTCACCCCCGAGGACGTCAAGCGCGTGTTCACGCAGTTCATCGCCGGCAAGCCGGCGGTGGTGTTGAGCATCGTGCCGAACGGCAAGCCGGAACTGGCCGCCGCGCCACAGAACTTCACAGCCGGCAAACGCGACATACCCGAGCACTTCGCCGACGAAGGCAAGCCGCTGCCGCTGCGGCCCGTGGAGGACGACTTCGACCGCAGCCAGAAGCCGAAGCCGGGGCCCAACCCGACCGTCGAACTGCCGCCGATCCAGGACTACACGCTGGGCAACGGCGTGCGCGTACTGGCGGTGACCAACAAGGAAACACCGACCGTGACGATACGCGCACTGTTCGACATGGGTGAGCGCGACGAACCCGCCGGCAAGGCCGGCCTGACGGCGTTGACCGCGGCCCTGATGGGCGAGGCCACGACGGAACACAGCGCCGCCGAGTTTTCCGAAGCGCTGGAGCGTATCGGCGCCAGCGTCGGGGTCAGTCCTGGCCGCTACCAAACCGCCGTCACCGTCCGCAGCCTGAACAAGAACCTCGACCAGGCCATGGCGCTGATGCTCGAGCGCATTCTCAAGCCTGCTTTCAACCAGGACGACTTCGACCGCGTCAAGCACCAGACCATCGAGGGCCTGATGGCCGCCCGCAAGACGCCCGAGGGTCTTGCCAGCCGGGCGCTGGGCGCGGTGCTGTATGGCTCCGAACACCCGCTGTCCTTCCCGCTGAACGGCATACCGTCCACCGTGGAAAGCCTGACACTGGACGATGTGAAGGCTTACTACGCAGCCAACATTCCGCAGCACCTGAGCGGCGTCCTGGTCAGCACCGGTCTGCCGCAGGACAAGGTCGTGGCCGAGCTCGGGGGTCTCGCCGGGCTCACTGTCAGCAAGGCCCTGCACAAGCCGCTGAGGCCGATGCCGGCGATCAAGGGGCAGGTGGTCTACCTCGTCAACAAGGAAGGCGCGGCCCAATCCAGCCTGCGCATCGCGCAGCCGTCGATTCCGTTCGACGCGCTGGGCGATTACTACCGCGCCGGGCTGGCCAACTTCACCCTCGGCGGCACGTTCAACAGCCGCATCAACCTGAACCTGCGCGAAGACAAGGGCTACACCTACGGAATCCGCAGCTACTTCAGCGGTGACGAACTGTTTGGCAGCTTCGGTGTCTCCGCCGAGGTCAAAAAGGACGCGACCGCGGCCTCGGTCAGCGAAGTTCTTAAAGAATTGACCAACTACGCCGCCAACGGCATGAGCGAGGAGGAGTACGACTATATGCGCTCAGCCGTCGGTCAGCGTGACGCGCTGCGCTACGAGACCCCGGGCCGCAAGCTGGAACTGCTCGCCAACATCCTGCGTTTCGACCTGCCGCTCGACTACCGCACGCGGCAGAGCAGCGTCCTCAGGGAAACCGACAGGGAAACCCTGAACGAGTTGGCCAAAAAGCTGATCCAGCCAGCCGACATGGACATCGTCGTGGTGGGTGACGAGAAGAATGTCCGCCCGCAACTGGAGCAACTCGGCCTACCCATCCGGAAACTCGACGAAGACGGTTTCGAACCCCCGGCCAAGTAATTCGAGACCTCGGACATCCCCGCCTGCGCGGGACGGCGCCCCACCCGTCATCCCGGGTTCCGCGAACCGCGGAACCCGGGATCTCCGTGATCGGCCGCGAAGGCGTCGTGAAACCCTCCGGGTGCATTGGCAGTTCACCGCCTGCGCGCCGACGGCGGTCCCTCGCAGGGATCATGTCCCCGCACGGGGAAGACGGGATTCCGCTCACCGGAAAGACGGATTATTCTTCGCCCGGAACGCGTTATCCACCGGGGTTTTTGTTATAATGATCGACTGATTCCAATAGCCTGGCGGCGTGATTCACACAGCGCGATACTCGCGGCCGTAATCCACGCCTGACCGGTGCCGACAAGCACCCCACAGGTCATCCCCGGCGGGGCACGCTACGCGCATCCCGATACCGGCCATGACCGCTCCAAGGAGGAGCTCATATGGAACTTTTCGAACAGATCGAAGGGACCGAACACGAGCAGATTATCTTCTGCAACAACAACGAAGCGGGTCTGAAGGCCATTATCGCCATCCACAACACCGTGCTCGGCCCCGCGCTCGGCGGTCTGCGCATGTGGCCGTACGGCACCGAGCAGGAAGCGCTCGACGATGTGTTGCGCCTGTCGCGCGGCATGACCTACAAGGCAGCCGTATCCGGCCTCAACCTCGGCGGCGGCAAATCGGTCATCATCGGCGACCCGCGCAAGGACAAGTCCGAGGCGCTGTTTCGCGCCTTCGGCCGTTTCATCGACAGCCTGAACGGCCGCTACATTACCGCCGAGGACGTCGGTATCGACGTCAACGACATGGAATTTCTTTTCCAGGAAACCAACAACGTCGTCGGTGTACACCAGGTGCACGGCGGATCCGGCGACCCGTCGCCGTATACCGCCTACGGCACGCTGCAGGGCATCAAGGCCGCACTGCAGAAGAAGTTCGGCGACCAGGAGGTCGGCAAGTACAGCTTTGCCGTGCAGGGCGCCGGCCATGTCGGCCACAACCTGATCCGCCTGTTGCGTGACGAGGGTTGCAAGGTGTTCGTCACCGACTTCAACGAGGAATCGGTCGCCGGCGCCGTGGAAATGGGTGCGGAGGCGGTCGGTCTCGACGAGGTTTACGACCTCGACTGCGACGTTTTCAGCCCTTGCGCGCTGGGCGCGGTGGTCAACGAGGACACGATCCCGCGTTTCAAGTTCAAGGTCATCGCCGGCGCCGCCAACAACCAGCTCGCCAATGACGAGGCCGGCGACGAACTGGACGCCCGCGGCATCCTCTACGCGCCGGACTACGCGGTCAACGCCGGCGGCCTGATGAACGTGTCGATCGAATTCGAGGGCTGGAACCGGGAACGGGCGCTGCGCATGACACGCACGATCTATTACAACCTGAGCAAGATCTTCAGCATCGCCGAGCGCGACAACATCCCCAGCTACAAGGCGGCGGACCGCATGGCCGAGGAACGCATCGAGATCATCGGCAAGCTGAAACTGCCCCACATGGGCAAACCGCACCGCTTCCCCGGTCGCGAACGCCACGGTCACGCCTGATCATGATGGTGCAGATGCCCCTGGGCGAGGAACTCGAACTGCTGCGCGACAACGTGCGCCGTTTCGCGGACAAGGAAATCGCGCCGCGCGCGGCCGAAATCGACGCCACCAATACCTTCCCGCAGGATCTGTGGCCCAAGCTGGGCGAACTGGGTCTGCTCGGCATGACCGTTCCCGACGGGTACGGTGGTTCGGAACTGGGTTACCTGGCGCACGTGGTGGCGATGGAGGAGATATCGCGGGCCTCGGGCTCGGTCGGGCTCTCCTACGGCGCCCACAGCAACCTGTGCATGGACAACCTCTGCAAGAACGGCACCGAGGAACAGCGGCAGAAGTACCTGCCGCGGCTGTGCAGCGGGGAATGGGTCGGCGCGCTGGCGATGTCCGAGGCCGGCGCCGGTTCCGACGTGGTCGGCTCGATGTCCTGCCACGCAACCCTGGAGGGCGACCATTGGCTCGCCAACGGCACCAAGATGTGGATCACCAACGGACCGGAAGCCGACGTCCTGATCGTCTACATGCGCACCGCCTCGAAAGAGAACGGCTCGGCCACGATGACCGGTTTTCTCGTCGAGAAAGGCATGCCCGGTTTTTCCACCGCGCAAAAACTCGACAAGCTCGGTATGCGCGGCTCCAACACCTGCGAACTGGTGTTCGAGAACTGCCGCATCCCGACGGAGAACGTCATCGGCGAGGTCAACCGTGGCGTGCGTTTGCTGATGAGCGGCCTCAATACCGAGCGACTGGTGCTCTCGGGCGGTCCGCTGGGACTGATGCAGGCCTGTCTCGACCTGGTTATTCCGTATCTGCGTGAGCGCAAGCAGTTTGCGCGGCCGATCGGCTCGTTCGGCATCATGCAGGCCAAGCTGGCCGACATGTACGCGGCCCTGCAGTCCTCGCGCGCCTACGTCTACCGCGTCGGCCAGGAATTCGACGCCGGCCGCAGTTCGCGCACCGATGCGGCTGCCTGCCTGCTGCACGCATCGCGCAGCGCCGTCACGGTCGCGCTGGAGGCGATCCAGTCGCTCGGCGGCAACGGCTACATCAACGAATACGCGGCCGGGCGCATCCTGCGAGACGCCAAATTGTACGAAATCGGTGCAGGCACCAACGAAATACGTAAAATGTTGATAGGGCGGGAGTTGGTGTCCGCGTAGGCGGCCAGGAATTTTTTATCACTATCGGAGTTGCAACATGAACAGCAAAGTCGTCATTGTCGGTGCCAAGCGCACCCCCATCGGATCGTTCCAGGGCCAGTTCGCCAACACGCCCGCTGACGAACTCGGCGCCGCCGCGATCCGCGGCGCCATCGAACAGGCCGGTCTCGACCCGGCGCTCATCGACGACGTACTGATGGGCTGCGTGCTGCCGGCCGGCATCGGCCAGGCGCCCGCGCGCATCGCCATGCGCAAGGCCGGCGTCCCGACCTCGGCCGGCGCGGTCACCCTCAACAAGGCCTGCGGTTCGGCCATGAAAGCGATGCAGATTGCGCACGACCAGATCGTGGCGGGCTCGTCCGGGATCGTCATCGCCGGCGGCATGGAAAACATGACGCTATCGCCCTACCTGCTGCCGAAGGCCCGCAGCGGCTACCGCATGGGCCACGGCAAGGTGCTCGACCACATGTTCTTCGACGGCCTGGAAAACCCCGACGACGGCCAGGCCATGGGTGTCTTCGGTGAGCGCTGCGCCGCGAAGTACCACTTCTCACGCGCCGAGCAGGACGACTTCGCGACGGCCTCGATCGAGCGCGCCGTGCGTGCGATGAGCGGGGAGTTCAAGCACGAGATCACCGCGGTCACGGTCAAAACCCGGCGCGGCGAGGAAACGGTCAGCGAGGACGAGGAGCCGCCGCGCTGCAATATCGAGAAGATCCCGTCCCTGCGCCCGGTGTTCGACAAGAACGGTACGGTGACGGCGGCCACCTCGTCGAAGATTTCCGACGGCGCCGCGGCGACCATACTGATGACCGCCGAGAAAGCCGCCGAACTCGATATCGATCCGCTGGCCACCATCGTTGCGCACTCGACCTTCTCGCAGGATCCGGAGTGGTTTACGACCGCGCCGGTAGGAGCGATCTCCAGGGTGCTGGAGAAAGCCGGCTGGGGTATCGACGAGGTGGACCTGTTCGAGGTCAACGAGGCCTTCGCGGCAGTGACGATGGCCGCCATGCGCGAACACAAGATCGATCACGCCAGGATGAACGTCAACGGCGGCGCCTGCGCGCTGGGTCACCCGATCGGCGCCTCCGGTGCGCGTATCGTCGTGACGCTGATCAATGCACTGGCACACCGCGGCCTGAAAAAGGGCGTGGCCGCACTATGCATCGGCGGAGGCGAGGCGACCGCACTGGCCATCGAACTGCCGGCCTGACGCCATGGCCGTTATCAAGTCCAGGATCGACACCAGCAGCAAGGCTTTCGCGGCGAATGACGCGCATATGCGCAAACTCGTCGCCGACCTGCAGAAAGAGCTCGAAACCGTCAACCTGGGCGGCGGCGAAAAGGCCCGCCAGAAACACACCGATCGAGGCAAGCTGTTGCCGCGCGAGCGCATCCGCCAGTTGCAGGACAAGGGCACGGAGTTCCTCGAGTTTTCGCCGCTGGCCGCACACGGCATGTACGAGGGCAAGGCGCCCTCGGCCGGCATTATCACCGGCATCGCCCGCGTCAACGGCCAGGAAGTGGTCATCATCGCCAACGACGCCACTGTCAAGGGCGGCAGCTACCTGCCGCTGACGGTAAAAAAGCACCTGCGCGCGCAGGAGATCGCGCTCGAGAACAGGCTGCCCTGCGTATACCTGGTGGATTCCGGCGGCGCCTACCTGCCGCTGCAGGACCAAGTGTTCCCCGACCGTGACCATTTTGGCCGAATTTTTTACAACCAGGCGAACCTGTCGGCCGCCAACATCCCGCAGATCGCCGTGGTCATGGGTTCCTGCACCGCCGGCGGCGCCTACGTGCCGGCCATGAGCGACGAGTCCATCATCGTCCGCAACCAGGGCACGATCTTTCTCGGCGGACCGCCGCTGGTCAAGGCTGCGACCGGTGAAATCGTCGACGCCGAATCGCTCGGCGGCGCCGACGTGCACTGCTCCAAGTCGGGTGTCACGGATCACTACGCGCAGGACGACGCCCACGCGCTGCAACTTGCGCGCGACGCCATCAGCTATCTGAACCGCAGCAAGCACAACCCGCTGGACATGCGCGAATCGGTCAGCCCGGCCTACCCGGTGGAGGAACTCTACGGAATCGTCTCGCACGACACACGTTACCCGTACAAGGTCATCGAGATCATCGCCCGGCTTGTCGACGGAAGTGAATTTCATGAATTCAAAGCCCGTTACGGTAAGACGCTGGTCTGCGGATTCGCGCGCCTGCACGGCTACCCGGTCGGCATCGTGGCCAATAACGGTATTCTTTTTTCCGATAGCGCTCTGAAGGGAACTCACTTCATACAGATATGCAATAAGCGAAACATACCACTGATTTTCCTGCAAAACGTAACCGGGTTCATGGTTGGAAAGGCGTACGAAAATTCCGGAATTGCAAAGGATGGCGCAAAGATGGTGACCGCCGTGGCCACCTGCCACGTACCCAAGTTCACCGTCATCGTCGGCGGCTCCTTCGGTGCCGGCAACTACGCCATGTGCGGCCGCGCCTACCAACCGCGAATGCTGTGGATGTGGCCCAACGCCCGCGTCTCCGTCATGGGCGGCGAACAGGCCGCGTCGGTGTTGGCGACGATCCGCCGCGACGCCCTGGAGGCCGCGGGCAAGAAATGGCCGGAAGCCGAGGAAGAGGCCTTCAAGCAGCCGATCCGCGACAGTTACGAGGCCGAGGGCCACCCCTATTACGCCACCGCCCGGTTGTGGGACGACGGTGTCATCGACCCGATCGACACGAGGCACGTGCTGGGGCTGGCGCTGTCGGCGTCGATGAACGCGCCGATCAAGCGGGGCCGCCACGGCATCTTCAGGATGTAGCGGGCAGCGGGCCTTCCCGGCATGCAGAACGTACAACGCGAACTTGACGACAACGGCGTGCTGACGCTGACCATGAACCGGCCGGCGCTGCACAACGCCTTCGACGACACGATGATCCGCGAGCTGACCGAAGCGCTGCGCTCCGCCAACCGGGACGCGGACGTGCGCGCGGTCGTCGTGACCGGCGCCGGCGCCTGTTTCTCGGCCGGCGCAGACCTGAACTGGATGCGCAGCCTCATCGGCGCCAGCGAGGACGAGAACGTGCGCGACGCACTGCAACTGGCCGAACTCCTGCGCACCTTGAATTACCTGTCGAAACCCACGATCGCGCGCATTAACGGCGCAGCCTTCGGCGGCGGCGTCGGACTGATCGCCGCCTGCGACTTCACCCTCGCCTCCGACGACGCCCTTTTCGGTCTGACCGAGGTGCGCCTGGGCCTGGTGCCCGCCGTGATCTCACCCTATGTTTTCCGGCGCATCGGTGAAACGAATGCGCGGCGTTACTTTCTCAGCGGTGAGCGCTTTGACTGCAAGCGCGCACAGGCCATCGGCCTGGTGCAGGAACGTGTCGCGCGGGAGCAACTGGACGCATCCGTCGACCGCGTCGCCGGCGAGTTGCTCAGGGGCGGGCCGGCTGCACTGGGGCACGCCAAGCAACTGGCTTTCGCGGTGGCCGGGCACAACGCCGAATCGCAGCGGCAGCTGGACGAACAGACCGCGAGGCTGATCGCCCGTCTGCGCGTGTCCGCCGAGGGCCAGGAAGGTCTTGCGGCGTTCCTGGAAAAGCGTAAACCCGATTGGACCGGTCAGTAACCACCGGCCGATGACCCGTACCGGCGACAAGGTCACCGTGGTCGAAGTCGGCCCCCGGGACGGACTGCAGAACGAGCCCGGCAACCTGCCCGCGGCGACGAAGATCGAACTGGTCACGCGTCTCGCCGAGTGCGGCCTCGGCGTCATCGAGGCCGGCAGTTTCGTCAGCCCGAAATGGGTGCCGCAGATGGCCGGCTCGGAAGCGGTGTACACCGCGGTCGCGGCCGGCCTGTCAGGCCGCGGCGTGCGTTTGCCGGTGCTGGTGCCCAACCTGCGGGGCCTTGAGCGTGCGCGCGAAGCCGGCGCAACGGAAATCGCCGTCTTCACGGCGGCCTCGGAGAGCTTCAGCCGTCGCAACACGAACTGCGGCATCGACGAATCGATGGCGCGCATCGAGGCGGTCATCGCCTCGGCGCTGGAAGCCGGCATGAAGGTGCGCGGCTACATCTCCTGCGTGCTCGGCTGCCCCTACGAGGGCGGCGTGGATGGCGCGGTGGTCGTCGGCCTGGCCGAGCGGTTGGCCGCCGCCGGCTGCTTTGAAATATCGCTCGGCGACACGATCGGCACCGGCACGCCGAAAGCGGCCAGGACACTGGTCGAGACGGTCGCCGCCAGCGTGCCGGCGGGGCAGTTGGCGCTGCATTTTCACGACACCTACGGCCAGGCCCTCGCCAACCTGCTGGCCTGCCTGGAAACGGGCGTGCGCACCGTCGACGCCTCGGTCGCCGGGCTCGGGGGCTGTCCGTACGCCCGCGGCGCCAGCGGCAACGTCGCCAGCGAAGACGTGGTTTACATGCTCGAGGGGCTCGGTCTCGAAACCGGCGTCGACCTGGCCGCGCTGGCCCGCACCGGCGACTGGATCTCGGAACGGCTCGGACGCCGCAACAACAGCCGCGCGGGCGCGGCGCTGTGCGCCCGCATGGAAAAAGCCGAATGAATTCTCACAAGGAGCGAACAACATGCAATTGAATCAGGTCAAGGCCGTCATCAGCGGCGGCGTTTCCGGTCTCGGTCTGGCCGTAGCCCACAAGGTCGTGGCCGCGGGCGGCGAGGCTGCCCTGCTGGACATCAACGACGACGCGGGCGCCGCCGCCGTCGGGAAACTCGGCGAGGCCGTGCGTTACATCCACACCGACGTCTGCTCGGAGCGGGCCGTGGAGGACGCCGTCGCCCGGGCCGTCACGCAGATGGGCACGGTCAACGTGGCCGTGAACTGCGCCGGAGTGGTCGGCGCCGGCCGGGTGCTGGGACGCGAAGCGCCGATGGCGCTGGATTATTTCCTGAAGGTCATCCAGATCAACCTGGTCGGCTGCTTCAACGTCAGCAAGACGGCGGCCGCAGCGATGGCGAACAACACGCCGAACGAGGCGGGCGAGCGCGGCGTCATCATCAGCACCGCCTCGGTGGCGGCCTACGAGGGCCAGATCGGCCAGGCCGCCTACTCCGCCTCCAAGGCCGGCATCGTCGGCATGACCCTGCCGATCGCGCGCGAACTGGCCCGCATCGGGGTGCGCGTCAACACCATCGCGCCCGGCATCTTCCTGACGCCGATGGTCGGCGGCATGCCGGATCACCTGCAGGAATCGCTGGCCGCGTCCATCCCGTTCCCCGCGCGGCTGGGCAAAACGGAGGAATTTGCTGAATTGGCCGCGCATATCGTGGAGAATAGTTATCTCAACGGTGAAACCATCCGCCTGGATGGCGCCGTCAGACTTGCGCCTAAATAGGGAGAGCCCATGGAGACATTTGCCGAAGTCAGGCAGCACGTGATGGAGAACCACGGACTGTTTCTCGACGAACCCTTTCAAATCGCGTTCGAGTACGCCATGCCGGGCAGCGAGCGCAGCCAAAGCATCTTCCTGGCGGAGATCAAGGCCTCCGACAACCGCCGTTACCTGCGGGTGGAAACACTGATCTGCCCGCTGCAACACTTCGATGCCGAAAAGTGCCTGCGCATCAACCTGATTCTGCGGGTCGGTTACCTGGCCGTGGGCGACCTGGACGGCACCGCCTACATCAAGATGTGTGAGAACATGGCCTATAGCGCCCTGAACGGTGAAGAACTGGAGTACGTTATCCGGCACCTGGCGCCAATGGCCGACCGCATGGAACAGGCGCTGGAGGATGATGGCGATTTTTCCTGACCAGGCCTGACTTTATCGGGCGGGACGAGGCCCTGTTGACACGATGCGAATACCCATCGACAACGACCGTTTTCTGCAGGACAAGGCGCACTGAGCGTGGCGTGCCCGGGGTACACGAGCGAAAGCGTACCGCCGTTACGCGGAAAAAGGGCCCCGTCCCGGAGAGTTGGCCCGCTAACGCGGCCACGCGGTGTTGCGCCTCGCGCGTTTGCAACGATCAAACCATGCTCTGCGCACCTTGCCCGGCCGCTTTGCGGTGCCGACGCCGGGCGTCCGCATAGTGACAGGAGAACCTGATTATGAACAACATCACAAAATTCATCGAGGATGCGAACCTGGTCGAGCTACTGACCAAGGGCGTGACCAACCTGGTTCTGGCGCTGATCATTTTCCTGGTCGGGCGCTGGATCGCCAACATGACCCAAAAGGCGATATACAGGCTGTTGCGCAAACGCGGCGTCGACGAGGTACTGGTCGGATTTCTGGGCAACATCGTCTTCGTGCTGATTATCATCGCGGCGATCGTGGCGGCCATCGACCGGCTCGGTATCCCGGCCACGTCCTTCATGGCCATTATCGGCGCCGCCGGCCTGGCCATCGGCCTGGCCCTGAAGGATTCGCTGGCCAATTTTGCCTCCGGTATCATGCTGGTGTTTTTCCGGCCCTTCACCAAGGGCGACTTCATCGACGCCGGCGGCGTGTCGGGCACGGTCCAGGAGGTCCGCCTGGTGAGCACCGCGCTGACCACCGGCGACAACAAGTTGATCACGGTGCCCAACGCGCTGATGTACAAGAGCACGATCACCAATTACTCGGCCAACGACACGCGCCGCATCGACCTGGTGGTCGGCGTCAGCTACGACGACGACCTGAAGGTGGCCGCCGATGTGCTCGCAAAGGTATGCCGGGAGCACCCGGGCGTACTGGATGATCCGGCCACCAAGATTTTCGTTACCAACCTGGGGGATAGCAGCGTCGATTTCGTGGTCAGGCCATGGGTCAAGAGTGACGACTACTGGACCGTGCGCGCGGAGATCCTGGAAAACGCCAAGGTGGCGCTGGAATCGGCCGGCTGCAGCATCCCTTACCCGCAAACCGACGTGCACCTGCATTCGCAGAGTGCCGACTGAATCCGGGCCCGTTTCCGCGTCGCGTCAGCGGGCCCCTTCAAGGAGAAACAAATGGCAAACGAAGGCTATCATGAACCCATCCCCGAACTGAGCGACGCGACCCGGGACATGCACCGGGCGATCACCTCGCTGATGGAAGAGCTGGAGGCAGTGGACTGGTACAACCAGCGCGCGGACGCCTGCAAGGACACCGATCTCAAGGCGATCCTCGAACACAACCGCGACGAGGAGAAGGAACACGCCGCGATGCTGCTGGAATGGATACGCCGGCGCGACGCGACGCTGGAGGACGAACTGAAGGACTACCTCTTCACCGACGGGCCGATCGCGCACAAGTAGCCTGCAGACGGCACCAGTCGGCTACGAGCCCGTTCGGCATGTATATGAAACATCGGAGGTAATGACAGATTTTCATGGCTCGTCCGAGCGTACAGACCGCATCGGGGGCGCTGCCTGTTTTGGCCCTGGCCTGTTCGGCCAGGCTTGGGCTTCCCTCGATCACCGTGATGCGGACGCCCGTTTTCGCCGTGCTCGGAAAGATACCTCGGTGATCGACCGGGCCGGGATCGAAGACGCGCTGCGCAGACCTTCCGCCTGGGTTTTGGTGGCGGTCAACCTCGGCCTGATCTTCGGTGTCGTCGCCTGGGACTGGCAGGTCTTCGACATCGTCTTCTTGTACTGGGCGGAAAACCTTGTCATCGGCGTGATCAATGTCCTGAAGATGATCGCCGCGAGCCCCGTCGGCGCCCTGCAGGGCAGTGGCGGGCGTTTTGCCGCGCAAAGCGTCGCCGGCAATGCACTGAAATTCTTTCTCGTCCCTTTCTTCATCGTCCATTACGGCGGATTCTGCTACGGCCACGGCATTTTCATCTTCTCGCTCTTCCACGACAACGGCCTCGCCGGCGGCGTCAGCGGTATCGAGCACGCCGGGCGGCTACTGAACGGCAACATGCTGCTGGCCGTCTCGCTGCTGGCCGCCAGCCACCTGTTCTCGTTCGTCCGCAACTACATCCTGGGCGGCGAATACCGCAACACCAACGCGGCGGCGCTGATGATGCGACCCTACGGGCGGATCGTCGCGCTGCACATCACGATCATCTTCGGCGGGTTCCTGACGATGGCTTTTGGCAGCCCGGTGGGGCTGCTGGTCATCCTGATGGTTCTGAAAACGGCCGTCGACCTCGGCATGCACCAATCGGAGCGAAGGAAACTGCAAGGGCTATAATTCCGGGGGAGAACCAAAAGAGGAGCACATCATGAACAAGCAGTTTCTCATTTCCTCCCTCGTCATGTTCGTTGCGGCCATGCTGGTCGGTTTCGTGGTCCACGCGCTGCTGCTGGGCCCCGACTACGCGGCGCTGCCGAACATGTACCGGCCGGAGGCCGATTCGCAAAACTACATGGGCTACATGCTGACCGCCCACCTGCTGATGGGCATCGGCCTGACGTGGGTCTACCGCATGGGCCGCGACGATTCGCCCTGGCCGGGCCAGGGCCTGCGTTTCGGTCTCGCCATGGTGGTGCTGATCACGGTGCCGACCTATATGATTTATTATGCCGTGCAGCCGATGCCGGAATTCCTGGCGGCCAGGCAAATCCTGTTCGAAACACCGGGCATGCTGTTGCTGGGGCTGCTGGTCGCGGCACTGAACCGCCCGTAAAATGGCAGAATGCCCAAATGGGGCGGAGTCATGACTCCGCCCCCCATTGACAAGGAGCCCAGTATGAAATCACGAGCCGCGGCCGCCTTCGAGGCGGGTCAACCGCTTGAAATCACCGAAGTCGACGTACAGGGGCCGCAGGCGGGAGAAGTCCTGGTTCGGTTGGTCGCCACCGGTGTCTGCCACACCGACGCCTACACGCTGTCCGGCGCCGACCCAGAAGGCATCTTCCCGTCGATCCTGGGTCACGAGGGCGGCGCCGTCGTCGAGGAAGTCGGCAGCGGCGTCAGCGGCGTCAAACCCGGGGACCACGTGATTCCGCTTTACACCCCCGAGTGCGGCGAATGCGAATTCTGCCTCTCCGGCAAGACCAACCTGTGCCAGAAGATCCGCGTCACCCAGGGCCAGGGCCTGATGCCGGACGGCACCTCGCGCTTTTCGCTCAATGGCGAGACGATCTATCACTACATGGGTACATCGACATTTTCAGAGTACAGCGTACTGCCGGAAATCTCGCTTGCGAAGATCAACCCGAAAGCGCCGCTCGACAAGGTCTGCCTGCTGGGCTGCGGCATCACCACCGGCATCGGCGCAGTGCTCAACACGGCGAAAGTCGAGGCCGGCGCCACCGTCGCCGTGTTCGGTCTCGGCGGTATCGGCCTCAGCGTGGTCCAGGGCGCGGTCATGGCGGGGGCCTCGCGCATCATCGCCATCGACCTCAACGAGGACAAGTTCGAAATGGCGCGGATGCTGGGCGCGACGGACTTCGTCAACCCGTCCGATTACGACGCCCCGATTCAGGACGTGATCGTCGACCTGACCAACGGGGGCGTCGACTACTCCTTCGAATGCATCGGCAACACGAAGGTGATGCGCTCGGCGCTGGAATGCTGCCACAAGGGCTGGGGCGAGTCGGTCATCATCGGCGTGGCCGGCGCCGGCGAGGAGATCTGCACACGGCCGTTCCAACTGGTGACCGGACGGGTCTGGCGCGGCACGGCCTTCGGCGGCGTGCGCGGACGCAGCGAATTGCCGGGATTCGTCGACAACTACATGGCCGGCAAGATCAATATCGATGACATGGTGACCCACACGATGGGTCTGGAGGACATCAACCGGGCCTTCGACTTGATGCACGAAGGCGAAAGCATCCGCTCCGTGGTTTTGTTCTGAGGGCGGCCGCATGGGTGCATTGACTGAAATCGCACGCAGCCGCATATTTGGCGGCGACCAGGTCCGGTTCGGCCACCGCTCCGAAACGCTCGACTGCGACATGACTTTCGGTGTATTCCTGCCGCCGCAGGCAACATCGGCGCCGCGGCCGGTGCTGTACTGGCTCTCCGGCCTGACCTGCACCGACGAGAACTTTGCCATCAAGGCCGGCGCGCAGCGCACGGCCGCCGAACTCGGCCTGGTCATCGTCTGCCCGGACACCAGCCCGCGCGGCACCGACCTGCCGGGCGAACACGACGACTGGGATTTCGGCTCCGGCGCGGGCTTTTACGTCAACGCCACCGCGGCACCCTGGTCGGCGCACTACCGAATGTATGACTACGTCACGCGCGAACTGCCGGCGCTCGTCGAAGCCGGTCTGCCGGTCACCGGCCGGCGCAGTGTCAGCGGTCACTCGATGGGCGGTCACGGCGCGCTGATGTGCGCACTGAAAGACCCCGGCCGCTACGCCTCGGTTTCCGCCTTTGCGCCGATCTGTCACCCCTCGGTGACACCGTGGGGCGTCAAGGCCTTCAGCCACTATCTCGGCGACGACCGCAACGCCTGGCTGGAGTGGGACGCCACGCACCTGGTCGGCAGGGTCAGGAAACAGTTGCCGATCCTGATCGACCAGGGCACGGCGGACGAATGGCTCGGCCAGGAACTCAAACCCGGCAACCTCGAGCAGGCCTGTATCTGCACCCACTACCCGCTCGAGATGCGGATGCGGGAGGGCTATGACCACGGTTACTACTTCGTCAGCACCTTTATCGACGAACACCTGCGCTACCACGCAAAAGCGCTGGGGTTAACGGGCTAGCCAGAGCCGAAACCTGAGACCGGCCGCAGTCGAGTAGCCGACCGAACGACTGGCGATGCGGCCGTCGGCGCCAATGACGAAATAGGTCGGAAACCCCTGGATGCGCCAGTCGCGAAAGGTTTTCGCGGTCCCCAGCATGACCGGCAGGCGCACCCCGGTCTGACGGATGAAGTCACGCACCTCGCCCGGGTCGTCGTAATCGAGCGCCACCGCTCGGGCCCAGGCGACACGACCCCCGCTCACCAGTTCGTCCAGGTTGCCGATGCTGTGACGGCAGTAAAAACACCAGGGTGCAAAAAAGTAAACGACGCCGACCTGCCCCGTCTCCAGCGGCTGCTCCGCGCGCATGTCGTCGAGCCAGGCGAGATCGAGTGCCGGCGGCGGACCCGACGCGGGCAGCCCGCGGGCCTGCCAGGCGTTGATCGAGACGAAGACGAGCGCCAGCAGCGTTACATCGAACACCATTGCCGCCCAGTAATGACCCCGCAGTGCGCGCCAGCGCCGCCTGATGCCGCCGCCGGGATCAGCCATCGTCGTCGCCCCACAGCAGGCGATCGACGGCGCCGCGGTAACCGTAGCGTTCGAGATCGATCCTGCCGTTCAGGAACACCACCCCCTCGCCTTCCAGCCGTTCCTTTTGCGCGATCCAGCCGCTGGAATCTTCTGGAAATGAAATCCTGCCCTGGGCGTTGATGACACGGTGCCAAGGCAGGTTCATGCGCCGCGGCGCCCGCCGCAGGGCCTGGCTGACACGCCGCGCGGCGCCGGGCAGACCGGCGAGGCGGGCGACTTCGCCATAGGTCAGCACGTGGCCCGGCGGAATTTCGCCGACCACCTTCCACACGCTGCGGTACCATCCGTCCTGCTTGTCCTGTCCCGGCTTTTTTCCTGCGCTCATGTCGAACCGGTCCCCGATTTCCTCATTTCCAATACCATTGGGCGTCATGAAACGGTAGCATGTTACGCAACCTCGGCAAGAGATCAAAGAGACCGGTATGACCCAGAAAGCTGACACCCGATTCAGACGCGAGGCCGAACGCGGCAGCCACGACTACAAGCTCGCCTGCGAGGTCATCGACGCCGCCAAGGTCTGTCACGTCGGATTCAACGTGGGAGGTCAGCCCTACGTGGTGCCGATGGCCTGCGCCCGCATGGGAGACGAACTGCTGCTGCACGGGTCCGTGGCGAGCAGGCTGGTCAAGAACCTGTCGGCGGGTCTGCCCTGCTGTGTGACCGTAACCCATTTCGACGGCCTCGTGTACGCGCGTTCGACCTTCCATTCCTCGATGAACTACCGCTCGACCATGGTCTTCGGCACGGCCCGCGCCATCACGGACCCCGGGGACAAGCACCGCCGCCTGCACGCGCTGGTCGACCACCTGATGCCCGGCAGGCGAGCGGAACTGCGCGCCTCGACGCAAAAGGAACTGAACGCCACGACCTTGCTTTCGCTGCCGATCGAGGTGTTCAGCAGCAAGTGCCGCACCGGCCCGCCCGAAGACCCTAAGGGCGACCTGTCGCAACCGGTGTGGGCGGGCGTCGTACCGCTGGCGCTCGAACCGGGGGAACCCGAGGACGCACCGAACCTTCTGCCTGGGATCGAAAGGCCGGGTTACCTGTAACTAATCAGCTCACTCGTTGAGCCCGAACGACGCCACACCGAATTAAAAAATAAATGGGGTCAGAATAAATGGGGTCAGAGTAAAAATACCGGGGTCGTATTCTCTTATGAGTTAGCTATTCATCTGCGGTATTTTTACTCTGACCCCATTTATTCCGGGATGACAAAGCCGTGCCCGCGGCCCGTTGCGCCGCGGCCAGTATGCCGCGCAGTATGTTGATCTCGTTCTGGTCCGGCCGCGCGCGGTTGAACAAACGCCGAAGCCGCATCAGCAATCGCCTGGGTTGCGCCGGGTTCAGGAATTCGAGGTCAAGCAACGTCCGTTCGAGGTGCTCGTAGAACAGCTCCATCTGGCCTGCATCGACAGCAACGCGGTCCAACGCCGCGGCGGCCGCCGGGACGCCGGCGAGCGCGGCCATGCGCAGTTCGTAGGCCACCACCTGCACCGCCTGGGCCAGGTTCAGCGAACCGTATTCGGGATTGGTTTCGATATGCACGAGCTGATGACAGCGCTGCATCTCGTCATTGGTCAGACCGTAGCTTTCACGGCCGAACAAAACGGCCACGTCCATTCCGCCGGGTTCAGCCAGCGCCCTTTCCGCGGCGGCCCGGACGTCCATCTGCGGCATCGGCAAGCTGCGCAAACGCGCGCTCGTGCCCAGCACCATCGAACAGCCGTCGAGCGCCGACTCCAGTGTCTCGTGCACCACCGCCCGCTGCAGCAAATCGTCGGCACCCGAGGCCAACGCGGTGGCCTCGGCGCTGGGGAATGTCTTGGGCGTCACCAGGTGCAATTGTGTCAGGCCCATGACCTTCATGGCGCGGGCCGCCGCGCCGATATTGCCGGGATGGGTCGTGTTGATCAGCACGATGCGTGTGCGCGACAAAGCAGCTGCCACCCACGCCCCGCTTCTGTTATCCTGTGCCGCCTTCCCGTTCATTGTTGACTGACCATGGCCCATCCAGTTCTGAATATCGCAATCGGTGCCGCGCAGACCGCCGGCGACATGATGCGCCGTGAACTGCCTCGGCTGGCGACCATCCCGGTCACGCGCAAGGCCCGGCACGATTACGTCAGTGAAATCGACAAGACCTGCGAGGCAGAGATTGTACGTGAAATTAA
>Ga0210122_1000055_pt1 | contig 30141 bp, 27 predicted proteins | sample Muzzi_CordB_D2_FD_185530 | JGI IMG/M metagenome (GOLD analysis project Ga0210122, IMG submission 185530) | Wetland microbial communities from San Francisco Bay, California, USA, that impact long-term carbon sequestration - Muzzi_CordB_D2 (SPAdes) | ecosystem: Environmental > Aquatic > Marine >... | reverse complement strand
GGGCCTGTAACCCCGGTTATGGTACATTTGATATGGCAATGACCCTGCATGTTGACATCGTAAGCGCCGAGGCCGAGATTTATTCCGGTACCGCCACGATGGTGTTTGCACCCGGAGAGATGGGGGAGCTCGGTATCGCCCCGCGGCACGCGCCGTTGCTGACCCGGCTCAAGCCCGGCGAAGTCCGGGTACAGACGGATGACGGTGAGCAGCAGTTCTTCTATGTTTCCGGTGGCATGCTGGAAGTCCAGCCCCATGTCGTCACGGTGCTGGCGGATACCGCTATTCGTGCCCATGATCTCGATGAGGCTGCGGTCCTTGAAGCCAAGGAACGTGCCGAGCATCTGCTGGCTGACAAGAAGGCGGATATCGACTATGCCAAGGCGCAGGCCGAACTGGCGCAGTCGATGGCACAGCTGCGTGCGATCCAGAAATTGCGCGAAAAGAGCCAGCGGTAGTATGGCCGAACAGACTGTCGGCCAGGGCAAGGTCGTTGCCTTCACCTATTCGATCCAGGACGAAACCGGTGAGATCGTCGAGCAGTCGGATCTGCCGATCAGTTACGTCCATGGTGGCAAGCATGATTTGTTCGAGAAGATCGAACAGGCACTGCAGGGTTGCCTGCTCGGTGACAGCGTCAAGGTGCCACTCACGCCGGAAGAAGGGTTCGGGCCGCATGACGAGAACCTGACCTACACGGACGATATCGAGAATGTGCCGCCCGAGTTCCGGCGCATCGGCGCGGAAGTCGAGATGATGAATGACCAGGGCGATGCCCGGAAATTTACGGTGACCCGCATCGAGAATGGCCACCTGACGGTGGACGGGAACCATCCGCTGGCCGGAAAAGTCATCGTCTTCAATATCAAGGTGGTTGAAATCCGCGACGCGACTCCGGAAGAAGTTACCCATGGCGTAGAGCCCATGGCCATGCCGGTATTGCACTGATATATCCCTCCCGGTGGTCGTGCTATGATCACTGGTATCCCGAAATCTCGGGTTGCTGCCGACAAGCCCCTGTATTGATTTGGTTACTGGCCCTGTATGAATCTCAGTATTATTATCCTGGCGGCTGGCCAGGGAACCCGCATGCGATCCAGCCTGCCCAAGGTACTCCATCCACTCGGCGGTCGACCCCTGCTGCGGCATGTGGTTGACACGGTGCAGGGCCTGGGTGCGGCAGACGTACATGCCGTCATCGGCCACGGGGCGGAACGGGTACGTGAAGTCTTTGCCGACCCGGGCGTAGACTGGGTGATCCAGGATAAGCAGCTGGGAACCGGGCATGCGGTGGCCCAGGCACTGCCCGGGGTGCCGGATGAGCACGTAGTACTCGTTGTTTACGGTGATGCCCCCCTGATTCGCCGGATCACGCTGGAGCAGTTGTGCGCCATCGCCGCCACGGGTGAACTGGCCCTGCTGACAGCCGAGCTGGAAGACCCCACGGGTTACGGGAGGATATTGCGTGACGCCGACGGTAACATCAGCGGTAGTGTAGAGGAAAAGGATGCAACGCCGGAGCAGCGCCGTATCCGGGAAGTCAATACCGGTTTTATCGCCGCACCTGCCGCCCGCCTGCGTGCCTGGGTGGGAGCCCTGGACAGCGACAATGCACAGGGAGAGTTTTACCTGACCGATGTGGTCGCGCTGGCGCGGGGGGCCGGAATAGCGGTGCGCGGTGTAAGCGCGACAGACCCGGATGAAATTCTCGGCGTGAATGACCGCGCCCAGCTGGCAGCACTGGAACGCTGCTTCCAGCAGCGGCAGGCAACTGCCTGCCTGCAGGCCGGGATTACCCTGCTCGATCCGCAGCGCTTTGACCTGCGGGGACACCTGGCGGCCGGACAGGATGTGGTGATTGACGTGAATGCCGTGCTGGAAGGCCGGATAACCCTGGGTGATCGTGTCACGATCGGGCCGAATGTCGTCATGCGGGATGTGACGGTCGGTGCGGACGTTACCATCCTCGCCAATTGTGTGATCGAGGAGGCCGTAATCGGTGACGGTGCCCGCATTGGTCCGTTTGCGCGGATTCGTCCCGGTACCGGACTGGCAGCCAATACGCACGTGGGTAATTTTGTCGAAATCAAGCAATCCGACGTGGGCAGTGGCTCCAAGATCAATCACCTCAGCTATATCGGTGACACCAGCGTGGGGCGCAACGTCAACATCGGGGCCGGGACCATAACCTGCAATTACGACGGTGCCAACAAGCATCGCACGGTGATCGGGGACAATGTGTTTATCGGTTCGGACACCCAGCTGATTGCACCGGTGGCGGTCCATGACGGTGCCACCATCGGTGCGGGCTCGACCATCACACGGGATGCACCGGCCGATGAACTGACATTGAGCCGCGCACCCCAGGAAACCCGTACCGGTTGGCAGCGGCCGGTGAAAAAACATCATGGAAGCTAACAGATAATGTGTGGCATCGTTGGGGTAGCCGCGCAGCGGGATGTAACCCCGCTGCTGATCGACGGTCTGCGCCGGCTCGAATACCGTGGTTATGATTCGGCCGGTATTGCCGTACAGAGTGACCACGCGACGCTCGAGCGGGTGCGTACCGTCGGCAAGGTCGCCGAACTGGCAAAGGCGCTGGTCACGAGGCCGGTGTCGGGGATGACCGGCATCGCGCACACCCGCTGGGCTACGCATGGCGAACCCAGCGAGCGTAATGCCCATCCACATATCTGCCATGAGCGGGTGGCGGTGGTGCACAACGGTATCATCGAAAACCACGACCAGCTGCGCAGCCAACAGGAAAAATCGGGATACCGGTTTACCTCCCAGACTGATACCGAAGTGATCGTGCACCAGATCCACCATTACCTGGATCAGGGGCAGGACCTGCTGGCGGCGGTGCAGTCCGCCGTCAACGACCTTGACGGGGCTTATGCACTTGGGGTGATCAGCCGGGAAGCGGCCGGACGCCTGGTTGCCGCGCGCCGCGGCAGCCCACTGGTCGTCGGAATCGCGGCGGATAAATACCTGATCGCCTCCGATGTGGCGGCACTGGTATCGGAAACCAATCGCTTCGTGTTTCTGGAAGACGGTGATGTGGCTGATATCTCGCAGGACAACCTGGACATCTACGATAGCAGCGGCACTCGGATCGAGCGGCCGGTGAAAACCTCCAGCGTCCGGGCGGATGCCACCGCGAAAGGCGACTATGAACACTACATGCTCAAGGAGATTTTCGAGCAGCCCCATGCCATTGCCGATACCCTGGAAGGACGGATCAGCGGCAATCGGGTGATGGAGGAGGCCTTCGGCGTCGGCGCCGGCGAGATATTTGACGGGGTGGCCGGCGTGCACATCATCGCCTGCGGCACCAGCTATCATGCCGGCATGGTGGGGCGCTACTGGCTGGAATCCCTGGCCGGGGTCCCCTGCAGCGTCGAGGTAGCCAGTGAATTCCGCTACCGTCACCCGGTAGTGCGGAAAAATTCCCTGATCGTTACCCTGTCCCAGTCCGGTGAAACCGCGGATACCCTCGCCGGGTTACGCGAGGCACGGCGGCTCGGTTTCGGGCGTGCCCTGTCGATCTGCAACGTTCCCGAAAGCTCGCTGGTGCGTGAGTCCGACCTGGTACTGATGACGCATGCCGGTCCGGAGATCGGGGTGGCCTCGACCAAGGCATTCACTACGCAACTGATTGCCATGCTGCTGCTGACGATCGTGCTGGGACGGCGCCATGGCATGTCGGAAGAAACCGAGACGCGTCTGGTCAATGAACTGCGCAGTGTGCCGGTCAAGGTGGAGTCGGCACTGACGCTGAACGAACAAATCATGACCCTGGCGAGGGAGCACTTTGCCGACAAGCATAATGCACTGTTCCTGGGGCGTGGTGCACACTATCCGGTGGCCATGGAAGGCGCGCTCAAGCTCAAGGAGATTTCCTATATCCATGCCGAGGCCTATCCTGCCGGTGAACTCAAGCACGGGCCGCTGGCGCTGGTGGATGCCAGCATGCCGGTCGTTGCGGTCGCGCCCAACAATGATTTGCTGGAAAAACTCAAATCCAATCTGCAGGAAGTTCGGGCACGCGGCGGCGAGCTGATCGTGTTTGCCGATGCCAAGGTCGGCATGATCAGTTCGCCGGGTGTGACGGCATTGCCCGTCGCACCCACCGTAGACAGCATCGCACCCATCATCTTTTCCATCCCGCTGCAATTGCTTGCCTACCACGTGGCGGTCCTGAAGGGCACGGACATCGACCAGCCGCGCAACCTGGCCAAGTCGGTTACCGTCGAATAAACACCTGCAAACCGCCCGGATGGCATGCTAAGCGATTGATATTCAAGCCAGAGTTTGATTTATGGTGGCGGTGGTGGTACTATTCACCGTTTGTTGAGCACAGTTTGTCCGTGCCCGGTTGCGGATGACAAAGGAGTAAACGTAGTGAGTATGGATTCAATGTTTTACTGCATTCCCCAGCAAGCCTATCTGAGTGTAACCACCTGCAAGAATCTGCGTGAGCGGCCGGTCGGCAAGGCGCCGGCGGGGGCTCCGCCAAAACTGATTGCCTGTGAAAAGTGCACCATGCATCCACTGGTCGATATGGCCAAGGTGCCGACAGTGACCCTGGAAGCCTATCTCGGTGGCTCCAAACCGAAAATCATTAACATGAATTCACCGAAGACCCGCAAAATCCTGACACAAGTCGCCTGATTACGGGGAATTGAGCGAATCAGCTTCGGCCTTTCCACTGATCAAAGTGACGCCGCCGGTCCTTTACCTTGCGGCGGTCCGGCTTGTTCGCGTCAAAACGGATATTTTCACGGCGGTCCTGTTGGGTACGCCGGTGCGTTTCCCGGTGTTCTTTGAGGCCCTCATACAGGCAACTGCACTGGGCGGCGGTACAGCCTTCCACCGGTAAGGCGGGGGCCTCATCCAGGGTGAAGTTCTGGCCGGCCAGCTTACGGGCGGCATCACATCCGGGATGCTGGATTTCCACGCCCCAGAACTTCCGGCTGTGTCGCAGCTTTTCCAGTTCATGTGCCTTGGTTTTCGCGCCACTGATTTCCTTGACCTCGTCCAGCGGCCGGGGCTGGCGATGCCGGATTAATTTGCCCGCAGTGCCCTGGCTCCGCAGGATCCAGATCATGCCGGCGACAACGCCGATAATCAGCAGCAGGACGAAAAATTTTCCCATGGTGGCTCGTCTTCCTGTCAATCCCGAATCATTTTGTCACCGGGTATCACCGGACATGAGTGAGATATTATTCTGATGGGTGCAGATTGCGCCGGCAGGGCGCCAACCGTCCGTGTCATCCGGTAGTCAAACTGTCAGGCGCAGATAATACCCTCAACGATCGGCATCAATCCAGTTGTGTTCGCCCCGGCGTCGGTTTTTATGTGAACGTCGTTCTGGGTGCGCGGCGTCAAACCGTATCTCGCCCCGGCGGTCGTGGGCCTGGCGCCGGTTCTGCCTGCGGCGTTCCCGCAGGCCGACATAGGCGCACGAACAGCGCCATGCCTTGCAGCCGGCGACCGGGATGACCGGCGCATTATGAAATTGAAATTTTTTGTTGCGATAGGGTTGTACGGCAGCACACTTGCCCGGTTTGATCATCACGCCCCAACAGGTACCGCTGCTGCGCAGCTGCTGCAGACTGCTGGTCCGGGTACTTCCCGGGATTTTACGCTGCTTGCGGATGCTCATCCTCCACAGGAAGCCGGCAGTGGCAAGCAGGGTAAACAGTGACAGGCTGTTCGCGGTCAGATATTCGGTCATGATTATCTACCCCCTTCAGGTAACTCTATCCCATTCTGTCTGATTTTCAGACCTGATCCGGGTACCTAACAGAATAGCGGCAAACGCCGGCCAAAAGCTATTGGCCAAAAGTACAACGGATACACCGCTAGCATCTGCTAAAATCGCAGCCCATGGACGTTTCCCGCATAATCGAGCCACTGAACGCAGCCCAGCGTGACTCGGTGTGCGCACCGTCTTCCCCGCTGCTGGTACTGGCCGGTGCCGGAAGTGGCAAGACCCGTGTGCTGGTCCACCGAATTGCCTGGCTGATTGATGTCGAGGGTCTGTCACCGTATTCCATCCTGGCCGTGACCTTTACCAACAAGGCCGCGGGTGAGATGCGTGGTCGCATCGAGCAGTTGATCGACACCCCGGCTTCAGGCATGTGGGTCGGCACCTTTCACGGGCTGGCGCACCGCCTGCTCCGCCGTCACTGGCAGGAGGCCGGACTGCCGCAGGGTTTTCAGATCCTGGATGCCCAGGACCAGCAGCGCCTGGTCAAGCGCGTGCTGAAATCGATGGACCTGGACGAGGCCAAATGGCCACCCCGGCAATTGCAGTGGTTCATCAACAGCTGCAAGGACGAGGGGCGGCGGCCGCAGCACATCGAGTGCCGCAACGACCCGCACCTGCAGCGCCAGGTGAAGGTCTATGAGGCCTACGAGGAGCTGTGCCGGCGCTCCGGCCTGGTGGATTTTGCCGAGCTGCTGCTGCGTTCCCATGAACTCTGGCTCGGTCATCCGGATCTGCTGGCGCACTACCGGCAGCGTTTCCACCATATCCTGGTGGACGAGTTCCAGGACACCAATACTATCCAGTACGCCTGGCTGCGGGTACTGGCAGGCGAGAGCGCCCGTATTACCGTGGTCGGGGACGATGACCAGTCCATCTACGGCTGGCGTGGCGCGCGCATGGAAAACCTCCAGCGCTTCGCGCAGGACTTTCCCGGCACGCGCGTGCTGCGGCTGGAACAGAATTACCGATCCAGCGGTACCATTCTCAAGGCGGCGAATGCCGTGATAACCCACAACACCGGGCGCATGGGCAAGCAGTTGTGGACGGCGGATGCGGAGGGGGAACCGATCCAGTTATACACGGCCTACAACGAGCAGGACGAGGCGCGGTTTGTCGTCGAACGTATCCAGGACTGGGTCGACAAGGGGGGACGGCGCAGCGATCTTGCCGTGTTATATCGTTCCAATGCCCAGTCGCGCATCTTCGAGGAGCGCCTGATCCAGTGCGGTGTGCCCTATCGGGTTTATGGCGGTTTGCGCTTTTTCGAGCGTGCCGAGATCAAGGATGCCCTGGCCTACCTGCGCATTGCCAGCAACCGGGACGATGACGCCTCGTTCGAGCGGGTGGTGAACCATCCGCCGCGGGGGCTCGGCGAACGGACCCTGGACGTGGTGCGCCAGACAGCACGCCAGCACCGGACTTCGTTGTGGCAGGCGGCCACGCGGGTAATTCAGGAACGTCCGGTTTCACCGCGGGCCTGCAATGCACTGCAGGTCTTTCTGGACCTGGTCGAGGCGCTAGCGGAGGGCCTTTCCGGTCTGCCGCTCGGTGAGCAGGTGGAACACGTCATGCACCCCAGCGGCCTGCTGGATCATTTCGCAAAAGACAAGGGTGAGAAGGGCCAGGCCAGGACCGAGAACCTGCGCGAGCTGGTCAATGCCGCACGCGAATTCGATATGGGCGGCGAGTCCGAGCTGGAGCCGTTGTCCGAATTCCTCTCGCATGCGGCCCTGGAGGCGGGCGAGGGTCAGGCCGGTGCCTGGGAGGATTGCGTCCAGCTGATGACGCTGCATTCCGCCAAGGGGCTGGAGTTTCAGCAGGTATTCCTGTGCGGCATGGAAGAAGGACTGTTCCCGCACCAGCGCTCGGTCGAGGAACCCGGGCGGCTGGAGGAGGAGAGAAGGCTGTGCTATGTCGGCATCACGCGCGCGCGCCAGCGGGTGGTGCTCACCTGTGCCGAACGCCGCCGACTGTACGGTTCGGAGAACTACTGCCTGCCGTCACGCTTTATCGGCGAGATACCGGCGTCCCTGCTGGAAGAAATCCGGCCCCGGGTCAGCGTCAGCCAGCCGTACCGGGATACGGCGCCCAATGCCAATGTCTACCCGGATGCCGCGCCGGCCACCTTGCAGCTCGGCCAGCATGTGCGCCACCGGAAATTCGGCGAGGGTGTCGTGACCAACTACGAAGGCCAGGGCGGCAGCGCCCGCGTGCAGGTGAATTTCTCCGGCGCAGGCAGCAAGTGGCTGGTGGTCTCCTATGCGAACCTGGAGCGGGTCGGCGCCTGAGCATCATGTCATTCCCGCGGAGACGGGAATCGGGCAGGAGCGGGCTCGCCTACAGGGATGTAGGCGAGGGGCGTGAGCAGGACGCAGAAGCTTTGCCCGCGAACCGATTTGTAGCCCGGAGAAGGTGAGACCGCGCAGCGGTCGAGAGACTGGCCTGGGCCATGCGGGGCGCGGAATCCGGGGTCACTCGTCGGGTGCGCCATGATGAGTGCTTCTTCCAAATATGTCATTCCCGCGTAGGCGGGAATCCAGTCTGGCAGGGATCAGTAACTGCTGGATCCCCGCCTACGCGGGAATGACGTGTTTGGTGTATCGCGTGTCAATCTCAGGGTTTGCCACGATATGCCGTTAACCGGCTATACTATAAGTTGACAATAGTTGACAGCCCGTTCAGAATGCACACCCGATGGATAAGGTACTGAACCTTGAAAATCTGCATGCCGCCATGGAACGGGCGGGGCTCTCCCAGACTTCGCTGGCACGCCAGCTCGACGTTTCAAAAGAGGCGGTCTCCAAGTGGTTGAGTGGTAACAAGTATCCGCGCCCCGCCAAGCTGCTGCGGCTGGCCCAGACCGTAGGGCTCGGTCTGGATGATCTGGTGATCCGCCAGCCCGATGCCGCCGAACCGGTCATCGCCTTCCGCAAGCGGGGCGCCAGCAAGACCACGGCCGCGCACATCGAAAACGCCAAAGACATGGGGCGTCTCCTGTCCGCGCTGGTGCCCAGGCTGCCCTACGATCTGCTGGTGCAGCCGGCGACGCTCAAGAACCCATCGCTGGATTATGACTACATCCAGAAAGTGGCCGCGAAGTTCCGCGAGGAAATCGGGGTCGGGCCGGAAGACACGCTGGATTTCGCACACCTCATCCGGAAATTCAATGAACTCCAGGCAGTAATTGTTCCCGTGCTCCGGGGGCGCAAGGACAAGCACGAGAATGCGCTGCACATCTACCTGCCGGATTCCATGACCACCTGGGTGTACCTGAATCTGGACGTGGAAATTCACGACTTCAAATTCTGGATGGCGCATGAACTGGGGCACGTCTACACGCCGGATTTGCGAGGCAACGAGGCGGAAGATTTCGCGGATGCCTTCGCGGGGGCCATGATCTTTCCGGTAAGCCTGGCAGGCGATGCCTATCAGGATATATCCCGCTCAAGAACGGAAAAGACACGGATTGCAAAGATTCGCAACTACGCGGATTGTCATTCGATTTCGTTGATTTCTGTTTATTACGAGATCAACAAGTATGCGAAACACCATGGGTTTCCGAAGCTGGAGTTGGGTAACAATCTGTTCGGCGCCAACACCAACTTCAACAAGCGCCACCGGACTGTAAGCCAGACCCTGTTTGAGAGTCCGGAGCCCGAACCGGCGGATTACATCCGCGCTTCGGAAGAAATCTTCAACACGCCACTGTTTGCCGCATTGCATGCCTTCCTGAGGGAAACAGGAAAGTCCGCGGGCTATATACAGTCTATTCTCGATACTCCGCTGCTCGACGCGAAGGGAATCCATGCGGAGTTGACTTGATGGCGCAGTCGAAGATCCTCCTCGACTCCAATTCATACTTCCGACTTGCCAGGAGTATCCACCCGCTGCTCGATACGGTTTTCGGCGAGAACAACCATTGCCTGTATGTGCTGCGGGAACTTGACGACGAGTTCGACAGAAACCGGAGACTGAAGAACAAGTTCGCCTGGGTGGCTGAGGAAGAGTACGTCGCCAACCGTAGCAAACACCTAACGCTCTCTAGGAAAGATCGACGAGACATCAAGCTTGGTGTGGAATTCCTGCGGCAGCACAAAACAGACAATGCCCTCGGTATTTCAAGAACGGATATTCTCTGCCTGGCGCACGGTCAGGTGCTGGATATTCCTATCGTCACGGATGATGCGGTATGTTGCAGGCCGCCGCGGACTTCGATATCAGGACGATGAAAACGCTCGAGCTGATGCGCCTGATGCTGGATAGCGGCCATATCGACATGGACAAGATCCGGCAGATCGCCGCATTCTGGGAGTATGATGGCGACAAGCCGGGTGGTTTTCGCAGTGATTACATACGGATATTCAGGGAAAATCCGCCCTGACCAGGCGCGCAGATGAATGCGCGCATCAAGAGATTCTCAAGTTATTGTACAAAAAGGAAAAAAGGAGAGTGCCCATTACATCGCCGGCCCAAAGAAAGGAGCTCCGCGCATATATCTGGGCGCCTGGATGGGGTGGCAAGCGCGCCTGAATTAATGGGGACCTTCGTTGCCATTGCTTGTCCATGCGGCTACGAATCCGACGGCCTGATGGTCGGCTGCGGATTTGCCGGCCCGGACAAGGGCTATGTGCTGATCCAGTGCCAAGTGTGCCAGCGCTTCGGTTCATCTGGGGTGGCGACAAATGAAAGGCGTTGTTCGCACTGCCGCAGCCGGCGGGTGCGGGTATTCGACGAGGAAGTTCCGGAGGAATCGTTGACCTGTCCCGCCTGCGGCCAGCCAGCGGCGGTTATCCGGGATGCGGGGTTGTGGGATTGATCGTTGCAGGTGGCCGGGCAAGCGCCGGTTCGCGGGTACAGGAGCCCGCTCCTGCCGAGGGGCAAGGGTGCGTACGACGCACACTGCGGAGTTTATAAGTGATGGATAGCAAGGGCTCACAATTACCTTCGCGATTCCGGTTCGCGATCGAGCGGTTCTCCGGGGCGTCCTTTTCGCTGAGCCGGGAAGGTGACCAATTACTATTGCAGGAGTCCGAATCAGGCCCATCAAGTATCGGGAGGCAGTCCAGATATTCACCCGCACCGGAACACTGGGCGGTATTCCGGGAACGGGTTGAGACCCTGGGTGTCTGGCAGTGGCGCGGTCCGTATGACAACCCCGATATCGATGACGGCACGCAGTGGGAGCTGCAGATTTCCTTGGGCGGCCACCGGACGGCCTGCCGCGGCTCGAACCGCTACCCGCCGGATGGCAGCGGCACGCCTTCGGAAGCCTTCCGGGGAATGCTGGAAGCCGTGGGCGAACTGTTGGGCGACCGGGAATTCGCGGCGCGCTGGCGCACCGGAATTTGATCGGTCGACCCGGGGGCGGGATGCCTTCGGGGAAGCCAATTCGTAGTTGACCGGCAAGATCAGTAACCCGCTGGCGTGCCGGATCCAGGCCATTCGCCCGACCGGATCCCGGCGGCGGCATCCCGACGGTAGTCTTTTCCCGGTGCTTGCCCGTGGGTAGGGGCGGAAGATCTGTGCTAGAACTATATATTAGCTGTTGATTGCTGTATGAATCGAATCGAGACCCATCAACATCCTGCCGGGAGAACGCCGATGAACGATACCTTCGACAAGGCCGCCGTGGTGGCCTGCCTCAATAACATACTTGAAGGGGAACTCGCCGGGGTGGTGCGCTATACGCACTATGCCCTGATGGTCTACGGCTACAACCGTATTCCCATCGTCTCCTGGATGCAGGCACAGGCGGACGAGTCGCTGATGCATGCCCGGGAAGCGGGGGAGATGGTGACCCAGCTGGGCGAGCATCCGTCGCTGGCGATCGGTCACCTGCTGGAGACCCACAAGCATGACATCGGGGACATCCTGCGGGAATCCCTGGAGCACGAACGGGAGGCGCTCGCGAGTTACCGGGTACTGTTGTCCCTGGTGGAAGGCAAGTCGGTGCTGCTCGAAGAGTACGCCAGGCGGCTGATCGCCGCGGAGGAGACCCACCAGGGCGAGGTGGACAAGATGCTGCGCCGTCCCGGTGACGTCGGCACTTTTTCCGGCTGAGGGGGACTAGAGTGACAGCACGGCCGCCGCTGCGGTATCGGCGGAGTCGACGGTACGGGCCACGGTCATCAGGGCTTCACTCGGGCGGCCGATGTAGTTGCCCTGGGCGCGGTCGACGCCCATGTGTTGCAGGAGCTGCAGGGTCTCCCCGTTTTCGACGCATTCCGCAATGGTTTGCTTGCCCAGGGCGTGGGCGATCTGGTTCATGGATTCCACCATCGCCTGGTCCACCGAGCTGTGCGCCATGCCTTTCACGAAACCACCGTCGATCTTGAGCTTGTCTACCGGCAGGTGCTTGAGGTAGGCGAAGGACGAGAAGCCGGAACCGAAATCATCCAGTGCAAACTGGCAGCCGATGTCCTTCAGCGCGGTAATGAATTCCTCGGCGGCAGCCAGGTTGGCGATGGCCGCGGTCTCGGTAATCTCGAAGGTGACCCAGTTGGGCTCGAGCCCCGTACCGGACAGCATATCCTGAATCATGGGCAGCAGGCTGGTGTCTTCAAAGGCCTTGCCCGACAGGTTGATGGAGAAGCTGGCTGAGTGTCCTGCGGCACGCAGCTTGCCGAGTTGCCGGATGGCGCGCGCGACTATCCAGCGGTCCACGCTGTGGATCAGTCCGAAGCGCTCCGCGGCGGGCATGAAACCGCCCGGCAGGATGATCTGGCCATCGTCGCAGATCATGCGTACCAGCACTTCGTAGTCCTGTATCTCGCCGCTTGCGGTGCAGATAATCGGCTGGTAGACGAGCTGGAAACGGTCATGCTCCAGCATCTCGCGTACCCGGGCCGCCCAGCCCATATCGGCCGCCATACCGGCCTTGTCACTGTCGGCAGGGTTATACAGTTTGGCCCGGTTGCGGCCCTGCTTCTTGGCCATGTTGCAGGCAAGGTCCGCGTGTGACAGTGCCTCTTCGGCCGAGTTTACCTGGGTGTCGATCATGGCCACGCCGATGCTGCTGGAGATATTGAAACTCTTGCCTTCTTCAGTGAACTTGAAGTCGTCACACAGTGCACGGAAGTTTTCCGCGGCATGCAACACATCGCGCTTGTCGATGTTGTAAAGCAGCAGGGTGAATTCATCACCGCCGAAGCGTGCCAGCAGGTCGCCGTCACGGACGTGTGCGGACAACAGGGTCGCGACCTCGACCAGCAGGCGGTCGCCGGCGGCATGCCCGAGGGTGTCATTGATGTACTTGAACTGGTCGAGGTCGATGAAGAACAGCGCGCAGCCGGTGCCGTTGCGGGCGACACGTGCCACGGTGCGTTCCAGTTCCTGCTGGAAATAATTACGATTGAACAGGCCGGTCAGTGAATCGTGTTCGGCATGATAGGAAAGCTGGTGCTGGAAGGCCTTCTGCTCGGTAATGTCGCGCCCCGTGCCGCTGATCTGGATGACCCTGCCACTGTCATCCCGGTGGGATTTTGCACTGAAGCTCAGGAAGTGCGGTTTACCCTCGGAGTCAAGATGCACGGTCTCGAACTGTACCCGGGCCTTGCCCTGCAGCAGTTCCCCGATGGCCTCCTGGTCTACGGGAGCATGATCGGGGGAACGGAATTCAGATATACTGCACCCCAGCATCTCTTCGGGTTGGTACCCGTAGATGTGCTTGCTGGCGCGATTGATGTAGGTAAGGTGGCCGCCTGCATCCATGGTCCACACCAGGTCGTGCGCGGTCTCGACCAGGTCGCGGTAGCGGATTTCGGCATCCCGTAATTGTTCCTCGGCAGCCTTGCGCTTGGAGATATCCGCGACCAGGCAGGTAAACAGCCGCTGGCCATTGATGTGCATTTCACTGATGCGTACCGACATCTGCATTGTAATGCCGCTACGGTGTACCCCCTCGGCCTCGCGTTCCGCAGCAAGCACAACCAGCCTGCCGTTGCCATCCACCAGTTCCGGCAGCAGCCACTTGACCGGCCGCAGGCGGATTTCCGAAGCCAGGTAACCGAACAGTTTTTCCGCGGCGGGATTGAAGGTCTCCACCAGGCCCTTGTCATCCACCACGATGATGCCTTCGGCGGCGGTTTCCACGAGCGTGCGCATATGGGTTTCCTGCGCACCAAGGCGGCGGAACAGCTTGCCGAGGGCCTGGGTCATGAAGCCGATTTCATCCGTCGACTGCGGGCTGAGTGTAGCCATGTCGGCATGTGCCGCGGCCCCGGCACGTCCGAACATTTCCTGCACCGGGGCCAGCGCCTGGGCGACGCTGCGAATGGAAAACAGGGTGATCAGGCCGGTGATGACGACCAGTGTCAGCCAGATGGCCATATGGCCGGGCGTCAGGTTACCGGTCTCCTGCCAGTGGTAGTTCATCAGCACCGAATAGGACAGCAGCGGTACAAAGCCACCCAGCAGCATGATTTTCGACTTCAGGCTGACGTGGATTTTCCGCAGACTGAGGCGCCCGGCCAGTTTGCCGATCAGGTCCAGGGATAACTGGTAGGTAGGCAGGCCGACCAGGGCGACTACCGAGAGTTGCAGCAGCAGCAGCTGGAAAAATTGTCCCGCGGCCGCAGTCACCGGTTTTTCAATGGCGAGAAACAGCAGGGCCGGTGTGGCCAGCGCGTAGAACAGGAAAAACCCCCAGTAATTCCGGCTGAAGCGCGCCAGCCGCAGTTGCTGGCGAACCGGCAGATCGGCGCCGGGTCGACGCCGGGTCCAGTCGCTTAAGGGACTGAAATATCTGGAGAAATAAACAAGAGCCCAGAGCATGGTGGTGAAGATGAAGGTGCCCAGGATGACCAGTGTCCGGTCATGGCGTAATTCATCGGGCGTGATCAGTCCGAACAGCAGGGCACTGGCCAGACCGGCGATGGAGGCCAGCAGCAGACCGGTGATGACGAGTGCAATAAACCGTACACGTATGCGTTTAAGTTCACACAACATGGTTTCGCCCGGGGCCCTCCTCCAATTCCATTCGGTTATCCACCGCACGTGTTGCTAATACGCAACATTACTTATGTAATAATAATTAGTGTACTAGCGATTTTTATGTAAGCGATCGCTGAATACTATGTCATAACTAACCGTAATTACAAGGCTTATTAATATATTTATTTGTTGTGTTTGGGAGACAAAATTTCTGAGGTCATGCCCCCGAGGGCGGCGTACAATTCCCATTTTTTATGTGATCTGTTACGGGGGATGTCTATGAAACGACGTGATTTTATCGGCAAGACCGGGGGTGGGGCGCTCCTGGCAGGAGGTTGGCTTGCAGGCTGCAGGCAGAGTGAACCTCAGACACCCGGTGGGCCCGTGGCCAGCAAGCAGGTCGTTCATTGGAAAATGGTCACCACCTGGCCAAAGAATTTCCCCGGTCTGGGCACCGGTGCGAACTACCTGGCGCAATTGATTGGCGAGATGAGCGGCGGCCGGCTGCAGGTCAAGGTGTATGGTGCCAATGAACTGGTCCCTGCAATGGGGGTCTTCGATGCCGTCTCGCGCGGAACCGCCGAGATGGGGCATGGCGCGGCCTATTACTGGAAAGGGAAGATCGAGGTCGCGCAGTTTTTCGCCGCTGTGCCGTTTGGACTGACGGCACAGGAAATGAATGGCTGGCTGGCTTACGGCGGCGGCAGGGAGCTTTGGGAAAAGGTCTATGCGCCGTTCGGGCTGGTACCGGCCGCGGCCGGCAGCACGGGCGTACAGATGGCGGGCTGGTTCAAAAAGGAAATCACCCGCCTGGAGGATCTGCAAGGCCTGAAGATGCGCATCCCGGGACTCGGCGGCGAGGTACTGCAACGGGCGGGTGGCACGCCGGTGAATATACCGGGCGGGGAAATTTTCACCGCGCTGCAATCCGGTGCCATCGACGCGACGGAATGGGTGGGACCGTACAACGACCTGGCTTTCGGTCTCTACAAGGCGGCCAAATACTATTACTATCCCGGCTGGCAGGAACCCGGCAGCATCCTGGAGGCACTCATCAACCGGGCGGCCCTGGAGGCCCTGCCCGAGGATTTACAGAGCATCGTGCGCAATGCCTGCCGGGTGGTAAACGGGAACATGCTCTCGGAGTACACGGCACGCAACAATGCCGCCCTGCAGACCCTGGTGCAGGAACACCATGTCGATGTCCGGCGTCTGCCCGATGCCGTGCTGGATCGCCTGCGGGAAATCTCCGCCGGGGTTGTTGCGGAGATCGGCCGCAAGGATGAGCTTGCCGGTCAGGTATACGAGTCGTTCCAAAAGTTCAGCAGCCAGGTGACCGCCTGGACCGACATCTCCGAGCGCGCCTATCTGAATGTGCGCGGCGGTTAGCCCGCAGATTTCGCCGGCAGTACGGGTGCCGGCGCCGGTACCGCCTACTGGAAGTTGTAACCGAAACTCAGCAGGTGCAGCTTGAGACCGTCGTTCGGCTGCTTGATGCTGGCATTGGTGAGGTGCTGATAGCGATAGGCCAGCTCGTAGCGTGCCTTGTCACCGAAACCCAGGCCGACACCGAGTTGCGATCCGAACTGAAAGTTCGTGGCCAGATCGCGATCGCCGATTTCCTTGTCGGTCAGCAGGTGCCCGCCCAGTCCCACTTCTGAAAACGGGGCAACGCCACTGGAAATATCGGGGTACCGCTGCAGGCGCAGCATCGGCGTCAGGCTGAAGTCATACAGGTCGCTGTTGCTGTTGAGGTTGGATTTCATATACGCCAGTGAAGCATCCCAGTAACCGCCCAGGAACCAGGCGCCATCGGTAAACCAGGTCCGGTTCCATTGGTTCTGTACGCCGACCCCGAACACCCGGGTCTTGTTGGAATTGTTGTCCTTGCCCAGCGACGCGGTGATCGAGTCGATCCACTGGTTCCCGGCGCCCTGTGCCGGCGCCAGGCAGACTGGCAACAGCGCCAGGACAAGCAGATATCTGGAATACGCCATGCTAGCCCTCTTTACCTATCCGGATGCTGGATACTCTCATGAATACTGCCGTTTTGCACGGGCCGCAACGGTCAATCGCCGTAAACGACCCCCGGTAGCCAGGTGGCAAGTTGCGGCCAGCAGGCCAGCAGGATCAGCATGAACAACTGCAGCCCGATGAAGGGCATGACGCCCTGGTAGATCTGTACGGTGGAGACTTCGGCCGGCGCCACGCCACGCAGATAGAACAGGGCAAACCCGAACGGCGGCGTCAAAAACGAGGTCTGCAGGTTCAGTGCGATCATGATGCCCAGCCACACCGGGTCCAGCCCCATGGCCAGCAGTACCGGGCCGACGACGGGGACGATCACGAAGGTGATCTCGATAAAATCGAGCACGAAACCCAGCAGGAACATGAGCAGCATGACGGTCAGCATGGCACCGACTACACCGCCCGGCAGGCCGGTGAGCAGGTCGGCCACCATCTCGTCGCCACCGAAACCGCGGAACACCAGCGAGAACACCGAGGCGCCGATCAGGATCATGAACACCATGCAGGTTACGCGTGTGGTGTTGCGCATGACCTCCCGCAGCATGGACAGGCTGAAGCGGCGTTGCGCAATCGCCAGCAGTATGGCGCCCATGGCCCCGACGGAGGCGGCTTCCGTGGGTGTGGCCATGCCCGTCAGGATGGAGCCCAGCACAGCGATAATCAGCGCCAGGGGCGGCAGCAGTACCCGGATGATCCGTTGCAGCAGCGCCCGTCCGGCCACCTGCTGCCGGGTTTCATCCGCCGGTGCCGGCATGGATTCGGGTCGGAACCGGGCCATGACGGCGAGGTAGCACAGGTACAGACCGACCAGCAACAGACCCGGCAGCAGTGCGCCGGTAAACAGATCGCCGACGGATACGGTGTCGGGGGTGTAATTACCCAGGTCCAGCTGCGCCTGCTGGTAGGCGGATGACAACACATCCCCCAGCAGCACCAGCACGATCGACGGCGGGATGATTTGTCCCAGCGTGCCGGATGCGCAGATGGTGCCACAGGCGATACGCGGATCATAACCCCGTCGCAGCATGGTCGGCAGCGACAGCAGCCCCATCGTCACCACGGTAGCGCCGACGATGCCGGTGCTGGCGGCCAGTAACATGCCCACCAGGGCAACGGAATAACCCAGGCCGCCGCGCAGGCGACCGAACAGGGCCGTCATGGTGTCGAGCAGGTTTTCCGCTACCCGGGAACGTTCCAGCATGACGCCCATGAAAACGAACAGCGGTACCGCGATCAGGGTGATATTGGTCATGATGCCGTACAGCCGGTTCGGCAACGCCGCCAGAAAGGCGCCGTCGAAACTGCCCGTCAGCTGGCCCACCCAGGCAAAGCCAAGCGCGGTGCCTGCGAGGGTAAAGGCCACCGGAAATCCCGCCATTAGCAGCAGGCAAACCGCTATAAACAGCAGCAGGGGGATCACGCCGGTGTTTCCTGAGCGGCGGTTCGCATGCTCACAGTTTCCGGTCCGGGCCGGCGTCCGGCGGTCCTTCGTAGCGGGCGAGTTGCAACAGGCTGTGCAGGCCCAGGGAAATACCCTGTAGCAGGAGCAGGACCGCCATGAGCGGAATCATCGTCTTCAGCAGGAATACGGCATCCAGGCCGCCGGCCTCCCGGGAGCCTTCCCGCATGGACCAGGAGACGGCCACATAATCCCAGCTGGCAATCAGGATGAATCCACAGACGGGTAGCAGCAATGCCAGGGTGCCCGCCAGATTGACCCAGGCCTGGCCGCGCTCCGACATTGTGCGGTAGAAAATGTCGACCCGCACGTGGCTGTCATGTTTCAGGGTATAGGCAGCGCCCAGCATGAACACCGCGGCATGCAGGTAGGTGACGGATTCCTGCACGGCAATCGAGCCGGTATTGAAGAAGTAGCGCAGAATGACCACCGTGAAGGTCACCAGCACCATGGCCAGCGTCAGCCAGGCGAGCGCCCGGCCAGTGAGTTCCGCCATGCGGTCGATCAGGCGGGCCAGGTAGTGCAGGCGTGCGTACATGGGCAGGCCGCGATTACGAGAGCAGGTGCGGGCGCCTGTGGACAGGGTGTGGACGTGTACCACACTGCCGTCGGTTCGGGTTTGCTGGTCGGGGGTTGTACAAGCCGGTGACGGGCGGATCGGTTACCACCGGTAGATCATCCAGGTCGGTACCACGAGGTTCGGTTCCAGTTTGTTGTAGCGTGACTCCAGCGAACCGTCGCCGTCGGTATCCATCAGGTAGTAGGGAAAGCCGATGCTCGGTACGACCTTGACCATGTAGAGCTGGTTGTTGACGCGGTATTCGTAGACGACGGACTCCTTGCGCTTGATGATCTTTACTTCCGGCTCGAGTGTTTCCTCCGCGCCGATTCCGGTGTTGACCGGGGGAGGGGGCAGCGCTTCGGGCAGGGGGGCGGCCGGCGGTTTCTCGAGCGGCGGGTCCGCGGCCCATACGGTCAGTGGAAGCAGCAATAGAATCGTGTGTGATAGTCTGCACATCGTGTTATCCCGATAGGCCGGCAACTGGGTAACCATTTTTCCGGTTACTGTGATCGTAGTGCAACACCGACAGTTTCATAATAATTGAAAGACGGCATGGACGGCATCATCGGGCCGGTCCGGCAGCTGATACCGGTTGTGGTGCCGGGGGGTGGAACCTGCCCTGATGATTTTTTCCCATCGCTGCCAGTTATGGATCGTCCGTGTCGTTATTTCCTGAATCTGTGTTTCAGGTGCTGTCCAGGGGTGAGCCGCACAATGATGATACCATGTTCGCACTTTTCGACACGGTCGCGGCGCGCCACGCACAATAGCCTTCCCCCATGAACGCAGAAAATACCAAGCCATTTGTCCTGGTCGACGGGTCGTCCTATCTCTACCGGGCCTTTCATGCCTTGCCGCAACTGACCAATTCGCATGGTGAACCGACCGGCGCCGTCTACGGGGTGATCAATATGCTGCGCAGCCTGGTGAAGGAATACGAAGCGCAACACATGGCGGTGGTCTTCGATGCGCGTGGCAAGACCTTCCGGGACGATCTGTTTGCCGAGTACAAGGCCAACCGGCCACCGATGCCGGATGAACTCGCGGCGCAGGTCGAACCCCTGCATGCCCTGGTGCGGGCGCTCGGATTGCCGCTGCTGCAGGTGTCCGGCGTGGAGGCGGATGATGTCATCGGCACGCTGGCACGGCAGGCGAGTGCGCTGGGGATGGAGACGCTGATCTCGACCGGTGACAAGGACATGGCGCAACTGGTGGATCCGCATGTCACGCTGGTGAATACCATGTCGCACAGCGTGCTCGACCGTGACGGTGTGCTGGAAAAATACGGCGTACCACCGGAGCGCATCATCGATCTGCTGGCCCTGATGGGGGACAGCTCCGACAACATCCCGGGCATCCCCAAGGTGGGTCCCAAGACCGCCGCCAAGTGGTTGAATGAATATGGCTCGCTGGACGCGGTGATCGCCCATGCCGCCGGGATCAAGGGTAAGGTGGGGGAGAGTCTGCGTGCCAATCTGGATACCCTGGCCCTGTCCCGCCAGTTGGCGACCATACACTGTGCAGTCGATCTGGAAATCGGGCCCCGGGACCTGCAACCGGCCGCAGCGGACGTCGCGGCCTTGCGCGAATGGTACCAGCGGCTCGAATTCAGCCGCTGGCTGGGAGAACTGGACCCGCCATCCCCACCCGCTGCTGCGCCCGGGACGGCGGAAGCGCAGGCGTCCGGGACCGCAGACTATGAAACCGTGCTGAGCGAGGCGCAGTTCGAGGACTGGCTGGCACGCCTCGAGGCGGCAGACCGGTTTGCCTTCGACACCGAGACCACCAGCCTGGACTACACGGTAGCGCGCATCGTCGGGGTGTCTTTTGCCGTTACGGCCGGCGAGGCCGCCTATGTGCCGCTGGCCCACGACTATCCCGGTGCGCCGGAACAGCTCGAGCGGACGGCGGTTCTGGAGCGTCTGCGCCCGCTGCTTGAAGATAAAGACCGATATAAAATTGGTCATAACCTTAAATATGACCGTAATGTGCTGATAAATCATAAAATCAAGATGGACGGCATGCGTTATGACAGTATGCTGGAATCCTACGTGCTGGACAGCACCGCGACGCGTCATGACATGGATTCCGTGGCGCTGAAATATCTCGGCCATCAAACAATCAAGTACGAGGACGTTGCCGGCAAGGGTGCGCGGCAACTCGGGTTTAATGAAGTCCCGCTGGAAACCGCCGCCCCCTATGCTGCGGAAGATGCGGATATTACCCTGCGCCTGCATGAGGCGATGTGGCCCCGGCTGGTGGCCGAGCCCGGTCTGGAGAAGATCTATAACGAGATCGAGCAACCACTGGTAGTCGTATTGTCCGATATGGAACAGGCAGGTGTGGCCATTGATACCGCCATGCTCGCGCGGCAGAGCGAGGAACTGGCCCGGCGCATCACGCAGATCGAGGAGGAAGCCCGGCGCGAGGCCGGGCAGCCGTTTAATCCGGGTTCCCCCAAGCAGATCCAGGAGATCCTGTTCGACAAGTTACAGCTGCCGGTAGTCTCCAGAACCCCCAAGGGGGCGCCCTCGACAGCGGAATCCGTGCTGCAGGAACTGGCGCTGGATTATCCCTTGCCGCGCCTGATCCTGGAGTACCGCTCGTTCAGCAAACTCAAGTCCACCTACACCGACAAGTTGCCGTTGCAGGTGTGCCCGGATAGCGGAAGGGTGCACACTTCCTATCACCAGGCGGTCGCGGCGACCGGCCGGCTGTCATCTTCCGATCCGAACCTGCAAAACATCCCGGTACGCACCGAAGAAGGGCGGCGCATCCGCCAGGCTTTCGTGGCCCGGCCGGGCTGCGTGCTGCTTGCGGCGGATTATTCGCAGATCGAACTGCGCATCATGGCGCACCTGTCCTCGGACCAGGGCCTGCTGAGTGCCTTTGCCGCGGGGGCGGATGTCCACCGGGCCACGGCCGCGGAAGTCTTCGGGGTAACGCCGGAACAGGTGTCGAATGACCAGCGGCGCTCCGCCAAGGCGATCAACTTCGGTCTGATTTATGGTATGTCGGCCTTCGGGCTGGCGCGTCAGCTGGGAATTGCACGCGGCGCCGCCCAGGAATACATCGACCTGTATTTCGAGCGTTACCCCGGGGTCCGGACCTATATGGAGGCAACGCGGGAACAGGCCCGTGCACAGGGGTACGTGGAGACGGTATTCGGGCGACGCCTGTATCTGCCGGATATCAAGGCACGCAACGGCCAGCGCCGCACAGCTGCAGAGCGTACCGCCATCAATGCCCCTATGCAGGGGACCGCCGCCGATATCATCAAGCGCGCCATGATCACCCTGCATGGGTGGATCGGTGCCCAGGCAACGCTGGATATCACCATGATCATGCAGGTGCACGATGAGCTGGTCTTTGAGGTGGCCAGTGCGGATGCGGAAGCGGCCAGGGAGCCTATCTGCGAACACATGAAGGGAGCCGCGGATCTCAAGGTACCACTGGTGGTGGAGATCGGTACCGGTTCGAACTGGGACGAGGCCCATTGACCTGCATAGCGAGCGGCTTGCCGGCGAATGGTGTTCCAACCAAAATGTAGGTAGGTGCCCGATGAGGTACCAGCGCAACACCGCCTGCGTCTTACCCGGCCTCCCATACGCCTCCATCCCGGCCGGGAGGCCCCGGAAAAATCCGTGAACTTTTCCAAAACCCGATAGTCACATTATCCGAGTACTTCGGTACTCAACCCGCTCCCCTCCCTGAGCGGGCATTCCTCCTACCCGGCATGAAGTAAGCCGGGTTTTATTGAAACCCGGCATTTTCCCCCTTATGCCGGGTTTTTTTTGCGAGTTTTCTGCAGATAATTGTTTCCAAAAGCTGCGAACATCAGTGAACAGGCATCTAATTTCAATAAATCGCATCAGGCGGCACCCGAACGGCTGCTGCCCGGCTCCAGAACGGGCTCCATCTCGAGCCAGCAATCCAGTACCCGGTGTGCCTCCTCGGTCCCGGTGCGGGTGTGAGCAGAAAACAGTTGCACACTGGCATCCGGATGCAGGCCCGCCAGTTTGCTACGGACCTGCATCAGCACCGATTGCGCCGCGCCACGGCTGATTTTATCGGCCTTGGTCAGCAGTACATGGGTCGCCAGGCCGGCGGTGTGGCACCAGTTCAGTACCAGCCGATCGAATTCCTTGAGGGGATGACGGATATCCATCAGCAGGATTACCCCGGTAAGTGATTGGCGGGATTCCAGATAGGCGGCAATGTGTCGCTGCCACTCCTGTTTGACGTCGCGGGACACCCTGGCATAGCCATAACCGGGCAGATCCACCAGGCGGCGACCGGAGGCCACGCTGAAGAAATTGATTTGCCGGGTACGCCCGGGGGTTTTGCTGGTACGGGCCAGTGCCTTCTGGCCGCAAATGGTATTCAGGGCGCTGGACTTGCCGGCATTGGATCGTCCGGCAAAAGCGACTTCCCTGCCACTATCGGGTGGTGCCTGAGCGGGTCGGGTCGCACTGAGCAAAAAGCAGGTTTGCTGGTATCGATTTTTCATAGCGCTGGAACCGCATGGGTTTTCCGGGTACAGGGGACATTAGACGCGAGTCCGGCGCGCATGGAAACCCGTATCCAGGATCGGTGGCCGGGATTCCGCTCCGCGCGCGGTTGACCCCCTGTGCTGCGGCTGGTATACAAGGGTCCCGATTTTGTCATCCCGCGTGCGCCAGACGCGCCGCACACCGGATCAGAGCATCCAACCGGCCAGCTGGTCGCCTGGATGCGAAACCAGGAGCAGGTCCACGATGAGAACGTTGCTTGTTTTAACCATAGGTTTATTAACATCTTTTATGTTCAACCCGGGGTACGCCGCGGGTGATCCCGATGCCGGGCAGGCCAAGTCGGCCGCCTGTGCCGCCTGCCACGGGGTGGACGGCAACAGCATAAATCCCGTCTGGCCCAAGCTGGCCGGCCAGCATGAAAGCTATGTGGTCAAACAGCTCCTCTATTTCACCGATGGCGAACGTGATAACTCCACCATGAAGGGGATGGCGGCTGGTTTGAGTGAGCAGGACCGCGAGGATTTGGCCGCGTTCTTTGCTTCCCAGACAGTCACGATCGGCGCTGCCGATCCCGAACTGGTGGAATTCGGACAGAAGATCTACCGCAGCGGCAATGCCGAAAGCGGCGTGGCGCCCTGTATGGGTTGTCACGGTCCCAATGGTGCCGGTAACCCGGCAGCCGGTTACCCGGCATTGCGCGGCCAGCATGCCGCCTATATCGAGAGCCAGCTACGGGGTTTTGCCAGCGGTAACCGGGTGAATGAAAATGCCCGCAAGATGATGCAGATTCTTGCGTCGAGAATGACCGATCGCGAGATCCGCTCGGTGGCATCCTATATCCAGGGTCTGCACTAAACCTACCTATTTCTCAAGCCGCGGGAAATTCGCAGCGCTGTCCGGAAACCGGTCCGGCTGTTACCGTGGCGCGGTGGTGCCGGAACGAACCGGTGGCCTGCCTGTCATACAGCCGGCAGGATAGCCGGAATGGGTCGTTGTCACCTTTTTGTCTTGCCTGGCGTTACTATATTGCTGTCGTGGCCGCCTGCTGCACTGCACGGCAGCGTGTGGCGGCGGTAAAATTAAATCCGGAGTTGTTTATGAAACTACTGACCAGATCACTGTTCGTGTTACTCGCTTTGTTCGTTTTCGCGGCTTCTGTCCCTGCCGGTGAATATACCGACGGTACCGAGTATGTGCGGCTGGCAACACCGCAGCCAACCTCGGATCCGGAACGGATCGAAGTTGTCGAACTGTTCTGGTACGGCTGTCCGCATTGCTATCACCTCGAGCCGTTGGTGAACCAGTGGCTGGCGGACAAACCCGACGATGTCGTGTTTGTGCAGTTACCCGCCATTGTCGGGCCGCGCTGGGAGTTGCTGGCAAAGGCCTATTTCACCGCACAGACGCTCGGGGTGCTGGAAAAGACCCACCCGGCCCTGTTTGCGGCCCTTCATGAGAAGAATCAGAAAATTAATGATGAAGCGGCCCTGCAGGATTTCTTTTTGACACAGGGTGTCTCCGCAAAGGATTTCAAGGAGGCATTCAACTCCTTTGCCGTTGCGTTCAAGGTAAACAATGCGAAACTCATGACCCGGCGTTATGCGATCAGCGGCGTACCGACCTTTATCGTGAATGGCAAGTTCAGCACCAGCGGCAAGCTGGCCGGAGGCAATGAAGAGATTTTCGGGGTGGTGGACTATCTGGTCGCAGAAGAACGCAATGCGGAACCACCGCAGGCGGCGGCAGCCAGGCCCTGACAGGCAATGCCCGGCTCCCCGACACCGGCGGCTGATACGCTATTCAGGAACGCCGTGCCACGCGCGTGAAGGCGGCTGAATTATTTGTTCGCTGCCTGGAACACGAAGGTGTGGAATACGTGTTCGGTATCCCCGGCGAGGAAAACCTGGATGTCATGGACGCCTTGCTGGATTCGCCCATTCGCTTCATCACCACCCGCCACGAGCAGGGTGCGGCGTTCATGGCGGATGTCTATGGACGACTGACGGGGCGGGCAGGCGTGTGTCTGGCCACGCTGGGTCCCGGGGCCACCAATCTCATGACCGGCGTGGCGGATGCCAATCTCGATCATGCACCGCTGGTGGCGATTGCCGGTCAGGCCGGAACCAACCGCCTGCACAAGGAATCCCACCAGGTCCTGGACCTGGAAAAGCTGTTTCACTCGATCACCAAGTATTCCGCCAGCCTGCTGGAAGCCGAGATTATCCCGGAAGTGGTGCGCAAGGTATTCAAGCTGGCGCAGACGGAAAAGACCGGCGCAACCTTTATCGAATTTCCCGAGAATATTGCCCGGATGGAGGTATCCGAAGATATGCTGCCGGTAGTGCAGCCACTGGCCCCCGAGCCGGCCACGAAAAAGGTGGACGAGGCCGCGGACCTCATCAGCGAGGCACGCCACCCGATCATCCTGGCGGGAAATGGCGTGGTACGTTCCCGGGCATGGCAGCAGCTGGCGGACTTCGCCGGCAAGCTGAATATTCCGGTGGCCAATACCTTCATGGCCAAGGGTGTGATTCCTTTCCACCATCCCTGTGCGCTGGGCAGTGCCGGTCTGCAGGCAAACGATTACATCAGCTGCGGTTTCAGCCGCGCGGATGTCATTATCTGCATCGGCTATGACCTGGTGGAATACCATCCCTATCTGTGGCACCCGAGCCGCGACCGGACCATTATCCATATCGACCATTCGCCGGCGGAGGTCGATGCCTACTATCCTGTTAAAGTGGGTGTCATCGGGGATCTGAAGCACAGCCTGGTACGGATTGCCGCGCTGGCGACCCCGCATCACGGGCATCACCTGCGCCCGCTGCGGGATGCATTGGTCGAGGAAATGAACCGGCACAGCCATGACATGGAATTTCCCGTCAAGCCGCAGAAGATTATCTGGGACCTGCGCACGGCACTGGCGCTTGAGGACATTGTGATCTGTGATGTAGGGGCGCACAAGATGTGGATGGCGCGCATGTTCCGCTGCGAATACCCGAATACCTGCCTGATTTCCAATGGCTTCGCCAGTATGGGTATCGCGGTACCCGGGGCCATCGCTGCCAGGCTGGTACATCCGGAGCGCAATATTGTCGCCGTGACCGGCGATGCCGGATTTATGATGAACTCGCAGGAAATCGAAACCGCGATGCGCTGCCGGCTCCCGATCGTAATCCTGATCTGGAATGACGGTGGTTACGGGCTGATCAGCTGGAAACAGCTGAACCAGTTTCAACGCACCTCGAATGTCGATTTTACCAACCCCGATTTTGTACAATATGCCAAGGCCTTCGGTGGCAAGGGGTTCCGGGTGGAGCGGACCGAGGATCTGCCTGCTATCCTGGAGGAAGCCCTTGCCAGCAACACGGTGAGTATTATCGATTGCCCGGTGGATTACCGGGAAAATATCAAGCTTACGGAGCAAATGGGTAATCTGGTATGTCCAACCTAGCGGCCGCAGTGGCGGAACATGCGGGTCACGGCCAGGTCGCCGGAGTCGATCCGCCGCCGGGACAACGCGTTCGTCTGCTGAGCTACAATGTCCAGGCGGGTATCAGCACCGCACGGTACCGGCACTACATCACCCATAGCTGGAAGCATGTTTTGCCTCATGCACAACGTTTCAGCAATCTCGATCGTATTTCACACCTGATTCGCGACTATGACATCGTCGGACTGCAGGAAGTCGATGCCGGCAGTCTGCGCAGCGGCTACGTGAACCTGACGCAGTACCTCAGCGACAAGGCCAACCTGCCATTCTGGTTCGACCAGACCAACCGGAGGATCGGCCGGTTCGCCAGCCACAGTACCGGACTGATCAGCCGTTTCAACCCGACCGAGATCGTCGAACACCGCCTGCCGGGACGCATCCCCGGGCGGGGTGCATTGTTCGTGCGCTTCGGCAGCCGCCATGCATCACTGGTCGTCTTGATCCTGCATCTTGCCCTGGGGCGGCGTGCCCGGCTGCGTCAGATCGACTATATCAGCGAGATCGTGAATGAATACCCGCACGTCATCCTGATGGGTGACCTGAACTGCCATTCCAACAGTGCCGAAATGGATTTCCTGATCAACCGCACCCTGATGCAGGAACCCTTCCACGGGCTGGACACCTTTCCCAGCTGGCGGCCGCAGCGCAACATCGACCACATTCTGGTGACGCCCACGCTGTTCATAGATCGTGTCAAGGTGCTGAACTATTCGCTCTCCGATCACCTGCCGGTCGCGATGGAGATCATTCTGCCGGAATCCTTCAGGCTGGGTGGTTAGTACTCCTTCAAGGTGATATTGACGGGTTCAGAGCTACCCGGATGATCCAAGACAAGGCGCAGTCCGCAGGGAATGGCAGGCCCTTTTCAAGGACTGCAACGCCGTATTGGATCATCTGGGTAGCTCCCTTCGGGCGTGCCGGGAAGCGCTCGTCCGCGGTGTTGCGCCTCTTGGCAAGGGCGGGCCATTCCCGGCGAGGCGCGCCTGGCGGCCAACCGCTTCCCGACTCGCTGAACCCGTCAATATCACCTTGAAGGAGTACTAGCCCGGATTCCCCGGCAACTTCCCCGTAGCTGTGCCAGACGCCTGCCGGCGAGCGGATTTACTGTAGTCCGGGTGTCCTGCCGGTTCCGGCCGACAGATGTTTTTTCAGCAGTAATTCATCTTCCACCCGTATGCTTCTTCCAGTAATCTGAAACAGGAGCAGGGAAAGTGGAACACAAAATCGTCAAGGTCTGGGATCCGTTGGTGCGGATTTTTCACTGGTCGCTGGTGCTGACCTTCACCATCGCCTATGTTAGCGGCGAGGAGTTTGCCAGTTTGCACCTCTACTCCGGCTACGCCGTATTCGGCCTGATCCTGCTGCGTATAGTGTGGGGAGTCGTCGGTACCCGCCATGCTCGCTTCAGTGATTTTATGTACCGCCCCGCCATGATTGCTGCATACCTCAGGGACACGCTGTGGTTACGGGCGCGGCGTTACCTGGGCCACAACCCCGCGGGTGGCGCGATGATCCTGCTGATGCTGGTGGCGCTGGTGCTGACCGCCGTCAGCGGCATGGCCATCACCGGGATCGAATCCGGCACTGGACCGCTGGCAGTGCTCGCCGGATCTTCGGAGACGCTGGAAGATGCGGTCGAAGAGATGCACGAGTTCCTGGCCAATCTGATGGTGCTGCTGGTGGTTGTGCATGTCGCTGGTGTCATCGTGGAAAGCCTGATTCATCGTGAGAATCTGGTGAAAGCCATGTTCACCGGGCGCAAGCACGCCTGAACCGCGACAATCCATGTGCTGCATGTGGTACCTACCCGATCCATTTTCGTAGGAGGTGATGAATGCTGCGTGGCAGGAAAGTTGTTTTCGGTGAGATCGCGCTGGCCGGTACCCTGTTGTGGATCGGGTACGGCGCAACCGGCCATGCGCAGCCGGAGGAGTCGCAGTCCCCGCGCGCGGAGCACGATACGGTTCGCAGCCTGGTGCGACAGGGTGATATTCTGTCACTGGAGCAGATTCTGCAGGTCGCACGTCAACATCATCCGGGCCGGGTGCTGGAGACGGAACTGAAACACAAGCGCGACCAGCTTGTCTATGAGTTAGAACTGGTGGATGAGAATGGCGAGGTTTGGGAAATGAAGTTCGATGCCCGTAGCGGAGCGTTGCTGAAGGAAGAACAGGAGGACTGAGTTGCGACTCCTGCTTGCCGAGGATGATCCCGACCTCAGCGCGCGGTTGAAGCGTTATCTGGGCAAAGCGGGATTTGCTGTCGACGCGGTCGACAATCTGGTGGAGGAGGTGGCCTTGCCGCGTCCGGCAGGAGGGGCGCTGACCGAGCTGACGCAGACCATCACGCTCGATCTCCTGCACAGCCGATTGCGGCGCGAGCAGCCGATCTCCTCGGGCGCGTACATCCAGGTGTGGTCGCCGGAAGGGTCATGGTGGCAAAGGGGTGACTACGCCGGCACCTACAGCGCGGCGCAAGCGGACTTCGGCGCCGCCCTCACCGCCACCGGCATCACCGGCGACTTCGAGCTGGTCGACGACGGCACCGCGCTGGGCTCCGAGGGTTGCAACGCGCTGGTCGGCTTCACCGCCGGCCGCGTCGCGGTCATCGACCGCGGCACCTGCGAGTTCGGCACCAAGGTGCTGAACGCCGAGAACGCCGGCGCCATCGCCGCCATCGTGGTCAACAACCAGGGCGACGGCGTCATCATCATGGGCCCGGGCGCCCAGGGCAACCTGGTTTCGATCTCCTCGGTGATGGTCGGCCAGGCCGACGGCGACCTCATCAAGGCGGCGCTCGGCGGCGGCGTCAACGGCACGCTGAAGGATGCCGGCAACTCGATCCCCAACCGCGACTCGGACCTCGACAACGGCATCATCGCCCACGAGTACTGTCACGGCCTGTCGATTCGCCTCACCGGCGGCGCCCAGACCTCCAACTGCCTGTCGGGCAACCAGCAGGCCGGCGAAGGCTGGAGCGACTTGTGCGCGCTGTTCGTGACCGCCAAGGTCGGCGACCAGGGCCCCGACGCCCGCGGCATCGGCACCGAGGTATCCAGCCACTTGTCCGTACCACTGGACGACGATGAGATCGACGATCTGATCAACGCCTATGGCGAGGCCCGCGTCGTCGAGCTCGCCCGGCGCTTCGGCGTTTCCCACGCGACGGTCAACAAGGTGGTCAAGCGGCTGGCGCGCGACGGGCTGGTGCACACCCGGCCCTACCGCTCGATCTTCCTCACCGAGGAGGGCCGCGAGCTGGCCGAATGGTCGCGCCGGCGGCACCAGATCGTGCTGAACTTTCTGCGCGCCATCGGCGTCAGCGAGCGCGCCGCCGAGCTCGACGCCGAGGGCATCGAGCACTATGTCAGCGACGAGA
>Ga0210122_1000054_pt1 | contig 30218 bp, 16 predicted proteins | sample Muzzi_CordB_D2_FD_185530 | JGI IMG/M metagenome (GOLD analysis project Ga0210122, IMG submission 185530) | Wetland microbial communities from San Francisco Bay, California, USA, that impact long-term carbon sequestration - Muzzi_CordB_D2 (SPAdes) | ecosystem: Environmental > Aquatic > Marine >... | reverse complement strand
TGGTCGAAGGCACGCACGCGCTGGGCCAGTCCCTTGGTATAGTCGACGCGGTCGACTCCGATGACCAGCCTGGAAACGGTCAGTGTGGCGCGCAGCCGCTGCACCTCCGGATCGGTGGCGGATCTGAGTGCGCGGTCGGCGAACTCCTGGGCATCGATGCCGATGGGGAAGGTCGCCAGCCGGCAGGTACCGTAGCGGCCCGTGAAGGTCAGGCCGTCGCACGGCACGCGCAGGTCGTGTCGCAGCATGGCGGCGAAATTATCGCGGTCCTGATCGGTCTGGAAACCAATGAGGTCATAGGCCAGCATCGCCTCGGCCAGCTCGCGGTGTTGCGGCAGCTGGGCCCAGTTCCGCCGCCCCGGCCAGGGCGTATGCAGGAAGAAGCCGATCTTGCGGCGGATGCCCAGCCGGCGCAGCTCGCGGCCGAGCGGCAGGAAATGGTAGTCGTGAACCCACAGGGAGGACTCCGAGGTGCCGAAGGCGGCCAGCGCGCGCGCCATGTAACGGTTCACGGCGCAGTAGGATGCATAGTCATCCGGGGCAAGGCGCAGCAGGTCGACGCGCGAATGCAGCAGCGGCCAGAGGGCCGAATTGGAAAAGCCGGCGTAAAAGCCGTCGTGGTGGCGCTCGGGCAGGTCGACCCTGGCGATTGCCCCGCGCCCATAGCTTGCCACTTCGGCCAGCGGCGTCACGCCGTCGGGGATGTCCCTGAGCTTTCCGCTCGAGCCGAACCAGACCACGCCGGACTTTTTCACCGCCGGCAGCAGCGCCGCCGCCAGTCCGCCGACCATGGGCCCACCGGACGCAATGCGCGCCACGCGGTTGGAAACGACGATGTCGAGCGCGGTCATGACACGAACCGCCGGAATAAGGTTGAATCGTGGAGCCCGGCACGATGCAAGTCGGGCTGTGCCGGTCGGCCCTGATGCAGATCAAGTCGCCCTGTGTATTTATTTTTCATTGGTATACGGGCTGAAAATTGAGGCCGCGGTTGGATTCAATAATTGGCTGGGTTGCCGGTGCCGCTATACAGAACGCCAATCTTGTCGAAATTGTTCCCGGGCGCGCGACTTTACACAGACGAGCCATACCGATGCCGCAGGGTCCGGGGATCAGACCCGGCGCAGCACACAGACCGGCAGGTGCCTAAAAAGATGCGCGAGGTTTAGTTCTTTGGTGCGAAAGTTCGAATAGGTATCGATGACATCAAAATAATTTGCCGCGGCCGGCGACTCGATGACCGCTTCGAAAGCCTCCGGCCAGTGCCGGCCACCGTCGGTCAGCGGGCCGAAATGGCGACCGACCGCGACGATGAGCCGCTGGCGCTTGACGCTGCGGGCGAAGGCAATCACGTGGCTGGCGTGGCGGCCGCTCACCGGCAGCGGCTCATAGGTCCCGCGGCGGAAAATCTCGGCAAATTCCTGCCGTAACCGCAGCACGGCCCGGGTCAGCGCCAGCTTGATGCGGCCGTCGCGCCAATTGTCCACGAGATCGGCCCACCCGGAGACCTCTGCCGCCAGCTCACGCCGCCGCGCCGGGAAATCGACCGGCCGCCGGTTGTCCGGATCGACCAGGGAGAAATCCCAGAGCTCGGTACCCTGGTAGAAATCCGGCACGCCGGGCAGCAGCCCCTTGAGCGCCAGCTGGGACAGCCCGTTGAGGGCGCCGAGCAGGGCCGTTCGTTCGGCGAATTCGCCGAACGAGGCAAGAAACGTCGGCGAAATCTTTTCATCGAGCAGGCTGCGCAGGAATTGCTGCAGCCCGGCTTCGTAAAGCGCATTGGGGTTGGTCCAGCTGGTTTCTTCCTTGCCCTCGCGCGCCGCCTTGACCGCATAGGCGCACATCCGCTCGGCGAAGCCCGTGTCGAGAGTCTGCGGCCAGGCGCCGATCAGCGCCTGGTAGAGCATGTATTCGTGCGCCAGCGAGGGCCGGCGTTGGGGGCCCGCCTGCTGCACCAGCGGCGCGTTCTGCGCCCGCCAGCCGCGCACCGCCGCGTCCCATTCCTGCGGCAATTCGGAAATGGCGAGAATGCGGGCGCGGGCATCTTCGCCGCGCTTGGTGTCGTGGGTGGCGGTGGCGGTCAGCCCGCCCGGCGATTTTTCGGCATGCTGCTGCTGGCGCTTGTGGAATTCGTCCAGATCCAGCGCCGGCTCGGCCGGGTCGCCGCCCACCTCGTTGAGTGCCAAGAGCCGGTGATAGCGGTAGAAGGCGGTGTCCTCCAGTGCCTTCGCCGTCAGCGGCCCGGTGAACTGCTGCAGCTTGAGCGCAAAATTGCGCACCCGCGGCGCGCTGTAGCCGGGATTGGCGGCGAGATCGAGGGTGATGACGTCGCGCAGGAAATCGAAGATGTCGGGGTCGGGCCCGCGCCAGCGCGCCCGTGCCCGCGCGATAGTGTCCTCGATCAGCCTGCGGTCCTCGGCCGAGGTGCCGGCTGCGGTCACATAGGTGCGGTAGACCGGGAATTCGATGACATAGCGCTGCAAGGCGGCACGCAGGCGATCGATGGTGAAATCGCGCGTGGAGAAATGGCCGGCGGCGATGCGCGACAGCGCGCGGCACAGCACGGTGAACTCGCTCGCCAGCATGGTGTCGATGACGCGCTGCTTGGCGTTTTCGACGATCTCGGCAAAGCTTGCGTGTTCGCCGGTGAAGGCGCGCCAGCTCCGTTCCAGCGGTTCCAGCCCGGCGCCGTCGACCAGCACGCGCGCGATGACGTTGAGCCATTCATAGCCGGTGGTGCCGGCGACGCCGGGCAGGTTGGGCATCGGCTCGCCGTCGGCGAGGATCTTCTCGACCACGATATAGAACGAGCCGCTGCGGCGCGCCTGGCCACGCACCTTGTGGATGAGCTGGCGCAGGCGGCGGGTGTATTGCGCCGGGTCGCGCAGGCCGTCGATGTGGTCGAGGCGCAGGCCCTGCAACTGATCGGCGGCGATCAGCCGGGCGACCAGCGAATGGATGCCGCGGAACGTGGCCGGATTTTCCACGCGCAGCCCGGCGAGGTCGTTGATGTCGAAGAAGCGCCGGTAGTTCACCGCCGAGAAGGCCACCCGCCAATAGGCGAGGCGATAGTGCTGGCGCTCGAGCAACCGGTGCAGGGCGGCGGCGCCGGCCTCGTTGTCACCGGCGTAGGCGACAAGTCCACGTTCGATGACCGCGGCGCCGCCCTCGATCGCAGCCAGGCGCCGCTTCATTTCAGGTGCGTCACGGTAGGAGGGCGCGCGCGGGTCGCGATAGTCGTCGGCCAATTCGAGCAGCGCGCGGCCGGCCGGCTCCTCGGCGGCCTCGGCCGCCGCCACGATGGTGCGCAGCATTTCGCTGTAGCGATGCGGATTGATCGGCAGCTTGTGGTCGAAATACCAGGCGGCGAAGCTGCCCGCCTCCGCGTCGTATTTGACCGCGATCTCGCCGTGCTGGAGGGCGTCGCCGTAGGGGCGGCCGAGGATTGGCAGCAGCACGCCGGGATGGCGCCGGTGCGGCAGCGCGTCCCAGTCGATGTCGAAGGCCATGGCGTAAGGCGAGCGCTGGCCCCATTCCAGCACGTCCAGCCACCAGAGGTTATCGGAATGGCCGACGCCCATGTGGTTGGGCACGAAATCGAGGATCAGCTTGAGGCCGTTCTCCTTCAGCGCCGCGCTCAGGCGGCCGAAGCCTTCCTCGCCGCCGAGCTCGGGGTTGATCCGGTCGTGGTCGACGATGTCATAGCCGTGGGTGCTGCCCGGCCGCGCCTTGAGGAACGGCGAGGCGTAGAGATGGGTGATGCCAAGTTGCCTGAGATAGGGCGCGAGCGCGGCGGCCGCGTCGAAATCGAAATCCTTGGTGAGCTGCAGCCGATAGGTTGCCAGCGGCACCACCGAAGCCATCAGCGGCCCCCGATCGCGGCGTAGACCGACCAGGGCCGCAGTTCGCGCGGCGCGGCTTCACCCCAGATGGGCTCGCCCCAGGTCAGGTCGCCCGGTGTCAGTTTCGCCGCATCGGACAGGTTTGCCAGCAGCAGCAGCGCCTTGTCGCCGGCGCCCCAGCGCGCGCACAACAGGCCGTCATCGATGCTGACCTCGCCGGCGCCGATCATCGCCGGCAGCAGCGGCGCGACGTAGGCCCGGCGCGCCGCCAAAAGTCTGCGCGTGAGGGTCAGGCGCGCGCCATGCTCGGGCTTTTCGCGCGCGGCCCAGTCGAGCACCGCCATTGCCCGCGTCTCCGCCGCGAGCGGGTCGGGGATTTCATCGCCGTGCTGGGCGTAGGCGTCGGCGAATTCGCGCCTGCGGCCGTTGCGCACGGCCTCTGCCAGCTCGCCGTGAAAATCACAGAAATAGGGGAATGGCTCGGTCGCACCCCATTCGTCGCCCATGAACATCAGCGGCGGCGCCGGCTGCAACATGAGAACGGCAAGCGCGGCCTCCAGCACCGGCGGCTGCGCCAGCACCGCCAGCCGCTCGCCCAGGGGCCGGTTGCCGATCTGGTCGTGGTTCTGGATGAAGTTGACGAAATCCATGCGCGGCAATTGTCCGCTCGGTTCGCCGCGCGCGCGCCCCTCGCGGTGCGGCGATGGCTCGCCCTGATAGTCAAAGCCCTGCGCCAGCGTGCGCGCCACCCGCTCGGCCGCCCCCTGATAGTCGCGGTAATAACCGGCACTCTCACCCGTCAGCAGCACGTGCCAGGCGTGGTGATAATCGTCGTTCCATTGCGCACGGTAGAAACCTTTGTCGGCGTTGGGGCCGGGCGCCAGGAAACGTGCGGCGTTGTCGTCGTTCTCCAGCACGAGGTGGATGTGGCGGCCGCTCTCCGTCGCCAGCTCGTTCACGGCTGTCGCCAGCTCGGTCAGGATATGGGGTTCGCCCGGCTCGACGATGGCATGCACGGCGTCAAGCCGCAGCCCGTCAAAACGGTAATCGCGCAACCAGTGCAGCGCGTTCTCGATCATATAGGCGCGCACTTCCGGCACGCGATAATCGATCGCCACGCCCCATGGTGTATGGTGGTCGTCGGAAAAGAATTCTGGTGCAAGGCGGCCGAGATAATTTCCGTCCGGCCCGAAGTGATTGTAGACCACGTCGAGGAATACCATCAGTTCGCGCGCATGTGCCGCGTCGATCAGCGCCTTCAGATCCTCCGGCCGGCCATAGGCTGAGTCCGGCGCAAACGGCAGCACGCCGTCATAGCCCCAGTTCCGGCGGCCGGGAAATTCCGCCACCGGCATCAGCTCGAGCGCGGTGATGCCGGTTTCGGCGAGATGATCGAGCCGCTCGCGCATGGTGCGGAAGGTGCCTTCGGCGGTGAAAGTGCCGACATGCGCTTCGAGGAACACGGCGCGCTCCCACGGCAGCCCCTTCCAGTCCGGGCTCCGCCATTCGTAATTGCTGTGATCGATCACCTCGCTCGGCCCGGCAATGTCCTCGGGCTGGAAGTGCGAGATCGGATCGGCGATCTCCAGCTCGCCATCGATGCGGAAGCGGTAGCGCGTGCCGGCGTGTGCGTCCGGTGCATGCGCTTCGAACCAGTCGCCGTGCCGGCTCATGCCCAAGCTGTTGGCCTCGGGCGCATCCAGCAGCACTTCGGCCTCGCGCGCGGCCGGCGCCCACAGGCGGAAGGTGACGCCATGCTCGGAGATCAGCGGCCCGAAGCGATACTGTTTGCTCACGGCTGCCCCGTGAAGGCCAGCACGCAGCGCGCCTGGGCGCTCCAGGTCACGCCCGGCGTATGCCGGGCGGCCGGCTGGTCGGAGGCGGTGTCGACCAGGCAGCTCCAATGCGCGACGCCGGGCCATTGCGGAAAGGTGATCTTGACCGCGTGGTCTGCGCCGTTGAGTACGATGAATAGCGGCTCGTATCCCTCCTGCGGCGCCGCCAGCACGTAGGACAGATAGCGGCCGTCGGGAAAATTCCAGTCGGCTTCGTCCATCTCGGTACCGGCCGGGGTCAGCCATTTCACATCATAGGAGCCGTCAGCGCGGTGACCCTCCATCCATTGGCGGGGCCGCAGCTGCGGAAACTGGCGCCGCAAGCCGGCCAGTTCGCCGACGAAACCGGTTGCGTCATCCTCGGTGCCGAGTTTCGACCAGTCGATCCAGCCGGTCTCGTTATCCTGGCAGTAGGTGTTGTTGTTGCCGTCCTGACTGTTGCTGACCTCGTCGCCGGCCAGCAACAGCGGCACCCCCTGCGCGAGGAAGAGGCAGGCGAGCTGGTTGCGTCGCAGCCGTCGGCGCGCGGCGAGAATGTCGGGGTCGTCGGTCGGCCCCTCGACGCCGCAATTGGTGCTCAGATTGTCGTCGGAGCCGTCGCGGTTTTCCTCGCCGTTGGCCTCGTTGTGCTTGCTTTCGTAGCTGGTCCAGTCGGCCAGCGTGAAGCCGTCATGCACGGTGACGTGGTTGATGCTGGCGCGCGGATGACGCCCGTTGTGCTGGAACTGGGCGGCCGAGCCGGTCATGCAGTGGGCGAGGTCGCCGATCAGATTGCCGTCGCCGCGCCAGTAGCGCCGCACGGTGTTGCGGTAGAAGTCGTTCCATTCCGACCAGCCGGTGGGAAAGGCGCCGACCTGGTAGCCGCCGGCGCCGACGTCCCAGGGTTCGGCGATCAGCTTGACGTTGCACAGCACCGGGTCCTGCCGCACGGCGGCAAAGAACGGGGCGTTGGCGTCGAAGGCCGGTCCGCGGCCAAGTGTCGAGGCGAGATCGAAGCGAAAGCCGTCGACGTGATAGGTCTCCACCCACAGCCGCAGCGAATCCATGACCATTTGCAGCACGCGTGGATGCGCCAGCTTGAGCGCGTTGCCGCAGCCGGTGAAGTCGTCGTAGTAGCGCGGGTTGTCGGGCAGCAGCCAATAATAGGAGGCGTTGTCGACGCCGCGATAGCACAGCGTCGGGCCCATGTGGTTGCCCTCGGCGGTGTGGTTGTAGACCACGTCGAGGATGACCTCGATGCCGGCGTCATGCAGCGCGCCTACCGTGGCGCGGAAATCGTCGATGGCGTTGCCCCTGGTATAGAGCCCGTCCGGCGCGAAGTAGCTGAGCGTGTTGTAACCCCAGTAATTGCGCAAGCCGCGGTCGACCAGATGGCGGTCGTCGACAAAGCTGTGAATTGGCAGCAGCTCGATGGCGGTGACGCCGAGTTTGCGCAGATGGGCGATCATGCCGGGCTCGGACAGGCCGCGGTAGGTGCCGCGCGCCTCGGCCGGGACGTCAGCGCGGCGCTGGGTGAGGCCCTTGACGTGCGCCTCGTAGAAAATGGTGTCTTCCCACGCGGTGTGCGGGCGCCGCTCGCGCGCCCACGTGTGGGCCACATCCACCACCACCGATTTGAACATGCCGCGCGCATTGTCGCGGCGGTCGAAGGAGAGGTCTTCCAGCCTGTGGCCGGTGCGGTAGCCGAAATGCGCGTCGGTCCAGGCGAAGTGACCGCCCAGCCGCTTGCTGTAAGGGTCGATCAGCAGCTTGTGCGGGTTGAAGCGATGCCCGGCCTTGGGGTCGTAGGGGCCGTGCACCCGGTAGCCGTAAAGCTGGCCGGGAGATACGTTCGACAGATAGATGTGCCAGACGTCTTCGGTGCGCTCCGGCATGGCGATGCGCTCGGTCTCGCGCCGGCCCTCGCGGTCGAACAGGCACAGTTCAACACGCGTGGAGTTGGCCGAGAACAGCGCGAAGTTCGTCCCGCGCCCGTCCCAGGTTGCCCCGAGCGGGTAGGGAGCGCCCGCGCCGATGTGACTGCTAGACCTCAGGAACGAGAAAGACGGCAGCAAGGGGTGGGACGACAAGGTGAAGCTCCGGGCTGTCACGCGTCACGACGGTTGAAACGGCGCCGGCGTTTCCGACGTTGCTTCCGCCGTAGACCGCCGCATCGGAATTCAGCGCCTCCCGCCAGGTCCCGGCAAAGGGAACCCGCACGCGGTAGTTGCGCAATACCTCCGGCGTGAAGTTGACCACGACCACGCAGCGGTCGTTGGGGTTTTTGCCCTTGCGCAGCCAGGCAAAGGTGCTGTGACTGGCGTCGTCGGCGGTCAGCCATTCGAAGCCGGCGGCATCGCAGTCGAGCGCATGCAAGGCCGGTATCGAACGATACAGCTTATTGAGATCGCGCACCAGCCGCTGCACTCCGGCGTGGCTCTGCTGCTCGGTCAGATGCCAGGGCAGGCTGACGTCGTGATTCCACTCCGTGTCCTGGCCGAACTCCGAGCCCATGAACATCAGCTTCTTGCCGGGATGGGCGAACATGAAGGCGTAATAGGCGCGCAGATTGGCGAAACGTTGCCATTGATCGCCCGGCATGCGACCGAGGATCGAGCGTTTTCCGTGCACGACTTCGTCGTGCGACAACGGCAGGATGAAGTTTTCGGAAAAGGCGTAGTGCAGTCCGAACAGGATATTGCCGTGGTGATGTTGGCGGTAGACCGGGTCCTTGGAAATGTAATCGAGCGTGTCGTGCATCCAGCCCATGTTCCACTTGTAGCCGAAGCCGAGCCCGCCCCAATCGACCGGGCGTGACACCATCGGCCAGGCGGTCGATTCTTCGGCCGCGGTGGTCGCCTGCGGGAAGTGGCCGAACACTTCCGTATTGGTGCGCCGGAGGAAGGAGATGGCATCGACGTTCTCGCGTCCGCCATACTTGTTTGGCACCCAGGAATCGGCCGGGCGGCTGTAGTCGAGATAGAGCATCGAGGCGACCGCATCGACGCGCAAGCCGTCCACGCCGTAGCGGTCGAGCCAGAACAGCGCGTTGGACACCAGGAAGTTGGTTACTTCGGCGCGGCCGTAGTTATAGATCAATGTGCCCCAGTCGAGATGGCGGCCCTGGCGCGGGTCCTCGTGCTCGTAGAGGCCGGTGCCATCAAAGCGGGCGAGCCCGTGCGGGTCGTCGGGAAAATGGCCGGGCACCCAGTCGAGCAACACGCCGAGCCCGGCCTTGTGCAGGGCGTCGATCAGCGCGACGAAATCTTCCGGCGTGCCGAAGCGGCTGGTCGGCGCGAACAGTCCGGTCGGCTGGTAGCCCCAGGAGCCGTCGAAAGGATGCTCGGAGACCGGCAGCAATTCGACATGGGTGAAGCCCATGTCGGCGGCATAGGCGGGCAACTGTTCTGCGAGTTCCCGGTAGCTGAGCCAGTATTCGCCGTGCGCGCCCTTCTTGCGCCAGGAGCCGAGATGCACCTCGTAGATCGACATCGGCGCATCGAGCGCATTGACGTTTGCGGGCGCCGGCGCCGGACGCGGCAGCCTGCCGGTGTCGACCACGACGGAGGCGGTGGCCGGCCGCATTTCATTGGCGAAGCCGACAGGGTCGGACTTCAGCGGCTGCAGATTGCCGTAACGCGAGACGATCTCGTATTTGTACCTGTCGTCGGCGCGGGCGCCCGGCACGAAAATTTCCCAGTAGCCGTTGCCGCGAACCCTCATGGCATGGCGGCGGCCGTCCCAGAAATTGAAGTCACCGACCACGCTGACCCGCTGTGCGTTGGGCGCCCAGACCACAAAGCCGACGCCGGCGATGCCCTCCAGTTCCATCGGATGGGCGCCCAGCTTGTCGTAGAGGCGCAGGTGATTACCCTCGCCGAGCAGATAGAGGTCGTACTCGCTGAGCACCGGCGGGAAGCGGTAAGGGTCTTCCAGCTCGACCTCGTTGTCGCCGAAGCGGGCGCGCAGCCGGTAGTGCCTGGCGCCGTTGAGCGCGCCGGCGAACAGTCCCGCCGGATCGATGCGCTTGAGCTCGCGCTCGCCGCCGTCGGCAACGGCGACCACGCGGTTGGCGTCGGGCAGGAATACGCGCACGACCGTTTGGTCGTTCTCTTTGTGCGGCCCGAGATAGCTGAACGGGTCGGCGTGGCGGCCGGCGATGATGTCGCGGGCGGCTGGGGCAAGATCAGTCATGGGATCACCCCTCTTTGTTGCAGGATGCGCAAGGTTGCTTCGAGCGGAATGTGCGACCAGGTCGGCCGGTTGGTCAGCTCGTATTCGATTTCGTAAAGCGCCTTCTCCAGCAGGAAGAAGTCGAGCAGCCGGCGCGTTGCCTCTTCGTCAGCCGGCCATAGCGGGTTTTGGCCGAGCGCCTCGCGGTAACTGCCCCAGTACTCGTCGGTCAGTTCGACGGTCCAGGTGTGGGTTCGTTCCTTGAGTATGGTGCGTTCTTCCGGGTTGAGATCGGGAGCGCGGTCGAGCGCGGCGCTGGCGGCATAATCGATCGAGCGGATGAAGCCGGACACGTCGCGCGCCGGCGGCGCCTTGGCGCGGCGCTCGTCGAGGCTGCGGCGCGGCTCACCCTCGAAGTCGAGGATATAGGCGTCGTCCTTGGCGATCAGCACCTGGCCGAGGTGGAAGTCGCCGTGATGGCGAATCTTGAGGCCATCAAAGCCGGCAAGCCGATGCGATTCGAGATAGGTCATGATGACGTCGCTGTGGCGGAACAGGCGCTGCACCAATTGCGCCGTGTGCTCGGGCAAGCCGTCGCGGTTCTGCTCGAGCAGTCCGAAGACTGTTTGGGCGTGACGGATCAGGCCGTCGGTCCAGCGGGAAACGTCTTCGGCGCTAATCGGTTCGGGCGCGAATGCGGAGATGTCGTCACGGCAGGCGAAGGCAAGGTGCATTTCTGCGGTCCGCCGGCCGATTTGCCGGATTCGCTGCAGCATTGAGGCATTTTCCAGTGTTTCCAGCGGCGTCTCCGCCGTCATCAGCAGCCGGTGCTCGTCGATCAGCCGGTCAAGTACCCCGGCGGTCACGCTCCAGGCGTCGCCCTGGTTTTCCACAAAGGCGTTTACCACCGCCAACGCGCTGCGATTCTCGCCTTCCACCAGTTCGATCGAGCCAAGCAGCATCGGTGCGTTCTGGAAATGGGCAACGTCGGCGAGGAAGCGGCCGACCTCGATCTCGGGATGGATGCCGGCGGTGATGCGGCGCAGAATCTTGACGACGTATTTGTTGTCGACGATTACGCTCGAGTTCGACTGCTCGCGGGCGATCGCCGCGACGTTCTTGATCTCCGGCAGCGGATTGGCGGCGAAGGCGCCGGTCGGACGGAATTCGAGCTGGCCGGAGTCGGCCCCGACGGTTTCGCCGCCGTGAATCATCGCCAGCATGGCCGTGATGAATTCAGGCTCGGCGGTGGCGTCGAGCAGCACGCCTTCGCGCGGGCCGCGGCGCACGGCGGCGAGCAGGCTGGGCGAACTTTGGTCGACGGCGGTGTAGCGCGTCCAGCGGATGGTCAGCGGCAGGAAATAGCGGCTCACGCCGTGAGTGCCGCTGACGTCGACAATAGCCGCGAGGAAGTGGTCGTTATTGTGCTCGATCGGGACGGTCACCGAGCAGCTCATGGTAACCTGCCGAGACGCCTTGTCGGCGAACCAGCGGCGCTCGCTGACGAAATGCGGCAACACGTCGAAGTCGAGCGTGCGCCGCGTCCAGCCCGACAGCATCGAATCCCAGCCGGGACCGATCACCAGGGTGGTGATCTCGCGCGGCAGCGTCGATTCCGGCTCGTGGTCGGCTTCCTGGGCGAGCGAGAACCAGAAGAAGCCATAGGGCGGCAGCGTGATCAGGTAGGGCAGGTCGCCGATGCGCGGGAACCGGGTGCGGCCCAGCATCTCTTGCGGGATGCGGCCCTTCCACGGGCTCATGTCGAGCTCAACCGCCTGCGCCGAGCGCGAAATATTGGCGACACAGAGAATCGCCTCGTCGCCGAGCTGGCGGACATAGGCCAGCACCGCGCGGTTGGCCGGGCGGATGAAAGTGAGCGTGCCGCGGCCGAACACTTTCGTGGACTTGCGCACGCCGATCAGCCGCCTGGTCCAGTTCAGCAGCGAGGACAGCGAGCGGGTCTGCGCCTCCACGTTGACGGCGTCGTAGCCGTAGACCGGGTCCATGATCGGCGGCAGGTAAAGTCGTGCCGGATCGGCGCGCGAGAACCCGCCATTGCGGTCGGGCGTCCATTGCATCGGCGTGCGCACGCCGTTGCGGTCACCGAGATAGATGTTGTCGCCCATGCCGATCTCGTCGCCGTAATAGATGATCGGCGTGCCCGGCATCGACATCAGGATCGAGTTCATCAATTCGATCTTGCGCCGATCGTTATCCATCAGCGGCGCGAGGCGGCGGCGAATGCCGAGATTGATGCGCGCGCGAGGGTCGGCGGCATAGGTCGACCACAGATAGTCGCGCTCGACGTCGGTCACCATTTCCAGCGTTAATTCGTCGTGATTGCGCAGGAACATCGCCCACTGGCAGTTGTCCGGAATTTCCGGCGTCTGCCGCATAATGTCGGCGATCGGGAAGCGGTCCTCCTGGGCAATTGCCATGTAGATGCGCGGCATCAGCGGGAAGTGGTAGGCCATGTGGCATTCGTCGCCGTCGCCGAAATAGGCCTGCACGTCCTCCGGCCACTGGTTGGCCTCGGCGAGAAGCACCTTGCCGGAGGCATAGTCGTCGAGCTCGGCGCGCAGGCGCTTGAGCACCGCGTGCGTCTCTGGCAGATTTTCATTATTGGTGCCCTCGCGCTCGCAGAGGTAAGGCACGGCGTCGAGCCGGAACCCGTCGACGCCGGCGTCGAGCCAGCGCTTCATCACCTGCGACACCGCGCGCACCACACGCGGATTGTCAAAATTGAGATCGGGCTGGTGCGAGAAGAAGCGGTGCCAGTAATAGGCTTTCGCTTCGTCGTCCCAGGCCCAGTTCGACTTTTCCGTATCGGTAAAGATGATGCGGGTGCCCTGGTACTTATGGTCGTTGTCGCTCCAGACGTACCAGTTGCGCGCGCTCGATCCGGGCGCGCTGCGCTTGGCGCGCTTAAACCAGTCGTGCTGGTCGGAAGTGTGATTGACGACCAGTTCGGTAATGACGCGCAGGTCGCGGCGCTTGGCCTCGTGCATGAAGCGGCGGAAGTCGCGCATGCTGCCAAAGTCGGGATTGATGTCGCCGTAGTTAGAAATGTCGTAGCCGTCGTCGCGGCCCGGGCTCGGATAGAACGGCAGCAGCCACAGGGCAGTGACGCCGAGGTCGCGCAGATAGTCGAGCCGCTCGGTCAGCCCGGCGAAATCGCCGACGCCGTCATGGTTGCTGTCCTGGAACGCCTTGACGTGCAGCTGGTAGACAATGGCGTCCTTGAACCAGAGGCCGTCGTCTTGCACAGTCTTGTCCTCGGCGTCGATGGCGGGCCTTACGTTCATCCAATCCCCTTAGGCGTAACAGCGGAACAACAGCGCCGGCTCTTGCGCCGGGTCGATTTGCAGGCGGGTGCCGTTCCATTCGAGCAGCCGGCGTTCGCCGGTGGCCAGGTTCTCGATCTCGCGCACCGGGCGCTTGGCGTCGGCCGGTCCGATCTGGTAATCGCCGAAATGCAGCCAGAACTCCTGCGGCGCGCCGGTCAACGCGATGGCCACGGCTACCGCGTTGTCGCCGTCCACCGATTCCTTGAGGAAGCCGATCACGCTATCGTTGTCGACCAGCAGGAAGCGCAGATCGGCGGTTTGCAGCAGCGCCGGATTTTGCCGGCGGATCACGTTGAGCCGGCGCAGGTAGTCCTTGATGTTGCCAGGCTTGTTCCAGTCCCGCGTCTTCAACTCATATTTTTCCGAATGGATATATTCTTCGCGGCCGGGGATCGGCTCGTGCTCGATCAGCTCGAAGCCGTTGTAGATGCCGTAATTGGACGACAGCGTGGCGGCCAGCGCGGCGCGCGACTTGAACATCCAGGTCTCGCCGGTTTGCAGCTGCACCGGCAGGATGTCCGGCGTGGTGACGAAGAAGTTCGGCCGGTAGAAGTCGCGCTCCGGGAAGCCGGTGAGTTCGCTGAGATAGGCTTGCAGCTCCTCCTTCTCGGTGCGCCAGGTGAAATAAGTGTAGGACTGCGAGAAGCCGAGCTTGGCCAGCGCCTTCATCACCTTTGGCCGCGTAAAGGCTTCAGCCAGGAACAGCACCTCGGGATCACGTTTCTGCACCTCGCGGATCACCCATTCCCAGAACGGCAGCGGCTTGGTGTGAGGATTGTCGACACGGAATATTTTGACGCCCTGTTCGACCCAGAACAGGAACACGTCACGTAAGCCTTCCCATAGCGCGATGCGGTCGGGGCAGCTGAAATCGGGATTGACGATGTCTTCGTATTTCTTCGGCGGATTCTCGGCGTATTTGATGGTGCCGTCGGGCCGGTGGCTGAACCATTCCGGATGTTCTTTCAGCCAGGGGTGGTCGGGCGAGCACTGCACGGCGATATCGAGCGCGATTTCCATGTCGTGTTTGTGGCAGGCCGCGACCAGCCGGCGGAAATCGGCCAGCGTGCCGAGTTCGGGATGCACGGCGTCGTGGCCGCCGTGCTCGCTGCCGATGGCGTAGAAGCTACCCGGGTCGCCGGGTGCGGCCTTCAGCGTATTGTTCTTGCCTTTGCGATTGGTGTGGCCGATCGGATGGATTGGCGTCAGGTAGATGACGTCGAAGCCGAGTTCGGCGATCTCCGGCAACCGCGCGATGCAATCGTCGAAGGTCCCGTGCCGGCCCGGCACCGGGCTCTGGCTGCGCGGCACCATCTCGTACCATGCGCCGGTGCGGGCGCGCTCGCGGTCGGCGACCAGCGGCACCACGTGGCTGCGGCTCAGGTCCGGCCGCACGTCGCTTTTCGCCATCGCCGCCGCCAGCGCCTCGTCGAGCAGTACCGCCGGATCGGCCTTGGCGGCGAACTTCTTCATCGCCGCCTCGACCGGGCGCCGTGCCGCGCTATCGCGCGGCATCAGCTCGCCCAGCAACTGGTGGCCCTCCTGGGCCTCGACGGAGATGTCCTGGCCGGCCTCCTGCTTGAGGCGGAATTCCTTGCGCCAGGTGGCGAACTGGTCGGTCCAGGCCTCGATGGCGAACTCGTACCAGCCCGGCTTCGGCGGCGTGAACTCGCCGCGCCAGCGGTCGTTGCTGTGAAACTGCATTGGCTCGTGATGCCATTCGGCGGCGGTTTCCGGGCGCCACAGCACCGCTGCCGCAATAACGTCATGGCCTTCGCGAAAAATATCCGCCCAGACCACTACCGTTTCGCCGGCTATGCGTTTAACCGGGTATCGGCCGCCGTCCACGCAGGGAAAGATGTCCTCGATGCGAAACCGCGGACCCGTCGGATCGGCTGGTGAGACATCCCATGGCTCGGCGAATGACTGAGCTTTCATGCAAATACCAAAACAGCCTGCACCATCGATCCTGTCCCGGGGGTACTCAAGGAGAACACAAATAACTACTTAGAAGAACAACAAAAAAACCCAAAAGTTCCGAATGTTTAACCGTTCTCGCCCGGTCTTCCGCCGGCCGACGAAAAAGAACCCCGGATGAATGATTTGACGGCAGCCGCCCGCCACTGGGGCGTTGAGACGGAATATTATGACGTTTTCGGGGAGCGCTATATCACGGCTCCGGAAACCTTGACGCGGCTGATCGCCGCAATGGCGGCGGGCGGCGTCGTGCCCCGGCAAATCGATCCGCCGGCGGATGTGACGCCCGCCTATCAAGGTGACGGGCGGCGGTTGTGGGCCCTGGCCGTGCAGCTTTACGCGGTGCGTTCGCGGCGCAACTGGGGGCACGGCGATTTCACCGATCTCGCGCAACTGGTGCGGCGTGCCGCCGCCTGCGGCGCCGCCGGCATCGGGCTCAATCCGCTGCACGCCCTGTTTGCCGACCGCGCCGAGGAGGCCAGCCCATACGCACCCAACAGCCGGCTATTTTTCAATCCGCTCTATATCGACGTTGACGCCATCCCCGAATTCCCCGGGCTGGCGGCGGCGGGACTGGAGGCGGAAGTCGTCGCACTGCGCGAGAGCGAGATGATCGCTTATGCGCGGGTGGCCGCGGCCAAGCTGCATGGCCTGCGCCTTGCCCATGCCGGTTTCCGCGCCGGCGCTGGCGCGCAACGCCGCGCCGATTTCGACGCCTACCGGCAGGAGCAAGGCGAGCCGCTGTTGCGCTTCGCCTGCTTCGAGACCTTGCGCCGGCAATACGCGCCGGCGCCGTGGACGGAGTGGCCGCAGCCCTGGCGCAATCCCGAGCGCGTCCAGCTCGAGCAATTTCGGCAGGCGCATGAGCAGGAGGTCGAGTTCGAGGAGTTCGTGCAGTGGAACGCCGACCGCCAGCTCGGCGCCTGCATGGCGGCGGCCGCCCGGCACGGCTTGCCGGTCGGGCTCTATGTTGATCTCGCTGTCGGCATCGACCGGCACGGCGCCGACGCCTGGAGCAATCACGGCGCCGCGCTTGCCGACATCTCCATTGGCGCGCCGCCCGACGAGTTCAATCCGCGCGGCCAGGACTGGGGCCTGGCGCCGCTCAATCCGCACGTGCTGCCGGCGCACGATTTCCGCGCGGTGCGCCAATTGATGGCGGCGGCCATGCGTCACGCCGGCGCCATCCGGCTCGATCACGTGCTCGGCCTGCAAAGGCTGTTCATGATCCCGCTTGGCGAGGAAGCGGCACGCGGCGCCTATGTGCGCCTTCCGTTCCAGCAATTGCTGCGGGTCATCGCCGAGGAAAGCCACAAGTACCGCTGCGTGGTGATCGGCGAGGACCTTGGCACCGTGCCGGAAGGTTTTCGCGAAACCATTTCGCGCTGGGGGCTGTGGTGCTACCGCGTCATGCTGTTCGAGCGCGAAGGCGACGGCCGCTTCAAGCCGCCGGAGGCCTATCCGGAAGGCGCGCTCGCCACCTTCGACACGCACGACCTGCCGACCTTCCGCGGCTGGCTGGAGAACCACGATATCGCCGTCAAGCGTGACCTCGGCCTCGATCCCGGCGAGAGCGACGAGGCGCGCGCCTGGGCCCACCAGAAGCTGCGCGAAATCCTCGCCGAGCGCGCCCACGGCTATGCGGCCGATGACGTCGCGGCGGTGGCTGCCTTCCTCGCCGCCACGCCGTCGCGCCTGGTGGTGATTTCGCTCGACGACGTGCTCGGCGTGCGCGACCAGGTCAACATCCCCGGCACCACCAGCGAGCATCCCAATTGGCGGCGCAAGCTGCCGCTGTCGATCGAGGCGCTGGACAATCACGAAGGATTGCGGCGGGTCGCCGAGGTCTGCGCGCGCGCCGGGCGGAGCGTTTAGTCCACCGGCACGCGCCAGATTTCGCGCGCGTATTCGCGGATGGTGCGGTCGGAGGAGAACCAGCTCGTGCGCGCGGTGTTGAGGATGCTGATGCGCCACCACTCCTCGGGCCTTTGCCACAACCGGTCGACCGCGCGCTGCGCCTGCCAATAGGCGTCGAAATCGGCGGCGACCATGAAGCGATCATAGCCGGAAAGCGCCTGCACGATGGGTGTGTAGCGGTGTGGGTCGCCCGGTGAGAATTTGCCCGCGGCCAGGCTTTTCAACACTGCCGCGAGTCGGGGTGAGGCTTCGATCGCCTCGGCACCGCGAAAATGGGCACGCTGGCGCGCCGCGACTTGCGCCGCGGTCATGCCGAAGATCACCACGTTGTCGGCGCCCACGTGTTCGCGAATTTCAATGTTGGCGCCATCCAGCGTGCCGATGGTGATGGCGCCGTTGAGTGCCAGCTTCATGTTGCCGGTGCCGGAGGCCTCCATGCCGGCCGTGGAAATCTGCTCGGAGAGGTCCGCGGCCGGGATGATCATTTCGGCCAGGCTGACGCTGTAATTGGGAGCGAACACGACCTTCAGGCGGTCGCCGACCACCGGATCGGCATTGACCACATTGGCGACGTCGTTGGCCAGCTTGATGATCAGCTTGGCGCGGTCGTAGCTCGCCGCCGCCTTGCCGGCGAATATCTTCACCCGCGGCGCCCAGTCCTTGTGGGGCTCGGCGCGGATCGCCTGGTAAAGCGCGACCGCCTCCAGGATGTTCAGGAGTTGCCGCTTGTATTCGTGCACGCGCTTGATCTGCACGTCGAACAAAGCCTGCGGCGGCAGACGCACGCCGGTGCGCGCATGCAGCAGGTCGGCAAGCCGCCATTTGTTGCGGGAGCGTGCCTTGGCGTACTGGTCAACGAAGTCCGCATTGGTCGACAGCGGCTCGAGCGCGCGCAAGCCTTCGGGCTCGTCGAGCACGTGCTCGCCCAGCGTTTTCACCAGCACCCCGGTCAGCGCCTCGTTGGCGTCATAGAGCCAGCGGCGGAAGGCGATGCCGTTGGTCTTGTTGACGATCTGCGTCGGCACGGTGCCGGCGAGATCGTGGAACACGGTCTTGCGCAGCAAGTCGGTATGCAGTGCCGAGACGCCGTTGACGCAATGCGAGCCGAGGAAGGCGAGATGCGCCATGCGCACGCGTTTGTCGCCGTTTTCCTGCACCAGCGAGACGCTGGCGAGGAATTCCGGATCGGAGCAGCCGGCACGCTCGACCGACTTCAGGTGAAACCAGTTGATCAGATAGATGATCTGCAGGTGACGCGGCAGCAGCCGGCCGAACAGCTCGACCGGCCAGGTTTCCAGCGCTTCCGGCAGCAGCGTGTGATTGGTGTAGGAAAGCGTCGCCCGGGTGATCTTCCAGGCCTTGGCCCAGGGAAAATTGTGCTCGTCGACCAGGATGCGCATCAGCTCGGCGACGGCGATCGCCGGGTGGGTGTCATTGAGCTGGACGGCGGCGTGGTCGGCGAGCGAGTCGAGTGCGCCGAATTCGTCGAGATGACGCCGCGTCAGATCCTGCAGCGAGGCGGAAGTGAAGAAATACTCCTGGCGCAGCCGCAGTTCCTGCCCTTCCGGCGTGGCATCGTTGGGATAGAGCACGCGCGAGATCGCTTCGGCACGCATCCGCGCCGCGGTCGCGCCGATCACGTCACCGTGGTTGAGCGCGTTGAGCTGGATCGGCGAGGGCGCCTGCGCGCACCACAGCCGCAAGGCGTTGGCATGGCGGCCGCGCCAGCCGCCGAACAGCGTGTCGTGCGGCACCGCCAGCACCGTCTCCGCCGGATACCAGATCGCGCGCGCGGTGGCGTCGTCACCGCCGAGATATTCGACCATGCCGCCGAAGCCGACCGTGTATTGCTTGCCGGGATGCGCGAACTCCCACGGATTGCCCTGCGTCAGCCAGGTCTCCGGGTGCTCCTCCTGCCAGCCGTCGCGGATGCGCTGCTCGAACAGGCCGTTCTCGTAGCGGATGCCGTAACCGTAGGCGGGAATGCCGAGCGCTGCCATCGAGTCCATGAAGCAGGCGGCCAGTCGGCCCAGGCCGCCATTGCCGAGCGCGGCATCGGGTTCGACTTCACGCAAGCGGTCGAGATCGACACCGAGGCTGTGCAGCGCGCGCCGCGCAGGCTCTGCCAGCCGCAAATTGGTCAGCGTGTCGAGCAGCAGGCGGCCGATCAGGAATTCGATCGACAGGTAATAGACCCGCTTCTTTTTCAGCCGTTTGGTTTCGCGTCGCGACTTTACCCAGATGTCGACGACACGGTCGCGCACCGCCATCGCCGTCGCCCGGTACCAGTCGCTTTCGCTGGCGGTGGCGGGGTTCCGGCCCAGCCCGTAGACCAGCTTCGCGTGGATCGCATCGCGCAGTTCCGCTTCGGCCGCGGTCAGCGGTTCGGAAGGTAGAGCTTTGCGTTGCACCTGCGACATGGCTGCGAGCGGCAATTCCGAATGTGTTTATTTCTCCGGCGGCGACAGGGCTGCTGCTCTCAAAGCGAACGAATCATGTGGATGGCGCTACCGCGGGTGGCGTGCTTTATGCACAAATTGCGCCGCTTGATACAGCCCGGTGGCGTGCTCGCCCACCGCTATTCAGCGGTGAGCCTGTCCCCACCCGGGTACCCGGACGCGTGAGCAGCATGCATCTTCGCGCGTCTGCTGCAGCCGAGCTTCGGTTGCCAGCATCGCGTCGGGTTCCTGCGTTCCGCGCCCACATGCCGGTACGGCAAGCGCCGCATTGATGCGCGCGCGGCGGCCGCCGGGCCTTATGGCCGGCAAGAATGTCAATCTCATGGTGTGAGTTGACATGCCATAATTTCGCAAACTACGCTTGCGTTCCAGCGGGGAACGATTTCGCGGCCATTGCCGGCGCGCCGCGTCGTTCTGTATCGGCATTATCCGCACCGAGAGGGCGGATCCGCGCCCTGCGGCAACAAGAAAATCCAGGGGAGGGATGAACCGATGGCGGGGCGCAATGAGCTTAATGGCGCGCAGGTCATTGTCGACTATCTGATCCGCGAAAAGGTGCCCTGCGCCTTCGGTCTTTGCGGCCACGGCAACATCCAGTTCATCGACGCGCTCTATGAGCGCTCCGGCGACATCAAGACCATCTCGGTGCACCACGAGAGCGTCGCCGGCTTCATGGCCGACGTCTATTACCGCGTCTCCGGACGGCCGACCGCAACCTTCACGTCATGTGGTCCAGGCTCGGCCAATCTGCCGATTTCGCTCACCACGGCCTATCTCGACTCGGTGCCATTTCTGGCCGTGACCGGCAATGTGCCGACGAGCCAGTTCAATCGTGGCGCGTTCCAGGAAATGTATCGTCATTACCAGGCAGATTTTCCGTCCATGGTGCGTTCGTGCTGCAAGAAGGTCTATCAGCCGACACGCGGCGAGATGGTGCCGCTCGCCGTCCGGCAGGCCTGGAAGACCATGGTGACCGGCCGGCCGGGACCGGTGGTGCTGGACGTGCCGTTCGATGTGTTCCTGGAATCGGCGGCGGAAGAAGCGCCGAAGCCGGAGGAATGGAGCGCCAATATCTCGAGCCGCTGCGGCGCCGATCCCGAAGGCGTCGTGAAGGCTGTCGACATGCTGCTCAGCGCCGAGCGACCAGCCATCATTGTTGGCCAGGGCGTGCGTTACGGCGGCGCCTGCGAAGAATTGTTGAAGCTCGCCGAACGCCTGCAAGTTCCGGTGGCGGCGTCCATGAGCGGGCTCGGGGCGATCGACACCCGTCATCCGCTCGCGGTCGGCATGGTCGCGCGTGGCGGCCACTATCAAGCCAATCATACAACGCGGCAGGCCGACGTTTTGCTGGCTCTTGGCGTGCGCTTCGACGACCGCACCTCGAGCTCGTGGATTCCGGGCTACTCATTCACCATTCCGCCGACCAGGCTCATTCACGTCGATATCGATCCGGAGGAGATCGGTCGCAACTATCCGGTGGCGCTCGGCCTGATGGCTGACGTGCGCACCTTTCTGCGCCAGGTGCATGCCGAGCTCGACCGCCGCAAGGACGTCGAGAAGAAACTCGACGCGCGCAAGAAATGGCTGATGGCGATCGACGGCTACCGCAAGGAATGGGACAAGCTGGTTGCGCCCGGCTTTTCCGACGACAGCCAGCCGATCAATCCGCAGCGCGCGGCAGCCGAAATCGACAAGGGTCTGACCGACGATGCAATCCTGGTCAGCGATATCGGCGTGCATCACAACTGGCTGCTCGGCTACTGCAAGCCGCGGCGCCCGGATTCGCTGATCGGCTGCATGGGCTTCGGTGCCATGGGCTTCGGCGTTGCGGGCGTTCTGGGCGCCAAGGTCGCCGCGCCCGACCGGCCTTGCGTATCGGTGTGCGGCGACGGCGCATTCTTCATGCACGCCAGCGTGCTCGGCACCGCGGTCGAGTACAATCTGCCCGTCGTCTGGGTGGTGTGGAACAACTACGCCTACGCTTCGATCCGCGGCCTGCAGCGCGGCTATCTCGATGGCCGCGAGCTGGCCACCGACTTCCATGACCCCAGGACCGGCGAGCGTTACAATCCGGACTTCGCCGCCATGGCGCGCGCGGCCGGCGTCGAGGGCGTGCGCGTCGATCGTGCCGCCGATCTGGCCGAGGCCGTCCGGAAGGGTATTGCCGCCAACAAGCCCTACCTGATCGATGTCGACATCGCCGCCGACATCAATCCGGCGGGCGCCGGCGTGTGGGAACTGCCCGGCCTCGGTGTGAGCAAGCCCTCGATCGGCAAGCAATACGTGCCGGGAGCGGCGTAGCGCGCCTATTCCTTCTCCGCCGAACGATAGAACTTCGCGGCGTCCGTGCTGAACGCCCTGCGCGAGCTCGGGTCGAGATAGAGCATGTGCCCGCCGCGATAGAGCTTGAGCGTGATGCGGCCGGGCGGATCGAAGCTCGGCATGTGATCAATCACGTAGCGCGACATGCCGTAGGGTGTGACCAGATCGGCGACGCCGTGCGCCACCAGCACACGGAACGACCTGTCGAAGCCGAGCAGCACCCGCAGGTCGCCTTCGGCGTCGACGCGAACGCGGCCGCCCTTCCAGTTCCAGCCCTTGGTGACATCGTTGGCCAGCAGCTTGTAGGTCATTTCGGTCTTGAAGCCGAGTTCGTTGCGCGCGTAGGCAGCGAAGGCGCCGCCGTAGGCGCGGGCGACATGGTCGAGCACCGGGTCGGGTCCGTGCGCCGACTTGCGCTCGGGGAACGGATCGTCGACCGCATAGCTCGCGTCGTAATGGCTGACCAGCTTGCCCTCACGCAGGTTCTTGACGACATCGTGCGTGACGAACCCGCGCTGCCGCGTCACCGGGTCCAGCGGCAGGCCGCTCACCTCGGCAACCTTCTTATAGAAGGCGTCCGCCGCCGCACCTTGCGGCGTCGGGCCGGCAAGCGTCACCAGGTAATCGGTCATGGCGAATTTCTCCGCCTTGGCCAATGCGTCGCGGCTGAATTTGCCGCGACGCTCGAGCTCGGCCGCCGCCAGCGACGGCAGAACCAGCGCGGAACGCAATGCGGATTCGTCGTCGCCGAAGACGAGCCAGCCCTCCAGCAGTGGCGACAGCATGACGATGCCAGCGGCGGTGATGCCCTGCTCGCGCTGCAAGGCGCGCGCCACCTTGGCGGCGCGGAAGCCGCCGTAACTTTCGCCGAGCAGATATTTCGGCGACGCGCTGCGGTCGTTGTGGGCGACGTAAAGCGCGATCACCTTGGCCATGGCGCCGGCGTCGCTCTCCACGCTCCAGAAATGCTTGCCGTCCTCCGGCTTGACCGTGCGGCTCCAGCCTGTGCCGATCGGATCGACCAGGACGAGGTCGGTAAAGCGTAGCCAGGTATCGGAGTTGTCGATCAGCCTGGCATTCGCCACCTCGCGTGCATTCGGTCCAAAGTCGAGAACGCGCGGGCCGACCAGGCCGAGGTGCAGGAATGCGGAGGCCGCGCCCGGGCCGCCGTTGAACACGAAGGTCAGCGGCCGGTCGGCGCCTTGGTCCTTTGCCACATAGGCGGTGTAGAAGACGGAGGCGGAGCGTTCGCCGGATTGATCGAAGAAAGCAAGCGTGCCGGCGGTTGCCGTATAGGCGAGCCTGCCCTGCGCGGTATCGATCGCGTGCTCGGTGACGGCGTCGGGCGGCAGCAGTTGCAGCACGCCCTTGCCGGGCACATGCCGCTCGACGCGGCCGGCCTGATCTTGCGAAGACTTTTTCGACTGTTCTTGCGCGGCGGCAATGCCGACGGTGCCGGCGACGGCCGCCGCCAGCGCGAGACGCAAGAAGGAGGAGAGTTTCACGGGCACGTCCGGCACTCCAAGAGGTTGGACAAGTGCGTGCCCCCGGACGCGCGAAGCTGCCCCGGACCGGCTCGCCGGGGTCGATTGAGGTCGCTAACGGCGGCGGAAGTTTGGCCGGCGCTGCTGTGGATTCGGGGACGGTGCGTCGCCCTTGTGGCGGAAGCTGATGCGTCCGCGCTGCAGGTCGTAGGGCGACATCTCCACGATGACGCGGTCGCCGACGCCGGTGCGGATGCGGAACTTGCGCATCTTGCCGGCGGTGTAGGCCAGCACCTCGTGCTCGTTGTCGAGCTTTACCCGAAAATTGCCGTCCGGCAGGACCTCGGTCACCGTCCCGTCGAACTCCAGCATTTCCTCTTTCGCCATCCAGTCTCCTCCAGCAGCTCAAAGTCCGGTCATTCAGATCGAGTCCGATCAATCTCTAGCATTTTGTCCGACGCATGATCTTTTCCAAAAACCGGTTCCCACTTTTCGGGATCATGCGCTAACGCTGCGCGCGCCAGCCGGCATGGCGGCGTGGCTCGTTCGGGCGTTGCATGAATGTAACATTTTCCATGCCCTTTGGCTCCTGGGTCGCGCTCTCCGCCGGGGCCGTCTGCGACCGGCCGTTGTGGCGGCCGTTGCCGCCCTGATGGCCGCTGCCGCCGTTGGCGCGGCGTGGCTGATGCTTGTTGCGCTGCGGCCGGCCGTTCTGGCGCTTGGCGGCGTGATGCGGCGCCGGACGAGGCTCCGGATGCCGTCCGGTGCGCCGGTCGGTGGCCGGGATCGCCATGCGGATCATCTTTTCGATGTCGCGCAGATAGGCGGCTTCCTCGTGATCGCAGAACGAGATGGCCACGCCCTCGGCGCCGGCGCGCGCGGTACGGCCGATACGGTGGACATAGCTTTCCGGGATGTTCGGCAGATCGTAATTGAACACATGGCTGACGCCGTCGACATCGATGCCGCGGGCGGCAATGTCGGTGGCGATCAAAGTGCGCAACTTGCCGCTGCGGAAGTCGGCGAGCACGCGCTCGCGCTGGTTTTGTGACTTGTTGCCGTGGATCGCCTCGGCGGCAAAGCCCGCCTTCTGCAATCCGCGCACGACCTTGTCGGCGCCATGCTTGGTGCGCGTGAAGACCAGCACGCGCTCGACCGGTTCGCTCTTGAGCAGTTCGGCCAAAAGCGCCTGCTTGGAGGCTTTCTCGGTGTGGATCACGCGCTGGGCGATGCGCTCGACCGTGGTGGCCTGCGGCGTCACCGCCACGCGGGCGGGATTGCGCAGCATCTGGTCGGCGAGCCGGGTGATTTCCTGCGGCATGGTGGCCGAGAAGAACAGCGTCTGCCGCTCTTTCGGCAGCATGGCGACGATCTTCTTGATGTCGTGGATGAAGCCCATGTCGAGCATGCGGTCGGCCTCATCGAGCACCAGCACTTCGATCTGGTTCAGGTTGACCGCGCGCTGATGCACGAGGTCGAGCAGGCGGCCGGGAGTGGCCACCAGCACTTCGACGCCGCGGGCCAGCCCACGGACCTGCCGGTTGATCGGCACGCCGCCGATCGCCAGTTCGACCGCCAGCGGGCGGATATGCCGGCCATAGGCGCGGAAGCTGTCGGCGATCTGGCCGGACAATTCGCGCGTCGGCGAGAGCACCAGCACGCGCACTGACTTGCGCTCGGGCCGCTGCCGCTTGTTGAAGAGGTGATTGAGGATCGGCAGCGCGAACGCCGCGGTTTTGCCGGTGCCGGTCTGCGCAATGCCGACGACATCGCGGGCTTGGCATGCAATGGGAACGGTTTGGGACTGGATCGGAGTGGGGGTTTCGTATTTTTCTTCGGCGAGGGCGCGAAGGATCGGCTCTGCGAGGCCGAAGTCGTTAAAAGAAGTCAAAGAGTCTCTTTCTTATGCGGCGACCCGGCCGGCACGCGGATGCGGCGGCGGAATCGCGGGGTTTTAAGACATCCCGCGTTGCCAGGGTTGTCGTCAGGTTGGAGAAGCGGAAGAGGCGGGGCGAAATTCGTCGTAGAAATCGAGTTTCGTGCACGCGGCCCGCAAACCCGTGAGTCGGGTTTCTTCATCCGCACGGCTCATATGACAGGCCGCCGTGTTCTTTTCAAGGCGGATGACCGCATTATTCGGCCGGATGATGAACAAACCGCATGGATGCCGCCCTTTTCGCCCGATGGACAAGGCCAGGGAGATCGGGGATTGTCGGGCGCGAAAACGCCGATTTATAGCGCCGGAGCCGTCGAAATGCCGTTTCCCCGGGCCTCCCAGGCTCTCACCCGCTTCACCGTCCTGGATCTGACGCGCGTGCGCTCGGGGCCGACCTGCGTCCGCCAGCTCGCCGACTGGGGCGCCAACGTCATCAAGATCGAGACGCCGCGGCACCTGGAAAAGGGCGAGGCGCCCGGCGGCCCGCGCGAGAATCCGGACTTCCAGAACCTGCACCGCAACAAGCGCAGCATGACTCTGGACCTGAAGTCGCCGCAGGGCATCGCCGCCTTCCGCCGCATGGTGGAGAAGGCCGACGTGGTGGTGGAGAATTTTCGCCCCGACGTGAAGGACCGCCTCGGTATCGACTACGAGTCCCTGAAGAAGATCAACCGGGGCGTCATCCTCGCCAGTATTTCGGGCTTCGGCCAGGACGGGCCTTACCGCGACCGCCCCGGCTTCGACCAGATCGCGCAGGGCATGGGCGGGCTGATGTCGATCACAGGCCTGCCGGGGCAGGGGCCGGTGCGCGTCGGCATTCCGGTTGCCGATCTCTCCGCCGGGCTGTTCTGCGCGCTCGGCATCATGGTCGCGCTGCTCGAGCGCGAGGCGTCGGGCGAGGGGCAATGGATCGCCACTTCGCTGTTGCAGGCGCAGATCTTCATGCTCGACTTCCAGGCCGCGCGCTGGCTGCAGGCGCATGAGGTGGCCGGTCAGGCAGGCAACAACCATCCGACCAGCATCCCGACCGGCGTGTTCAAGACCGCCGACGGCCACATCAACATCGCCTCGACCGGACAGGTGATGTGGGAGCGGCTGTGCCATGCCATCGGCACGCCCGAATTGATTGACCACCCCGACTACAAGACCAGCGCGCTGCGCTCCGACAACCGCGACGCGCTCAACGCCGAGATCGACAGGCGCACCGCGACCAAATCGAGCGTGGAATGGATCGATGCTTTCAACGAGGCCGGCGTACCCAGCGGGCCGATCTATACGATCGACAAGATGTTCGCCGACCCGCAGGTGCAGCACCTCGGCATTGCGCAGGACGGCAAGAAGCCGGACGGCGAGACGCAGACCTTCGTCGGCCAGCCGGTGTCGCTGTCGCGCACGCCGAGCAGCATCGCCGCCACGCCGCCGGATCAGGGCCAGCACACCGACGAAGTGCTCAAGGAATTCGGCTTTGCCGCGGACGAAATCGAGGATCTGCACCGCGCCAAGGCGGTCTAGGAATGAAGACAGGGAGCGAGTGAATGAGCCAGACCGACAACATGCTGTCTCGCAAGGAGAGCGGCGTCGGCTATCTGATCTTCAACAATCCGGAGCGGCACAACGCCGTCTCGCTGGAAATGTGGGAGGCCGCCTCCGGCTATCTGGAAGAATTCAGGAACGACAGGAACATTCGTGTCGTCGTGGTCACAGGTGCAGGCGGCAAGGCCTTCATTTCGGGGGCGGACATCTCCAAGTTCGAGAAGGAGCGCTCGACCCAGGAAGGCGTCGACCGCTACAACGCCGCCGTCGACCAGGCCAGCAATGCATTCTATTACTTTCCCAAGCCGACCATCGCCATGATCCGCGGCTATTGCATCGGCGGCGGCGTCGGTCTCGCGTTGTGCTGCGATATGCGCATCTGCACGGAAGAATCCAAGTTCGCCGTCCCGGCGGCGAAGCTGGGCCTCGGCTATCGTTACGACGGCCTCAAGAAGCTGGTTGATCTGGTTGGACCGTCCTTCGCCAAGGAAATCTTTTTCACCGCGCGCCAGTTCACCGCCGCCGAGGCGCAGATGATGGGGCTGGTCAATCGCGTCGTGCCGGACGCCGAGCTGGAATCCTACGTCAAGGTCTATGCCGAAACCATCGCCGGCAATGCGCCGCTCACGGTCGACTCCGTCAAATTCATTGTCGCGCAGGCGGTCGCCGACGAAAGCAAGCGCGACCTGAAGACATGCGACGAGATGGTGCAGGCCTGCTTCACCAGCAAGGACTATACCGAGGGCCGCAAGGCCTTCATGGAAAAGCGCAAGCCGCAGTTCACCGGGTCTTGAGGGCAGCTACCCGCCCAGAAACAGCCGCGCCACGTCGGGATCTTCCAGGAGCGCCTCGCCCTTGCCGGCCTTGGCGAGCTGGCCCGAGACCAGCACGTAGCCGATATCGGCAAAGTTCAGGCCTTTCTTGGCATTCTGCTCGACCATGACGATGGTCTTGCCCTCGTTGTTCTGCAGGTCGTCGAGGATCTCGAACACCATGTCGATGTAGCGCGGTTCGAGGCCGATCGACGGCTCGTCGACCAGGAGCACGTCCGGCTCCATCACCAGCGCACGTGAGATTTCAAGCAGGCGCCGCTCGCCGCCCGACAGGACGCGCGCCGGCTGATTCCGCCGCTGCGCAAGCCGCTCATATTTGGCGAACACCTTGTCGGCAGCCGCGTGCGATTCCGCGGAGTGCGGCTTGAGGAAGCCACCCATCCAGAGGTTTTCCTCCACCGTCATGTCGGGGAACACGGAATTGTCCTGCAGGATATAGGCGATGCCGGCGTCCCTGAGCTTCTCGTTGGACGACAGCTTGGTCACCTCCTTGCCGTCCACCTGGATGCTGCCGCTCATCACCGTGGCGAAGCCGAAGATGGAATGCAGTACCGTCGACTTGCCGGCGCCGTTCGGGCCGATCAGGCAGAGCGACTGGCCCTTGCCGACGCGCAGCGAGAAATCGTGCAGGATCTCCATCTGCCCGTAGCCGGAGCGCATGTCGTCGATGATGAGAAAGCTGTCGCCCTCGACCAGCGCATCGAGTTGGCCGATCGACGGCGCGTTCTCGGCGATGCGCTCAGCCTCGCGCTGCATGTCGTCGACCGACATGACGGAGCTAACGTCGCCGAAGCCGTGACCCTTGATGCCCTGTTTGCTCATCTCAGTGGGCTCCCAGATAGGCGTCGAGGACGTTGGGGTCGTTGCGGATCTGGTCCGGCGTGCCGGCGGCGAGCAATTCGCCGTGCGCCAGGCAGTAGATGTGCTCCGCCAGGTTCATGATGACGCGCATGTTGTGCTCGATCACGAACAGCGTAATGCCGAACTGCGCATTGGCGCGCTTGAGGCGGTCGATCAGCCCGTTGATCAGAGTCGGGTTGATGCCCGCGGTGGGCTCATCGAGCATCAGCAGCCGCGGCTCGTTCATGAGCGCCATGGCGAATTCCAGGAGTTTCTGCTGGCCGAACGACAGCGAGCCGGCGCGCAGCAAGCGCTTTTCGTAAAGCCCGACGAATTCCAGCATGTCCTCGGCATGCTTGCTGACGGCCGGATCGTGCTGGCCGTGAAACATCTCGCCGAAGCCGCGTTTGCGCACCGAAGCCGAGATGATCATGTTCTGCATGCAGGTCATCTGGCCATAGATGCGCGTCTGCTGGAACGTGCGCAGCAGCCCGAGCCGCGCGATCTGCGGCACCCGCAGCCTGGAGATCTCCTCGCCCTCGAAGCGGATCGAGCCGTTGTCGATCGGATACTGGCCGACGATGGAGGAGAACAGCGTGGTCTTGCCCGAGCCATTGGGGCCGATCAGCCCGACGATCGAGCCTTCCGGCACCATCAGCGAAATGTCCTTGTTGGCCTGCACGCCGCCGAAGGCCTTGGATACGCTTTCGACTTCGAGAAGTGCACTCATTCTGCCGGCTCCCGTGCCGTCTCGCCGGTTCGGCTACGGTCGATGCGGTGGCCGAACCACTCGGGAAATTTCTCCCGCGCCCAACCGAGGATGCCTTGCGGGAAGAACACAACGATGACCACGATCATCAGTCCGAGCGCGACCCGCTGCCAGCCGAGCAGATAGGTCCAGAACACTTCCTTCAGAACCTGGAAGACGGTGGCGCCGATCACCGGCCCCCAGAGCGTGCCCTTGCCGCCGAGGATCGCCATCAGCACCATCCACACGCCGTAGGTCTCCCCGGCGAAAGCGACGTCGATCGGATCGATGAAACGCTTGAGATTGCCGAGGATGCCGCCGGAAATGCCGAGCATCACCGCTGCCATCGCCCAGGCAGTCACCTTGATGTAGATCGTTGGCAGGCCCATGGCCTCGGCCTTGTCCTCGTCGTCACGAATGGCGTTGAGCGCCAGCCCGAAACGGGTGGACAGCAGTGCGCGGATCATAATGAACGTCAGCACCGCCAGCCCGAAGGCGAGGTAGTAAAGCAACACCGTAACGTCGCCGAGACTGGCCGGCGTGTTGGGCGACGACATGCCGCCGCCGGCGCCGATCCAATCCCAGCCGGCGGCGATCTGGCCGGCGGCGACACCGAGACCGAGCGTACAGATGGCGAAGTAGTGCCCGCGCATGCCGAGCACAGCCGAGCCGAAGACAATCGCGACGAGGCCGGCCACGACGGCCGCGACCGGCAGACCGACCGCCAGGCCGGTCAGGAATTGGGTGGCGTCGAAGACGTAGATCGTAAGATCGCCGCCGTCGGAAGAGGTGTAATTGGCGACGTTGTAGAACAGTCCGACCTGCACCACTGCGCAGGCATAGGTGCCGACGCCGATGAACAGCACATTGCCGAAGGAGTTGTAGCCCATCTGCCCGCCGACCAGATCCCAGGTCAGCGCAAACACCACGAAAAGCCACAGCTCGGCGAGCTGCGAATGATAGGCGGGAAACAGATAGGGTGCGGCCACACCG
>Ga0210122_1000052_pt1 | contig 30380 bp, 24 predicted proteins | sample Muzzi_CordB_D2_FD_185530 | JGI IMG/M metagenome (GOLD analysis project Ga0210122, IMG submission 185530) | Wetland microbial communities from San Francisco Bay, California, USA, that impact long-term carbon sequestration - Muzzi_CordB_D2 (SPAdes) | ecosystem: Environmental > Aquatic > Marine >... | reverse complement strand
GGTTATGGAGCCGGACGCATCCGGAACCTTTGTGGGGTCATCCTACACATTTGCAACACCACGGGACTGGGCCAGATTTGGTCTGCTGTATCTTCAAGACGGTGTCTGGCAGGGTGAACGAATTCTGCCTCCGGGCTGGGTTAAATATTCCGTCACGCCGACGCCGCAAGCTCCCCGGGGGGAGTACGGCGCTCTTTTTTGGTTGAATGCCGGTTCACCAACGGATCCGAAGGATCAAAGGTGGCCCAGCGCGCCGCGGGATGCGTTTGCCGCATTGGGATTTCAAGAGCAGAAAATTATCATCATTCCTTCCCAAAAGCTCGTATTGGTGCGATTCGGCGCCACCAGCGATCGTAAATCCTGGAATTCAGATGAGTTTATCGCAAATGTACTGGCAGCATTGCCGAATTAATTTTTTAAATAACAAAAGGCAAAATAAGAATGCATTGTTACAAGCATGTTGAACAGGGCGCAAGTCGATATGTGGTTGGTGAGGTTAAACCGTACGATCAGAAAAATGAAATGTTTAAACGTCCCTTCTGGGATCCGCAGATGATGGATCTGGGAGAACGTTTTTATCGCAAACCGGTGATGCCGCAAGACAAAGCCGGTTACCGGCTGCAGGATCAATCTCTGGTAAATGCAGCCTGGCGCCTGGAAAACGAATTTGCCCAGGGCGTGCGCGGCGGCCGCGTGGGATTTTATGACTGGCACTGGAACGGGCATTACAATTATCCCAGGGTTCCGAAGGGATTAAAGCTGGCAGATAAGGATCCGGCATCGATTACCCGGGGTGTTAAAAAAGCCGCTGCTTTTTTTGGCGCCTCTTTGGTCGGAATCTGCGAACTGGATCGCAGGTGGCTGTATTCGCCGGCCTACCTGTTAAGCCCGCAGGGTGGCAAAACTGCAGAAAATACAATACCTGATGAATTTCAATATGCCGTCGCCATTGCCGTCGAGATGGATTATGCTGCCATCCAATGTTCCCCCGCCCATCCGGCTTCGGTGGCTACCGGTAAGGGCTACTCGCGCATGGCCTTCACGGCCGGCCTGCTGGCCCAATATATTCGCGGGTTAGGCTATCAAGCCATCCCCTGCGGCAACGATACCGCCTGCAGCATCCCTATCGCCATTGACGCCGGCCTGGGAGAAATCGCGCGCAACGGGTTGCTTATAACGCCGCAGTTCGGCCCCCGAGTGCGCCTGGCCAAGGTTCTGACGGATTTGCCTTTACTCCCGGATCGACCGATTGAATTCGGCGTCCGGAATTTTTGCATGATATGTGAAAAGTGCGCTAAAAAATGTCCCAGCCAGAGCATCATGTACGGCAAGCCGACGGCAAAACCCCACAATATCTCCAACCGCGAAGGCGTCATGACGTGGCATATCAATGCCGAAACCTGTCTCAATTTTTGGGCAGCCAACGGCACGGACTGCTCCAACTGCATCAGAACCTGTCCCTTTAATAAACCGGCCGGCAAGCTGCACGACTGGGTGCGTTGGGGCATTGCGAATACACCCTGGTTAAATAATTTATTTCTGTGGGGTGATGATGTGTTCGGGTATGGCCGGAAGGGAGATTCGGAGAGGTTCTGGATGCTGGATACTTGATACTGGTTGCTGGATACTGGTTACTGGATGCTCGATGCTGGATACTGGATACTGGCTGCTGGCCAGGGGCAAATCCGCAGGGCAGTGCGAAGTCGGAGCAGCGCAGTTTCAAGCGGCAGTCGAATGGTTCCGACTTCCGAATTCCGACTTCCGAATTTTCATAGATACGCCGCTCAATTTGACATCGCTGCTCTCAAAAATCAGAGGCAATGGGACTACATAATCATATGCAAAAGTTTTCACTAAAAAAAGCCGTTGATCTTAATGATCCTAAAACGGCGGTTGACTTTTTGGCCAATCAAAGCGGCATTTCGAAAATCCGAATAAAGGACGCTATGAACAAAGGGGCCGTCTGGTTAAAGAGGAATAAGGGGAAACAATATCGAATCCGGCGGGCAAAGACGACTCTGAAGGCGGGGGATAACCTGTCTTTTAATTACGATGAAAAATTGCTGGCAATAATTCCTCCACCGGCGAAATGTATCAGCGATCAAAAGCGCTACAGTGTGTGGTTCAAGCCGGCCGGCTTGATGACCCAGGGCACCGCCTACGGGGATCATTGCTCGCTGCTGCGCGGGGTGGAACTTTTTTTTAAAAACAAGCGCCGGGTTTTTTTAATCCACCGATTGGATCGGGAGGCATCCGGCATCGTGCTGGTAGCCCATGATAAAGGGGCCGCCGGCAAGCTGTCACGCCTGTTTCAGAATCGATCAATCGTCAAACACTACCAGGCCCAGGTACTCGGCAACCTGGCTCAGAAAAATCCTGAAGATACAATTCAACTCCCGCTGGACGGCAAACCGGCGATCACCGAATATAAGACGCTCAGCTATGATCCGTCGTCCAACACCACGCTGTTGGACGTCATCATCCGTACGGGCAGAAAGCACCAGATCCGCCGTCATTTTAAAATGATCGGTTTTCCGGTGATCGGTGATCCGCGTTATGGTGAAGGCAATAAGAATAATGAAGGCATGAAACTTACCGCTACGGCCCTGGAATTTAAGTGTCCGATCAGTGAGAAATTTTGCGTATTATGCGGTCCAACGTCAAATTTTAATCAGATAAAAGTGTTATAACATAAATCTTTTGATGATTCGCGGCAAGACTCTGTTGCATCCCCTTGAAGTTTATTGTATTCTGATGCCATAATAATGATTGCGTAGGACAGCCCATGGTCAAGAAGGTCAACACAAAAGAGTTAATATTTCAGCTCATTTTAGAGCAACAAAAACAACTTGCATTTTTTGGTGTTAAAAATATTGGACTATTCGGCTCCTTTGTTCGGGGTGATCAGACGTCCTTGATTGACATCGATATTCTCGTGGAATTCATGCCTGAAAAGCATACTTTCGACAATTTTATGGAAGTTGCATTCTTCCTTGAAGAACTCCTGGGGCGCAAAGTAGAATTGATTACGTCACAGGCTCTCAGTCCACATATCGGGCCACATATTCTGAGGGAGGTTGAACGTGTCCCTATCGCCGCGTGAATACATCCACCATATTCTGGACTAGATCGACTACATTTTAACTCAGATATCGGAAACGGATTATGACTCTTTTGTCGAAAACCAAACGCTAAAGAGGGCATTTGTTCGAAGCATCGAGGTCATCGGCGAAGCATCAAAAAAAATACCATCGGATGCCAAGGCGATGCAACCGGAAATTGAGTGGCGTAAGGTCACCGGCATGCGGGATAGGCTTATCCACGACTATTTTGGTGTTGACTACACCATTGTCTGGGATGTAGCAACAACCAAGCTACCAGATCTCCGATCGAAACTCCAGCATCTGCTTGAAGCAATTGAAAAACGTCAATCCGACTGTTGAACAGACTCAGCAAACTTTCGGGGTTTTTCATGGAATCCTATCACCCGCACCGTTCACCTCCCAGTTATGTGGACCTTGGATACCGGCACATAATTTAAAACAACATAAAGCATTTTAGCCTTATCAAAGGCTTAAAGCTCACGAATTGGACCGTTTATTCTGAGGAAAAAGCTTAACAAGTGATTTCTCTTTTTCGATCGCAACGGAATTTTTTTGAATTTTCTAATTTGGCAGAAAAATTTCGATCATTCAACAGTTGGGCGGCTAGTTAAAAAGATATGGCATTGCTCGCAGAGCTGAAACAACGTGCGCGTCACCTTAAGGCGGAGACCTTTGCGCTTTACCTTGCGGCGCGTGACCCCAGGACACCGTGGTATGCAAAGCTTCTCGTCGCGGGTATTGTCGCCTATGCTTTCAGCCCGATTGATCTCATCCCGGACTTTGTGCCGGTCCTTGGCTACCTGGATGATCTCATCCTGATACCTTTAGGTATCGCTTTGGCTATTAAGTTGGTTCCCCCCACCGTTTTAGCCGAGTGCCAAACGCGGGCGCGGGAAACCATGCGCAATGGGAAACCCGTGAGCCGGATTGCAGGCGCAGTAATTATCGTAATCTGGCTGTTATTGGCACTGCTCAGCATCGTGTGGGCCCTTGAGGCCTTCACGCCTGTTTTTGTACTCGCGGACCCGGGTTAGGGGTGTTGTGCTAATAATTGCTTGCCGTCGGACTGATCCCTAACTTTGCTCGATCCCAGCCACTGATGGGCGACCCGCGATATGGCAAGGCAATAATACCGAGGACATGAAACTTACAGCCACTGCTCTCTAATTTGAATGTCTCTTCAGAGGCAAGTATAGAGTATTTAACCTAAAATGATTACATCATAGTTGTGCTCATCTTTAGATCTTAAGTCATCAATCACACCAATTAGTTTTTACATTTTGAGCAAGCTGCCATTGACGCTCTACAAGTATCTTGGAATCAACTGTATATGTCAATATTTTAGGCAGTTATGATTTTGCAGATACTGGCAAGATGTCCGAAACCGCAATAGATGAATAGGGCACCACAGCATCTTGGGGGTTATTAATTCAGGAAATCTCGGCCGGAGGTTGGCTTATCTTCGTTTAACAACACCCCAGTTCTAACAAAAAAGATCAAAGCGTGACGGCCTGTTGCCCAAACATGATGCTTAAATCTACCAAACAATTCATCGAGTTTTTCCTGCAATATATACTGGGACTATACGGGTGCAGAAAATGCGCAGGCGGCACTACAAGCTTGGTATCTGGCCCTGGCAGACTGATGTAATTCACCTTTTAGATGCCGGCAAATAAATAATTAAGGGATTTTAACAGAACTTGGAATTCTGGTTTCGAACCCAAGGGCAGCAAAATCGGAATCTGGATGTCTTATTCATAATTCTCTATAATATCAACAGGCTGCCCGACTGATTGGCTCTCAACTGAAGGGGATCTTCATCAAAAGCGGTTGCAAACAGGAACCGGCAATTCAGGGATACCCCCCGTAATTCTTAATATTCTTTAAATATCAAATAGTTATAAAACTGGCGCTCTCTTTGCATATACAATCATTCAAATGGTTTATCGGCACCAAACTTGGATGTCGATGAGTCCAGAACCTGATAAAACTTTTTAAAAGAATGGAGGAAATAAGATGACAAATCGTACTATCATTATCATGAGTATTTTGGCTGTGTTCCTGGTGGCAGCTTTTGCTGGAAGTATTTTGGCCGGAGAGTCTATGACAATTGTTGGTACTGTTAATGCAGACGGCCAGATTGTCGATGACAGTGGCGCTATCTTTGAGATCGGTGAAAATGACAAATCCGAGGCCGTTTCCGAAAATTCCGGCACCAAGGTTGAAGTCAATGGCATGGTGGAGGAAGACAGCAGCGGAAACAAAACGATTATGGTCGAGAGTTTTAAAGTAATTAAATAATTTTGTATCTTGACAGTTTTCTTTTGTCCGGGGGGAGAGAAATCTCCCCCTTTTTTTTGTTTCGATGGTTCGAAACGAAGATGATCGTTTACATTGAAGGTCGGCGGTATTTGTGATCCGGAACCGGATCTTTCAAAGGTGCAATGATTCGTCAATTCCGGTAACCACCAGATCACGAAACTTTCCCGGATTCCGGCGGTACATTCCGATAGCGGCTTTTGGGCCCATGTTTCGGACAACCTCGATACCTTTTTGTAGGTGGCAGTACCTTTTGATGCGAAATTTCGATTGGACGGACTTTTTGATTTCAGCCGGAGGAAATTCGGCAAGATACCTGGACATTACACGGGGGAAAAAAATATCGACCAATCCGCCGACGATGGCCTCTTCAATCGAGATCCAGTGCTCGACAATTTTTTCGACCTCCCGGTATGATTTTTTTTCAAGGGTGCTCAATTGTCTCTTGATAGCCATTTCTGTCTGGGGCCTCAGAGCAATATGCAAGGTTTCTTCAATGGGAACAATTAAGACATCGTAGGTCAGCTCAGAGCTATTCTGCCAGATGGTGTACCGGTTGTGCGTAAAATTTACGTCTCCGTTATCATTTATTTCCAGCATGGATGAATACGATCCGATTTCACCGATAAAAATTCGGCCGCGCAGCTCGATTTTAACTTCCTTCTGGTGGTTTTCGTTGAAAAAGGCATAAGTTCCGACATATTCCCTGGCCAGATTGTGAACCAGAAAGACCGCCACCCCGTTTTCCTGCGAAATCTCCGGTTTGCTGTGATCCAGGGTTTCGATATTCGTGAAGGGATTATCGAGTTCGGTTGCGTCCAGGATAAAACCGATTACCTCTTCGCAGTAACCTTCGTATAAAGCAGCATATTCCTCCCGGGTTTCCGGAACGTACAGCAGCCGCTGTTCAAAATCGTCGAGTTCCCATAGCAGACTATGCCCACCGAGTTCCTTCCTGATTTTTTTGATCAAATCTTTGCGTTTTTGAATATAGTCCAGGGTGCTTTTATGGCTGGCCCGGTCAAATCGTTTCGAAAAATCGTTAAACACATAAACCGGGGTGAAGCGGTCCTCAAGCCGAATGAGCTCGATCAGGCGGGAATAATCCGCATTGGACTTCTGGCGGGTCAAATGGTCGCAGGAAAATAATGCCAGTGCCGCAATAAGGGTGGATGCGATCTTAAAATTAGTTTTTTGAAAAAGCCATCTCCGTTTCAATGCCATGAGGACGAGTAAAAGGAACCTCCATCAGATTCAATTCAGGATTCCGAACCGTTTCCTTGCCATTTTTCGAACTAATATTATTTTATATGAACTTCGGCAAAAGGTAAAGTTTTTGAATGGGATAGAGGCTGGTTTCCTATTAAAGTGTTCCGACCAGAATCAACGGATAAACAATACCAAAATAAAGCATAAGAGGCACCACAATATATGGTGGTCACTGGATTCAGTCGGATTCGTGTAATAACTGCTATCTATCTCATTTTCGGCTAATTTTCATATTATTAACAAATACCAAAACCGTGCGCGACTAATAATCAGTTTTGGCTGAGAGCTAACCCGTTGGTGTATCGCCAGGGGGTTTTTTATTTCGGATAAGGGCGCATCTGGTATTAATTACAGCAAATACCTCGGGCACACTTGATATCTTTTTGAAAAAATATTACTTTTTCATGAAATGCTGAGTGGGAAGTCACTTGATGGCAAATCAACAAATTAAGGGAATGGATGATGTTTTATATGACCAGATCAAAATCTAAAGGACCTGAAAGCCGGACGCAGGAATTCCAAAAAATAGGAGTTGGAATCCCGGCGGAGGGGAGATCTTGGGAAGTAATTGCCTGACTGAGCTAATCGCGGTTACCCCGCTAAAAAACAGCGGGATGCAAGCAAAAACCGCTCCCACAGTCCAAAACTTATCATTTAACATCTTATAATTTATTTCATGAATCGAATAGTTTTCCTCTTTGACCAAACTCCGCTTTGGCAGCCAGCGGCTGGAATAAAATCTAAACCTCTGAACCCAGAACCCTTGAACCCTGAACGGTAAAATATCATGAACAACTTCGACGTACTGGTCATCGGCCGCAGCTGCCTGGATATTATCGCCGTGGTCAATCAATTCCCGTTGGAGAATCAAAAACTGCCGCTGGAATTTCGCCTGACCGAAGGCGGCGGTCAGGGCGGAACAGCCTCCTGTTGCATATCGCGGTTGGGCGGTAAAGTTGGTTATGTCGGCAAGCTGGGTGATGATGCTGAAGGCCGATTGTGCTTAAAGCGCCTGGATGATTTTGGTGTGACCACGGAATTTGTTGAAATTGTCAAGGGCGGCAGAACACCGGTGGCCTATGTTTTTATAACCGCGGGCAGCGGTGCCCGCAGCATCATATACGAACGCAACCCACTGCCGAAAATAGCAATTAATTCAACACTTGAAGAACTGGCGCGGCAGACCGACGTCGTACTGCTGGACCCGGAGGTCACCTACCTGGGTGGGCAGCTAAAAAAGCAAGCGGGAAGCAGGGTCAGAGTCATTTATGATTGCGAGCGATGGCGGGATGGTATTGAGGATATTATGAACACGGCCGACTATTTTATGCCCTCTTCTGAATTTCTGGCCGCCGCTGAGCTAGAGTTTGACGGTGCTTCGTTTAATCAAAAGATCATCAAATTAAACCGCATGGTCGCCGGCAAATTGATCGTCACCCACGGTGAAAAGGGCGCCTACTATATCTCCGACAATACCCTTTATCATGTGCCCGTCCCTGATGTAATTGCGGTGGATACCGTCGGTGCCGGCGATAATTTTCATGCGGCCTTTGCCCTGGCCCTGACCCGGGGGTTTGACATTCATCGATCGGTAAAATTTTCTGTCGCGGTGGCCTCCTTATCCTGCCGGAAATACGGCGGCCGGACGGGGGTTCCGAACTGGGAGCAGGCCCTGGAGGTTGCCGGCACCTTAACAGAAAGAAGCGTTGCGTCAATCAAATAAACACACCACGGTATGGGATATACAAGTAAAGATCCGGGTCCAGAGGGCCCGGCTTTGGTCCATCCCGGAGGGCAACGGGAATAATATCCGGTCACGCCTGCCCTGTGAAACGCGGAGCCAGTTTCTCTGGGGTCGGCCGGATGTTGTCTGCGTCAGTCGAACGAGCGACTTGTCGGGTCGTCTTGTCCCGTCGTAGCTCGAAGAGCGAAGTCGGAAGCTCGTAGAGCGAAGCCTGAAGCAAGAGGGCGGCCAATTACATTGAATGATATGGTTCCCAATAAAAAATTTACCTTCAATGGGGTTTATGCACCCCGGCCGGTTAAGTGGCTGAACAGTCTCGCCCGCAATTCGAAACCTGTTTTTGATCGGCTGGTATCATTGCAATGCGCAGATTTACTCGAGGCGACCTGTCGCAAAACTGAATTAACTGATTGGGGAGATCCTCGGTTTCAGGAAGACTTGACGGCATTGCTGGATTCGGTGAATCAGGAAGGAAAACTGACATTTTTCGGTCGCTTCGCCCTCAGGCAGTTTCTGATTGGAAATGTTTGCAGCCGTCTGCGTGTCATTGAAGTGCTGAAGCGCTTTCCGGAAATTCAACAGCAGCCCATTCAAAAACCAATTTTCATCACCGGCTGGTATCGCACCGGTACCACCCATCTTCACAACCTGTTGGCTTTCCACCCGGATCTGCGGGCACCGCTGTTCTGGGAACTGCGCCATCCCTGCCCCACCCTGAGTCCCAAAACAGCAGATCCCGCCAGGCAAATTCGCAAAGTCAATCTGGCCGGCAGGATTCACGGCTATCTGGCACCGGGCTTCAGTGCCATCCACCCCCTGGAGGCGGAAAGACCAGAGGAGTGTCTGCATCTGTTCGATAAAGCCTGCGCCGGGACCACTCCTTTTTTTATCACCGAAGCCAAATCTTTTGCCTGGCGGCTGTTGGATTCCGGCGTTCAACATGGTTACGACTTTTTTAAAATCCAGCTCCAGTTGCTGAACTGGCTGCGACCCGGCCGGCAATGGGTGTTGAAGTGGCCCTATCATCTCTGGCACCTGGAAACACTGTTAAAAACGTTCCCGGATGCCACCGTCATTCAGCTTCATCGCGATCCCCGGCAGGCCATCCCGTCGGTCTGCAGTCTGGCCGCAGCAGCGCGGGCACCATTTTGTGAAAGTATAGGGGCCGAAGCACTGGGAAGATTCTGGTTGGATTATTGTGAAGCAGGTCTTAACCGGGGATTTTCGGCCCGCCGCAACGCCGGATCAGTTCAAATTATCGACATTCGTTACCCGGACCTGAAAGAAAATCCCCGGTCAGTCATTGATCAAATTCAGAATACAATCGATTTAGGTGAGTCGGGAGCCTGGAAAGAATCTTTAAAGGCCAGCTTAAAGTCCGGCGGGAAAAAGGGGTCGGGAGCTCATCACTATACCCCGCCCCAGTTTGGACTCGAAGCCGGACAAATTTGCGAACGGTTCTCCAGCTACATCCAGGATTACGATTTATCCGCCTGCGCCGAATAAACAATAATCAAAAATTAATCACCAAAGTGCGAAAACACGAAAAAAGATTTCAACCATTTTCTTCCCACCGAATATGAATGCAGACCGTTTCGAATACATACACAGCGTTTCGCATATTCGACCCTGTCAGTGGTTTAAAACTCAACCCTTCACAGGCCAAATTCGCTATCAAGAATGAAGCTGTGTATTTTGATTGACAAACCAGGAAAAATGACTGAACTTAACGGGTTTGCGGCAAAATGTTTTCCGCCTGACAGAGGCGGACCCAGGTTAGTAGCTATTTATTGAAATCCCATCATGTTTGCGCATGATTTAAGCGGCAGCCAGATTGAATATTTTAGGACTGCTATCGATTTAAACTGAAAAGACAGAGCGAAGCGATACAACAAATCTTCAATCTTCAATCGTCAATATTCAATTCCGGCTTGTCCGGGTTAGGTATCGTAACGATGAAATCTCTACAACCAATTCCCCAGTGCATAGACTGCCTGATTTCATTGGCCAAAGACGTGGTTACATTGGCCAATTCCAAAAATCAGGGTCTGGTCGAGAAAGCTGAACGTATCAGTCGTAATATCCTCGAAGCGGCCGAGAACAACGGTTCGAGTTCACCCCAGATCGCCAATCAAATTCTCAGGGAAATCAGGCAGATCACCGGCATAGATGATCCCTATGCGGACTTCAAAACCCGCGAAATGGCCCAGGCCCGGAAAATATTCTCCCAACTGAATGATCGTCCAGCCGAAAATCTGCGCTCGCGGGTCGCATTGGCCGCGCTTGGCAACAGTCTGGATTTTTTTAAAAATCCAGCCCAGGCTCTGGCGGATATCCCGCACCAATTCAGCAAAGGCATATCGTTTTATTACGATAATCTGGACCAGTTCGAAGCCTTCCTGGCCAAAAAACCACAGCGGGTTTTATATCTCACCGACAATGCCGGTGAAGTATATTTTGATATCCCCCTGTATGATCACATCAGGCAATATTGCCGGCAATTATCTTTGGTGGTCAAAGGCGGTCCGTCTCTCAACGACCTCACCCGGGCGGAATTGGCGTCAGCCAACCTGAAAGACCGGTTCGATGCGGTGGTCGATACGGGCACGGACGGTGCCGGCATAGACTGGGACAATGTTTCCGGGGAATTTATAGATTTAATGGCGTCCGCCGATCTGATTGTCTCAAAAGGCATGGCCAATTTTGAGACCCTGTATCCGCAGAACCTTTCGGTGCCGAGTTTTTATATACTCAAGGTAAAATGTGAGCCCATTCAAAACTATATTCAGGCACCAATCAACAGCTTCCTGGCTTTATGGAAAGACGGGAAATGACGAAGGGATAAAGCTGAAATAAAACGAATGATTTTAGATTTGCCCGAAGGGCAACGGGAATAATATCCGGCCACGTCGGCCGGAATTTTCTGCGTCAGTCGAACGAGCGACTTGTCGGGTCGTAGCTCGTAGAGCGAAGCCTGAAGCGAGAGGGCGGCTATTAAATATAATTGAATCAAAATTCATATCTATCTATTGAATCAAATTACACCAACCAACTTGGAAAAGTACCTAATTTGTAAACTTTTTGGAAAATAAGCCAAATTAGATATGCCAGATGCAAACCTTCTGATTATCCACCAGGGGGCCCTGGGGGATTTCATTCTAACGTTTCCGGCGCTGACCCGGCTGCAAACGTATTATAAACCGATTGATGTGCTCTGTCAGAACCAGCTGGGGAAACTGGCCCGGAGCCTGGGGCTGGCGGAAAACTGGTATCCGGCCGAGGCGGCTTCTTTTGCATCGCTTTACAGCGATCAAATTGATCCCAAAATAAAAACGTTGCTTGCGCAATATCAGAATATCATTTTATTTACGTTGTCCGGCCAACTTGAGCAGTCCATCAACCGTGTCGCTGACAATTTAAGCTGCCGGCTGCCGCCCAAGCCCCCGGCTCATCAGCGCATCCATGTGGCGAAATTCGTACTAGAAAATATTTTTAATTGCGGCCTGATTAAAAAAGAAGATGCAACGCTTGATGACATCCCGTTTCCGGATATCGCGAACCGGCCGCGAAATCCCCATAAAATATTACTGCACCCCGGCGCCGGCAGCATCCGCAAACGCTGGCCGGTTTCCAGTTTCCTTCAGGTGGAAGCCGTGCTGAAAGCCGATGGATTAAAGCCGGAATTCGTCCTGGGCCCGGCTGAAGAGGGAATGGCGGCAGAACTGGAGCATCCAAATCGAATTGTACATACATTGGGCGATCTGCCGGAGCTGGCGGCGTTGCTCAAATCGGCCGGCGGCTACATCGGCAACGATTCCGGCGCCAGCCACCTGGCGGCCTATTTAGGCCTGCCGACGACGGTCATCTTCGGCCCGGCCGACCCCCTAAGATGGGAACCCGTCGGGCGGGCAGTAACAATCGTGCGGCCGGGTCTGCAATGCCGCCCGTGTTTTGAAACCGAACCGGCCAACTGCGATGACCCGCAATGCCTGGCAGATACCCGTCCGCAAAAGGTACTCGAGGCTTTCTACCGTGTATATTCTAATTAATGGATATTACTTCAAAGTTAAAGATACTGGATCAAATCTATTCTATCTATGAAAAATTCGCCGACTCACTGGATTTGGCCTGCCAAAAATTCTGTGATCATTGCTGTACCTCAGGCGTGACCTTGACCACCCTTGAAGGATATAAAATTATTGACCGCATTACCTCGGTCAAAAACACCGATGTCATCCAAAAAATACGTTCCGCTTCCCAGATTCAGCGCTTTCGACCCCAAATAACCACCAACCGCCTGGCTCAGCTTTGTGCCGCAGGCAACGAACTCCCGCAAGAAGCGGACAACCTGAACCTGCAGGCCTGCCCGCTTTTGTCGGATCATCAATGCCCGATTTATGAGTTGCGGCCCTACGGATGCCGCTGCCTGGTTTCCCGCCACAATTGCGGCGATAACGGCTACGCTGAAATTGATGATTTTGTTTTATCGGTGAACACCGTATTTTTACAAACCATCGAGCATGTGGATGCCGGCGGCTGCAGCGGTAATTTGGTGGATGTTCTGCAGGCCATGTCGCTTGAACAAAACCGGGAGGCCTATGGCAACAGTGCCCTGCACTGCAGCGCCAACAAACTAATTCCCAATCAACCCTTGCAGGTGTTGATGATCCCACCCGAGCACCGCGAAAGAATTGAATCGATTCTGCAGGAACTCAGGCAGGTGAGGGCCTGAAAAAGGCGAATGTCGAATGTCGAATATCGAAGGAAGGTATTCTGTCTATTTTATAAAAAGACTAAGCGACACGCGACGGGGAGCTGCCAGTGGTTGGCTGACTTCTGGGCCCAATAACCAGTAACCGATAACGATGGACTCATTCTGCGCTTTGTCCTCTGACATCTGTCGTCTGCCCTCTGTCGTCTGAAACCCGAAACCTATTTCACATGAAAAAACCCCTCATCAAACTCGGGTTTGTCCTGGTAGCGCTCCATATAAAACCCGGGCAGCTGATCGATGGTTTCAAACAACCCCGGATCGGCGTTGATGCCGGCCTGGTGCAGCGCTTGGAGCATATCGGCCGGCTTCGGCGGACAGCCTTTGATCGGGATTGCCTCCCGGATCGCCGGATTATTTTTATGGGCCTGGTAAATGCATTTGCCCATTAATATCGTTTTTTTCTTGCCGGGGGTCGGTTGCATGGATTTTCCGGTCAGAATTTCCACGTCATCAAAAGGCTCCCCGTGCCAGGCAAACCGGATGGCTGAGATCATCAGCCCGTTGACACCCGAACAGTAGGTGCACATGGACAGATCATATTTGTGGTAAAACACGCCCTTAATACCCTGTCTGGCCAGCGGGGCCGGGAGGATGACTTCATCGGTTTCACTGTAAGCAAAATCATATTCGTGGGGCCTTGTTACATCCGCCATGCGCTCGCCGACCACTTCGATATCAGAATAATCCCAGGGGCGATTGCGGTGCTCGGCGGCATGCATCAGATGCGGCACCTGCTCGGGCTGGAATCCCAAAATTCCGGCACCCACCAGATCGGCCGACAGGATGTCAGCCGATGCCACCAGCAAATTAGTCCGATGTAATTTGCCGTCCGGACCGGGGCCTCTCTCGTTGCTAAAAATACCGTCGATCAGCGTAAATATCGGGGGCATTTTGTCCGCCAGTTTGGACACCCAAAAATGCAGATCCTTACCGGGAGTCATGTTGTGGCACTTCTTACGTGAGGGAATATCAATCAACCCCTTCAAATTTTTAATGCCCAGGCTGACCACGGTTTGGTTATGCGCCTTCATCACCGGCAGATCCACCACAAAATCGCTTTCCAGCACGTCTCGATTAAATCCGATCTCAACCCCGTCGCCAAGATCCACCTTTTTAAACGAGTGCTCAAAAACATTAAGATAATTCACACCGTATTTTTTCTTCAGGATTCCATAGCCCAGCATCTCAAACGCATGGGCCGGTGTTTCAAAATCTTTGGGATTCATGGTGACGGTCCCCTCACCGATGGTAATGTCGTCGATGCCGCGCTCCTTTAGCAGAATAATCATATCCTCCACCACACGCGAAGTTGTAATAACGCCCCACTTGGGAAAGGGAACGGCTTTGGTCCAGAAGACAATATTGGGTTTTATAAATACCCTGGCGTTTGACGGCAGATGCGCCAATCCCTTTGACAATTCAACGGCTTTTCGGACAGATTCCAGGGGCTTTTCGTAATGTACGATTGACACCAGATGGTTGCTCATCTAAAACCTCCCTAAACTGAGCGTTTAAAATTTCAAAAAAGGGGCCGCCGGCTTTATTGGATTAGGGTTTTTTTCAGAAATCATGTCAGAAGCTGTCTGGCATTTTCTCCGCTAATTTTAGCCAACTGCCTTTGGGTCAATCCGGCTTCCGCCATTTCGCTCAGATACCTGTTCGGCGACAGCAGCGGATAATCACTGCCAAATAGAATTTTGTCAACCCCAATGATTTTAGCTGCTATTTGATAAATTTGGGCATCATACAGATACGGTGAAGCGGCCGTATCAAAATAAACGTTTTTAAGGCTTTGTTTAACTTCCTTTTTCATGAGACCGAAAAAAAACATTCCGCCGCCCCAGTGGGCCAAAACGATTTTGTTTGCCGGAAACCGTTTGATCAGGCGGTAGATTTGAGCCAGGGTAATCGGTGTTTTCCCGTGATAGTCATGCCCGACCGGCTCGTTGGTGTGAATTAAGACCGGCAGATCCCGTTCGGCACACATCTCCATGATGGGGGCCAGACGATCCAATGCACGCTCGTCAATGCCGGTCCGGTAAAATGCCAGTTCACCGATTCCGGCAATCCCGGCCGCGATACAGCGCTCGGCTTCAGCAACGGCGTTTTTACCGGAAGGTTCAAAACAACCCAGGCCGATGAAACGATCCGGATATTTTTGTACCATTTCGATGATATAGTCATTGTGGGGTTTAAATACGGCGGAATTTTTCCATGGAAATCCGAAGATCACCGATTTGTCCACCCGGTTCTGGTCCATGACGTCCATTAATTCAACGGCACCGACCAGACGGGATTTGGCGGATTGATACAAAAGCTTGAAGGCCGGTTCGGAAGGGAAAAGCTTTTCCCTGTTTTCACGAATATCTCTTGGGAAAATGTGAGTGTGAAAATCAATAATCATCCGTTATCCTTTTCATGAAATATTTACTAAACAAAAGATTGGCAAAATTCAAACAAAAAAAAACGACTGATTGGTGGCTAATCAATCAGTCGTTAAGGAGGAGAACAGATGAAGAAATTATTAGGCTTTGTGATAATTAGAATATGCAATACTCTTGCCAAACAAAAAATAAAATGAAAAAAATATACAATAAGATAAGTATTTACATTAATATCAATAGGATATAATTTTTACCGCATTTCCAAATATCTGCCCAAAAACTGGATTAAAGGCCCTTGAAACGGCCGATGAGTTCATAATTATTAACCTCCGCCAGCGTTTTTCAATAAACCTCTTGTTTTTAAAGTAATTTTCGAATAATGCATAAAGTTCAAAATTTTGAACCCTGGCCTTGACGCCAAATGATAAAAATCACAACTATTTGATAATTTTGTATTTATTAGGGTTCATAGATTTGAACCTTCAGAATATAGATGTAAAAATCCTGTCCCGGAGGCTAGTGTTTTAATCTCACCCTGAGGAGCGATTTTTGCCTTTTGATAGCTATTGGAATAGTGGAAAAATGGATTACATGCAAAAAGCCAGAAGCGATCCCATGTACCGATACCTGATTGTGTTTACGATTCTCTCGAGTATGGGATTGCAGACCTGGCTCACATTGTTTAACAATTTTGCCGTCGACATCGCCGGACTGAACGGATATCAGATCGGGGTCATCCAATCCGTCAGAGAAATTCCAGGATTTCTGGCCCTGCTGGCAGTTTATGTAATCATGTTTATCAAAGAATATCGCCTGTCCGCTCTGTCGATTTTAATTCTGGGGCTGGGACTGGCATTAACCGGTTTTTTTCCTTCATATTCCGGCCTGCTCATAACGACCCTGGTGATGAGTTTCGGCTTCCACTATTTTGAAACCACCAACATGTCCCTGACGCTTCAATACTTTGATGAAGGCACATCGCCCTGGGTATTCGGCAAGCAACGCAGCTTTGCGGCGGCCTCCAACATCGGTATTGGCATTTTGATATATTTTTTGGCATTTTTGCTGGATTTTACCTATATTTACCTGCTCATCGGCGGCCTGATTGTCGCAACGGCGCTCTGGGGGCTGGTACAGGACCCCACGGGCAAAGAAATCGTCCCCCAGCACAAAGAAATGATTGTGCGCAAAAAATACTGGCTATTCTACTTTCTAACGCTTATGGCCGGAGCAAGGCGTCAGATTTTTATGGCTTTTGCCGTTTTGTTGATGGTGCAAAAGTTTGAATACTCCCTTCAGGAAGTCACGATTCTCTTTGTGGTCAACAATGTTATCAATTATTATCTGAGCCCTATGATCGGAAAAAGCATTATCCGGTTTGGTGAGCGGAAGATTTTATCGCTGGAATATTTTAGCCTGATTTTAATTTTTCTGGCCTACGCCATCACCACCTCCAAGCTGCTGGTTGCCGGCCTTTTCATTCTGGACCACATATTTTTTAACTTCGCCATCGCCATCCGCACTTATTTTCAAAAAATAGGAGATCCCAGAGACATCGCACCCAGTATGGCCGTCGGGTTTACCATCAACCACATTGCCGCTGTGGTTTTGCCGGCCGTCGGCGGATTTCTATGGGTGATTGATTACCGCATCCCCTTTTTCGGCGGCGCCATATTGAGCGTGATTTCACTGATCGCCGTGCAGATGATAAGGACTGGCAAAACAACGAATGCCTGAAATGATCTAAAATTCAAAATGCCTAAAATTGAGGAATTCTATCGAATCTAAATTGATCTAACCCCATAATTTTCAGGAATCACAGAGATCGTGCTCCGATGCTGCCGAAGACCGCTCATAGGAAAGATAACAGTGTGCGCCTACTAAACATGGATGCCTCAAGCGCAGCGCTCCCCTACTCCCACACCCCGTCAATTTGCGTGCCGCATTTCTCACATTGGCCGTTTTTAATCCGCAGCTTTCCTACCTGAAAGCCCCGGCGCTCGATCACCATCTCACCGCAGCTGTAACAAAAGGTATTTTCTGCGGCGTTGCCGGGAACATTGCCGGTGTACACATATCTCAATCCGGCCTTTAAACCGATTTTACGAGCTGTGGTGAGGGTCTTAACCGGGGTGGGTGCCCGATCGATCAGTTTGTAAGTGGGGTGGAAGCGGCTGATGTGCCAGGGGGTATCCACCCCCAGATCCTGCGCAATAAAAGCAGCCAGGTCTTTAAGCTCGGCTGGATCGTCATTTAAACCTGGAACGATCAGGGTGGTCACTTCTACAAAAATACCATTGGTTTTCATCAATTTTAAGGTTGCCTGCACGTGTTTGAGCCTGGCACCGCAAAGATCTTTGTAATACTTATCGGTAAACGCCTTCAAATCAACGTTGGCGGCATCCAGATATGGCGTGATCATATTCAGCGCTTCGGCCGTCATATAACCATTGGTGACAAATATGTTTCGAAGGCCTTTTTCAAAAGCCAATTTGGCGGTTTTATAAGCAAATTCAAAAAAAACGGTTGGCTCGGTATAAGTATAGCTGATACTCCTGCAGCCATCCCGTACAGCGGCCGCCACAACCTCTGATGGCTGGCAGGTTTCACCTCTGATCATTCCGCTGTGATCAGCGGGCATCTGGGCAATGTCGGCGTTCTGGCAAAACTGGCAGCGAAAGTTGCAGCCGACAGTCGCAATGGAGTAAGAAAGGGTGCCGGGAAGAAAATGGAACAGCGGTTTTTTTTCGATGGGATCAATGTGCCGGGCAATGAGTTTGCCGTAAACCAATGTTTGCAGGATACCGCCCTGATTTTCGCGTACGCTGCAAATTCCCCGGTGACCGTCTTTGATCACACAGCGATGGCTGCAAAGGTTGCATTTGACTTTATTGTTATCGAGAGTTTCATAAAGGTAGGCTTCCATGGTTAGATTGCCCTCATTCTGAACTTAGGATCAGTTATCCTCAAAGGATAAAATGCCAGAATTCCTTAATTCGACATTCGTCATTCGGCATTTGTCATTCTAAAGCCCTATCCTGTCACGACTTCTCCGGGGTTTTTATCCTGATATCGCATGGTAAGTGGTCTGGTTCTAAATCGGGGCACCAGGGTAACCACAATCCCGGCAAATGCGCCAAAAGGACAGCGCTGAATAATCTTGGAATGTTCCAGAGTGTTGACGAAATTGCCTGAATACGAGGGTAACTGGCATACAGTCCGCCAGGATACGGGTGTGTTACCCAGGATTCCCCGAATGCTTTGCTTTAACTCCCAGATACTGAAAAACCGGGCATGGTTAAAAATCGTCGGCGTGAAGATTCCTTTGACCCGGCGCTGAATTCCTTTGATGGCATAACGATTCAAGACTCCGATAAAAACGCGGTCTTTGGCCACCCGAAAAGCTTCTTTGAGTGCCTTTACCGGGTCATCGACAAATTCCAGGGTGGTAAAAAAACTGGCGTAAACAAACGAGTTGTCGTCAAAGGGCAAATCCTCGGCGAAACCCCGGTAAAGATCCGCTCGATTGCCGATCCGCTTCAGCGCGATATCCAGCATGTAGGTGGACGGATCCAATCCGGTCACCCGCAGTCCCATATCAAGAAAGGCTGTCAGGCATGTCCCCACACCACAACCAATATCCAGGATGGTCTCACCACGCATCGGCTGCAGCAGATTCCGCATCAATCCGGCTTCCAGCTCGAAAGCTTTTTTCGTATCCGGTTTGTTGGACCATTGCTCGTAGGCAATAGCCTCATTAAAATTAAAGACATGTCCCATGTTGGGTAATTTAAGGGATAAATAGTGGTTAATCAAGGGGAAACTAATTGCGGCTGGATGCGACCGGAAAAATTGACGAATGTCGAATGATGAATGAAGGCACAGGGCACACCACTCCCCATCCGAAATCCGCATTCCGAAATCGAACGATTCCGACTTCCACCGGGCTTAGACGTCGCTGGATTTGGCGATATTCGCTTGCGGGGCCTTGGCGGCGGGACGTTTCCATTTGCGGGGTGGTCGTTTTTTCTTGGCAGCCGTCTTCGGTTTTTGTTCGGCGAACTCCGCTTTGGTTGTTTCTGGCTCCGGCTTTAATTCTTCGGGCTTCGGTCTTATTTCTTCGGGCTCCGGTCCGAATCCAAAAAACGCACCTGGAAAATGGGATGGCTTTCTCTTTGTCTGGGGTTTATGCTGCACCCGCTTTTTGTTTTCCTCATTGCGGTTGCGCCGCTGGACCGTACTTTTCAGCCGGGTTTTTCTTTTGGTCGGAAACGGCCGGGATCGATCTTCAACATACCAGTCTTCTTCAGGCCATACCACCGGTATTTTGTAATCAAGCATCTTCTCCAGCGGTTCGAGATGAAAGACGTATTTCTCGCAGGCCAGGGAGATCGCCTTGCCGGTTTTTCCAGCCCGCGCCGTTCGCCCGATACGATGGACATAGTTTTCGGAATCCTGAGGCAGATCGTAGTTGATGACATGGCTGATATCCTCGACATGGATACCCCGCGAGGCCACATCAGTGGCGACCAGGATTTTTATTTCACCTTTCTTAAATTGCGCCATCAGCCGAAATCGTTTGCGCTGAGGTAAATCCCCGGTAATCCCTTCAGCCGGCCAACCGTTGCCCTTCAATTTATAGGTCAGGTAGTCCACCCCGGACTTGGTGTTGACAAAAATAAGTATCCGAATCCATTCTTCCCGTTTTAAAATGCCCAAAAGAAGGGATACCTTCTTGTCAATGCCCACATGAAACATCGACTGCTCGATACCTTCCACCGTCACGGTTTGCGGGGTGACCGAGATAAACTCGGGCAGATTCATGTACTCGTAGGTCAGTTCCATGACCCGATAGGAGAGGGTGGCGGAAAATAGCATGGACTGCCGTTTGTCATAGGGCGGCAGCTTGCGCAATATGTAGCGCATATCCTGGGCGAACCCCAGATCCAGCAAACGATCTGCCTCATCGATAACCAGCGCTTTAATGCCCTCGGTTTTGAAAATCTTTTGTTTATAATAGTCGATAATACGGCCCGGGGTGCAGATGACAATATCAACCCCCGCGCGCAGGATTTCAGCCTGCTTGATATAATCGACGCCGCCCACCACCTGAACCAGGGTCAACCGGGTATGGTGGCAGAGAACTTTGGCTTCTTCATATATTTGTTGTGACAGCTCCCGGGTGGGCGCAACAATCAACGCCAGGGGCAATCCGTCGTCTTTGGGGGGTACCGACAACAACCCGTTTAAGACGGTAACCAGAAAAGCAGCGGTTTTGCCGGTGCCGGTCTGGGCCTGACCGGCAACATCGCGGCCGGTCAATGAAACCGGCAGGGTTTGGGCCTGGATCGGCGTACAGTAAGTGAAACCGGCATCTTTTAATCCGGCCAGCACTTCGTCATGTAAATTAAATTCATCAAATCTTGTTTCGGTAAGAAATTCAGGCTTTGACGCCCGCTGGAGTTGCAACGAGGATTGAGATTCTTCTGACATGGACATTGATACCTTTTTCTGCTGGGAGATGCGCTTAATCCCTAATAGGGAACACAATTTAATCATGGGTCTAATCATATGTTGGGTAGATTATACTATTATTTATAATAATTGCAAGTCAGTAAATCACAGGACAGATGTCAGTGGTCAGAGGATAGAAGGTCAGAAGGTGAGAGGGTGAGAAAATTTAGGAGAGCGCAAAGGGCAAAGAGCACAGAAGACAGGCGATCCGCCGTCTCCCTGAGGGTTCTGGCGCGGCGCAAGCAGAAGGTGGGAAGATGGGAAGCTCGAATTAATTGATATTGGATTTTAGATTGCGGCCTGCGATGAGCTCAGTCTATCCGTGACTGATCCTACTACATCTGTATTAAGCTCCAAAAAAGGATAAGATAGGACAGCATACCATAATTCGACATTCGTCAATCTTCAATCTTCAATTGGTGCGCCTTTATCCTTTAAACTTTTGCCTTTAACCTTATTTTCCCAGTATCCAGCATCAAGTATCCAGTATGCAGTATCCAGCATCCAGAAACCAGCTGCCATCTCTGCGCTTGACAATATTGCTGCTCTGGCTAATATTGACTGGATAAATTGCTGTAGGAACAACTATCTTCAATTGGAAATGACAAAATTACAACCCTGAATATACCGTTTTTCAGAGCGGAGTAATTAGGATGAAAGAGTTTTTCAAAGTAAAGACAATTGATCAGGCGCTTGAATACAGGGCACGTTTTCATCCCATGCAGAAAGAGGATGTTTCCCTGATGGAATCGGTGGGAAGAATTCTGGCAGATGATATTCGGTCCGACATTGATCTGCCGGATTTTGCCCGATCGATAATGGATGGTTATGCGGTCAAAGGGTCATCTACTTTTGGTGCCAGTGAGGGAAATCCCGCCTACCTCAAGGTTAAGGGCACCGTATCCATGGGTGAGTCTTCGGGTCTTTCAGTGGGACCGGGTGAGACCGTGCGAATTTCAACCGGCGGGATGTTGCCGACCGGCGCCGACAGCGTTGTCATGGTGGAACATACCGATGCCATTGATGACACCACCATTGAGGTGTACCGCAGTATCGCGCCCGGCCAGAATATAGTGGAAATCGGCGAAGATATAAAAAAAAATGAAATAGCCTTGCACGGCGGGCGTCGAATCCGGCCTCAGGAAGCGGGTATGCTGGCCGCCCTGGGCATCCAGACGGTTACCGTCTTTAACAACCCGACCATTGGCATCATCTCTACCGGTGATGAAATTGTACCTGTTGGTGAAACACCGGGCCCAGGCCAAATCCGTGATATCAATACGTATACCCTCTTAGGTTTGGTTCAGCAATTGGGTGCAACGGCGATACCCTACGGCATTGTGCACGATGATTCTCAGATGCTTCGGGCCACCTGCAGCCAGGCCCTGAGCGAATGTGATATGATCCTGGTATCCGGGGGCAGTTCGGTGGGCACCCGGGATTTTACGATCGACGTCATCACGGCGATGCCGGACTCTGAAATTCTATTTCACGGCATTTCCATAAGCCCGGGGAAACCAACAATATTGGCCCGGATTCAAAACAAGGCCTTCTGGGGATTGCCCGGGCATGTGGTGTCGGCCATGGTGGTATTTTCGCAAATTGTAAAACCATTTATTGAACATATCAGCGGACAGGGCGATGCCGCCCCCCAAAAAAATCGGCTCACGGCGCGACTGAGCAGAAATCTGGCCTCGGCTCAGGGCCGGGTGGATTATATTCGGGTCCGCCTGGCTCATAAAGCGGGGATCATCTGGGCCGAACCCATTTTAGGCAAATCCGGCTTAATTAATACTATGGTTAAAGCTGACGGATTAATTGAAATCGGCATGAATACGGAAGGACTGGACAAAGGCTCGGAGGTGGAAGTCATTCCACTGTGAGACGCGGGAGTTTAAATGGGATCTGAACGTAACGTATATTTAAAAATGAAAACCCTGCCGGAAGCACAGGAAATTGTCAATGCACACTTTCCGGGGCAAGATTGTTTAGCTTCAGAGACGGTTGCGGTCCCGCAGGCTGTTGGACGGGTTCTGGCCGAGCCGGTATATGCGAGAGTTTCCGCCCCCCATTTTAATGCGGCCGCCATGGACGGGGTTGCCGTAAGAGCTGAAGTCACTTTTGGTATCAGTGAGAGCCAGACAAAGAAACTTAGCATCGGCCATGATGCATTTTACGTGAACACCGGTCATGTGATGCCGGCGGAAACGGATGCGGTGATCATGATCGAACAGGTCAATGAAATCGATGACGATCGGATCGAAATTGATAAGCCGGTGTTCCCCTGGCAAAATGTCCGCAAAGTGGGTGAGGATATTGTGGCCACCGAACTTCTTTTCCCGCAGCATCATATGATCTCACCCTATGATGTGGGCGCCCTTCTGACGGGGGGTGTCTTCGAGGTGGCGGTCAAAAAAAAACCGGAGATTCTGATCATCCCGACCGGATCGGAACTTTTCGACTGGCGCACGCAGCCCCTGGATGCATTCAAACCCGGCCAGGTGCTCGAAACCAACTCCTTTATGCTGGGCAGCCTGGTTGAGAAATTCGGCGGAACTTACACCCGCCATGAAATGCTGGTCGATGATCCGGCGATGATCAAACAGGTGGTGGACGAGGCCGTCAATCAAGACTATCAAATGATACTCGTGCTGGGGGGGTCTTCGGCCGGCTCGGAAGACTACGCCAAAGGCGTCATTCTTGATCTCGGCGCCGTCCTGGTCCATGGCGTTACCATTATGCCCGGCAAACCGGTGGTCATCGGGGAGGTGCGCAGCAAACCGGTTTTCGGCATACCCGGCTATCCGGTGTCGGCCATCATCGCATTTGAACAGTTTGTCCGCCCCATCCTCAATCGAATGCTGGGGCAACCCGAGTTGCCGGTTCAAACTATTGACGTCGAGCCCACCCGGAAAATTGCCTCCAAACTGGGTGTCGAGGAATTTTTGCGGGTCAAACTCGGCCAGGTCGGCAGCCGATTGGTCGCAACGCCCCTGCCCAGAGGGGCCGGCTGCATTACCTCCATCACCGAGGCCGACGGTATTATTCGCATACCGAACCATATCGAAGGGTTAAAGGATAACGAAACCGCAACAGCCGAGTTGCTGCGACCCCTTGCCACCGTGAAACACAACATTGTCATTGTCGGCAGTCACGATAACACGCTGGACGTGTTGGCGGACAGGATCAAAGTCAAGCACAGTCACCTGACAATTTCTTCCAGTCATGTCGGCAGCATGGGGGGCTTGATGGCGATCAAAAGAGGGGTCTGCCACGTGGCCGGATCGCATCTGCTCGATGCTGAAACCGGTTCGTACAATTTGTCCTATATTGCGAAATATCTGCCGGAAATTGATGTTAAACTGGTCAATCTGGTCTTCCGCGATCAGGGATTAATGGTGCCACGTGGAAATCCCAAAGGCATCAAAGGCATCGAGGATCTGGCGCGCCGGGATATCTCATTTATCAATCGCCAGCCTGGTTCCGGCACCAGAATCCTGCTGGACTACCGTCTCAACCAGATCGGCATCGATTCGGAGAAAATAATCGGCTATCAGCATGAAGAGTTTACTCACATGGCTGTTGCGGTGGCAGTGCTCAGCGGCACGGTGGACGCTGGACTGGGAATTTACGCGGCGGCCAAAGCGCTGGATCTGGATTTTATTCCGGTGGTCACCGAGCAATACGACTTGATCATTCCGCTGGTCTATTTTGAATCCGACAATATCCAGCTGATGCTTGAGACCATCAACAGTCGCGAATTTAAGCGCCGCGTCGCGCAGTTGGGCGGATACAGCACCCAAAAAACCGGCGAAATCATCCTGTAGTTTTGGACAAACTGGACCAAAAAATATTCGGCACCCTGTTTTTTTCGATATTTGCAGCAGTAACCGGCGTCGGGATCGTGGTTCCGCTGCTGCCGATCTATGCTTATGATCTTGGTGCCTCCGGCATTTATGTCGGATTGATATTTGGTGCTTTTTCAATTTCGCGTACCTTTTTTTTGCCGTATTTCGGGCGACTCTCGGATTTAAAGGGACGCAAACCGGTAATCGTTCCCGGTTTTTTCGCCTATGCCCTGATTTCAGCAGCATTTATATTTGCGGATGACGTCAACACCCTGATTGTCATCCGCTTTTTTCATGGAATCGCCTCGGCCATGTTAATGCCGGTCATTCAAGCTTATATCGGCGATATCACGCCGCACGGTCGGGAAGGCACCACCATGGGCCTGTTTAATATGTCCTTGTTTTTAGGCCTGAGCCTTGGCCCGTTGATCGGTGGCGTCATCAAGGACTCTTTCAGTCTGCAGGCATCTTTTATTTGCATGGGATCGCTGGCGCTCATCGGTTTTTTTCTGAGCCTTTGGCTGCTGCCACCCAAAAGTTCCGAACGCGGGATCAAAAACCGCGACGGCTCCTTTTCCTGGAGAGCATTGCTGTATGACCGGCATCTGGCCGGTCTTTTTCTATTCAGATATGCCTATGTCGTTTGTGTCGGTATCATCTGGGGGTTTATCCCGTTATATGCGGATACGCAATTTGCAGCTTCCAGTTCGCTGATCGGGGTATTGATCATGTTGGGAATATTTATCAGCGGGTTGATCCATGTTCCCATGGGTTATGTCGCCGACAAAATCAGCAAAAAGCTGATGGTGGTGGTTGGCGGACTGACTGTCAGCTATGCCATCCTGTCATTTGAATGGGCCGGCCAGGTGAAGGATCTGGTGGTGGCCTCCGTTTTTTTCGGGCTCGGCGGTGGGATTGCCATGCCGGCGCTAATGGCCATGGTGGTATTAAGAGGCAGCAATGCCAACGCCATGGGAAGCGTCATGGCGCTGATGACCGTTGCACATAGCCTGGGAATGCTGAGCGGCGCCCTGCTGGGTGGCATGATGATGGATTTCTTTCAACTGCGCTGGGCGTTTCCGTTGGGTGCCGTGATAATGATAATCTGTATCGGATTGTTTTTGGTGGGTACCTATCCTCAAAAAGCAAACAGCCGCTATTAGGCCAGAACACCTGAAACCTATTAAACGGAATAATTGACAACCACCATTGCTGCATTACATTAGAGACAAATCTTGGGTGATGCTAAAACATTCAACAAGTAAACATGGCCCACTAAATCAAGTCATTCGGGCAAATAAATTTTTCATAATATATAAAATATACAGACGATAAACTATCCCACCGCATGCAACGGGGTATCAATCGGAATGATTATAATCGTCCCAAGGGGCGGAAAATTAAATCCTTGTCCGCCGCAGGCGGATTAAATTGACACGGTAGTATAAATGAGCACCAAACGGGATTATTATGAAATTCTGGGCGTCAGCCGTAATTCAACTGAAAATGAATTAAAAACATCCTACCGCAAACTCGCCTTAAAATTCCATCCGGATAGAAACCCTGGCGATAAAGAAGCTGAAGATAACTTTAAGGAAGCAGCTGAAGCATACGAGGTATTACGCGACAGTAAAAAGCGGGCTATCTACGATCAATACGGTCACGCGGGGTTGGAAGGATCCGGCTTTTCGGGCTTTGGTGGATTTGAAGACATTTTTTCAAGCTTCGGCGATATCTTCGAAGATTTCTTTGGATTCGGCACCCGCAGGCGTTCGACTACAAGAGCACAAAGAGGCGCTGACCTGCGCTATGACTTGACCCTTGGTTTTATGGCAGCTGCTTTTGGTACCGAAACTGAAATTAAGGTGGAAAAAAGAGAGGTATGCCCCGAGTGTGACGGTAGTCGCTGCGAACCGGGGACCAGTCCGGAAACGTGCCGACAGTGCGGCGGTGCAGGTCAGGTTTCCCGAAACCAGGGATTTTTCACAGTTCGCACAACCTGCCCGGTCTGCCGGGGTGATGGCCAGGCCGTAACTCACCCGTGCAAGAAATGTGGGGGCGCCGGCCAGGTGATTGTTGCCAAAAAAGTTTCAGTTAAAATTCCGGCGGGAGTTGACAACGGATCAAGGCTGCGGCTGACCAGTGAAGGGGAACCCGGCCAGTATGGAGGCCCTCCCGGGGACCTATACGTCTTTATTTACGTCGAACCCCATGATTTTTTCCAGCGCCGCGATTCTGATATTGTCTGCCAGATCCCGATTTCATTTGTTCAGGCTGCCTTAGGCGACAATATTAGCGTGCCGACCTTAAACGGCAATAAAAAGCTCTCAATACCCAGAGGCACCCAGCCCGGCGACGTGTTAACTGTTCGCGGCGAGGGTATTCCATCCTTGAGAACGGGAAAACGCGGAGACCAGCTAATTCAGGTAGATATAAAAACCCCAACCCACTTAAATAAAAAACAAGAAGCGCTGCTGAAAGAATTCGCCCAGCTCGAATCCAATAAACTATCCAAAAAATTAAAAAACATCCTCAAAGGCGGCGCCGCTGAAGCGACTAATTAGAGTCTAACATGTATGAGCTAAAAGTAGTCACCAAATTTGCTGCCGCTCACCAGCTCACCATGGTGGGCTCAAAATGCGAGAATATGCATGGCCACAACTGGAAAATCGAAGTCTATGTGACGGGTGAGGATACGGATGATGCGGGTGTTTTGATGGATTTCGGCATCGTTAAAAAACACGTTCGCGAAATCATGTCCATGCTCGACCACAAATATCTCAACGAGCTCGACTACTTCCAACACAGCCAGCCGTCTTCTGAAAACATCGCATATTTTGTTGCCACCGAACTGCAGAAAAGGATTGACAATCAGTCGGTAAGCCTCAGCAAAGTCACCGCCTGGGAATCGGATGACGCGGCAGCAACATATATTGTTGACCAAACTCAATAATACATCCAATTTAATCATCGTTTGTTCAAATCTAGCGTATCAAATCACAAATTCCAAGCACCAAATCTCAAATAAATTACAAATTTCAATTTCCAATCACCAAAACATTTGGCCTTTGGCGAGTCCGCAAGTCGGGAGCCTGCGGGTCCTCAACCCATGATTAAACGGCTCTGTCTGAATGTGGCCTGTTGAAGGTAGTTGGGTGGTATTTTGAATTTTGGTCATTGTTATTTGTTTGGAATTTGTTATTTGGGTTTTGTTATTTAATGACCCATTTCTACAGCACTCCAATACTTCGAAGTTCGTCATTAGATTAACCGAGGCGGATCATTCGTCATTCCAAGCTCCTGCCACCTTTCAATCAACTCATCACGGTTGATGATACTGCTCACCTCGTCTACGTATTCAGCAATATTTTCAAGTCCTCCCTCCTGCCGATCAACCAGAATTACCGATTTGACCACTTCCAGACCTTCCGAGCGTGCCCGCTCGATGGCCTTGATGGTGGATCCGCCGGTGGTGGCAACATCATCGATGATCGCCACCCGCTGCCCCGGTTGGATATCACCTTCGATCCAGCGGACAATACCGTGATCTTTTTGAGTTTTGCGAATTGAAAAGGCATCCATCGCCTGTCCATTCATTTCGGAGGCGAAGGCGGTTGCCACAGCCAAAGGATCTGCCCCGAAGGTAAGCCCGCCGATCCCTGACAGATCGAGGCCCCTGACTTCGTCAAATATCAGGTGACCCGCCAGGTACATCCCCCGCGCGCTCAGTGTCGTCGGCTTGCAGTTGATATAATATCGGCTGAGTTTACCGGAAACCAGCTTGAAGTTCGGCTCTTTGCTGTATTTAAAGGATTTTCGGCAGAGGATATCTATCAGTTCTTGTTTCATAATCGGTGTTGTCATCCTTTCGACGGAAACCCGCCCGGCTTGCTCGAAGGCTTGAGTCTACGGTTATGGCCATGTATGGCCAATTCCAAGAATCTATTGATTTAAAAAACTTTTTTCGATATAAAAAAGCCTCCACTTTATGGAAGAAGCCTTTTGTATGGGATTCAGTGGAGGCTTTGAGCAAGGAAAACCGGCAACGGCACTCCCTGAACTCATCAATTGCATATCAACAAATATAGAGGGGGTCAATCCATAATCAGCAAAACAGTGCGGTGTGGGTTGATGGCGCATAATCAAATATGTCACGATTAAACAGCTTGCTTTTTACCATTACCATCGGTCTAATACTGTCATTTGCGGTTCCTAATTTCGCTCAGGAAACTGCCGAAAAGCTCACCCTTTCACAAACCATCGAAGCCGCCATCAAGGCCAACCTGCGCCTGCAGCAATCCCAGGACGAAGTTGAAGCTGCCCAAGCGGTCAAAAAGGCCCGTACCGCAGATTTTTTACCGAAATTAAATGCAACCTATGGTTACATCCGCCGGGACAATCCGACCGTGCAAGCCTTAGGCGTGCCGGGCGTTGGACTCACGGATGTCCTGATAAATCCTCAGGACGAATATAATTTTATTACCTCTTTCAACCAGCCGATCTTTACCGGATTTGCGCTGCTCAATCAGTATAAAATTGCCAGCCTGGGATTGGATGTCGCTGAGTATTCAGAAAAAATAACGCGTCAGGATGTCATTTTAGATGCCAAGAACGCTTATTATTCAGTATTAAAGACTCAGAAGCTGGTGAATGTGGCCCGCGATACCGTCCGGCAAATAACCGCCCAAAAAGATGTTGCTGAAAACATGTATCGGGTCGGCATGAGCCCTTTAAATGACTTGCTGCAAAGCCAGGTGCAATTGGCCAATGCCAAGCAGCGGTTGATTACCAGTCAAAACACGATGGAAATCGCCAAATCCCAGTTCAATACCCTGCTGCGCAGACCGGTAAATGCGCCGGTCGTCATCGCGGATATCCTGGATTATGCGCCCTTTGAACACGATATAGACTATTGCCTGGCCCAGGCCGAAGCCAATCGATTGGAAATTGAGGTGGCCGACCTGGAAGTTCAAATTGCGGAAAAAGATTATAAATTGTCTCAAAAGGATTATTATCCGTCGGTCAATCTCATCGGCACCTGGACCCACCGTGGAACCGACTGGGATGTCAATGGTGGCGAGGGAATTGGTGACGATAGATTCTGGGATATCCGAGCCACAGCGACCTGGAATTTCTGGGAATGGGGACGCACCACCTATGGTGCCAGAGAAAAGCTTAGTCGACTTTCCCAGGCCAAATCGCGCAAAGAAGAACTTTTGGACAGTATCGACCTGGGCGTAAAAGAGGCGTATCTGCGGACCATTGAATCAGAGAAAAATATCACCACCATTGAAATGGCGATTGAACAGGCCAAAGAGAACCTGAGAATAACCGAAGAACGCTATAAGGAACAGGTGTCGACCACCACCGATGTGCTGGTGGCCCAAACGCTGTTAACCGATACGATGACCAACTACTATAATG
>Ga0210122_1000050_pt1 | contig 30716 bp, 28 predicted proteins | sample Muzzi_CordB_D2_FD_185530 | JGI IMG/M metagenome (GOLD analysis project Ga0210122, IMG submission 185530) | Wetland microbial communities from San Francisco Bay, California, USA, that impact long-term carbon sequestration - Muzzi_CordB_D2 (SPAdes) | ecosystem: Environmental > Aquatic > Marine >... | reverse complement strand
CGAAAGGCCTAGGAATCAATGACTTAATATTTACTACAAAGTTTACGACATGCCACCTCACCAATTCGATTGATCTATCTCGGTGCTCCGGAGGCGGGACACCCTGCCCCGCCCCCCCATTTCAACTTACTGCTTCGCGGCAATTTCCTCGAGCATGGCCGTCGTCAGCGATTTTGGCCGCTCGAGCGGGTAGCCCAGCGCCCGGTCCCAGGTCACGTTGGCCAGCGTGCCGATGGCTCGCCCGATGCCGAACAGTACCGTGTAGAACGAGTACTCGGTCACGCCGTAGTACCACTGGATCACGCCTGACTGCGCATCGACGTTCGGCCACGGGTTCTTGGCTTTGCCGTGTTCCATCAACACATCGGGAGCGACCTGGTAGATCGCGTTGATCACCTTGAACAGCGGGTAATCCGGCAGGTTCTTCAGGCAGAACTCACGTTGTGACATGTAGCGCGGGTCGGTCTTGCGCAGTACGGCATGGCCGTAACCGGGCACGACCTGGCCGGCGTTCAGCGTATCCCACAACGCTTCGCGGATGACTTCGGGGGTCGGTTCCTTGCCACCGAGTTTTTCCATGAAATCCTGCGTCCAGCGCAGCACGTTCTCGTTGGCCAGGCCGTGCAGCGGGCCGGCCAGGCCGTTGATACCGGCCGAGAGCGCGTAATAAACGTCGGACAATGCCGAGGCGACCAGGTGTACGGTGTGGGCCGATACGTTGCCCGATTCGTGGTCGGAGTGCAGGATGAAGTACATACGCGCGACGTCGTCATAAGGTGCATCGACACCCATCATGTGGGCGAAGTTGCCGCCGAAGTCGAGGTTGGGATCCGGTGCGATGATATCCTCGTCCTTGAACAGCCAGCGATAGATGAAAGCGCCGATGGTCGGCAGCTTGGCCAACAGGTTGCAGGCGTCTTCATAGGTCGGTTGCCACAGGTGCATCTTGTCGAGGCCTTCGCGGTACTCTTTTGCAAAGATGGACTCGCGTTGCATCCCGACGATGGCCGTCGAGAACATGGCCATCGGGTGCGAATCTTTCGGCATGGCCCTCAGCATGTCGAACACGTACTCGGGCACCTTCGCACGGCCCTTGAAATCCTCGATGACTTCTTCAGCCTGCTCCATGGTCGGTATTTCGCCGGTCAGCATGAAATACCAGAAGCTTTCGACAGACGGGAAATCGTTCCCTTCCGCTTTCGGCAGGGCCGCGAACACTTCCGGAATGGTCATGCCGCGAAAACGGATACCTTCCATCGGGTCGAGGTAGGATATGTCGGTTACCAGGCACCTGACGCCGCGAGCGCCGCCGATGGCCTGGCCGATCGTCACTTCGCCGATCTTGACGTCAGAGGATTCCTTCAGCAGTTTCATCGTCCGTGGACGATGTTCCTCGATCTTGCGTTCCAGGGTTGCTTTTAGTGTTGACATGTTCATCTCCTTTCTGTCTGTATTGCGTAATACCCGTATCCTGGTCGTACTTGCCTCGCTTTCACGCGTGGAATCGCCGTTACATTTACGGGCCCTTTTCCGAATGCTGTTTGAGTCTTGCCAATATCTTCAACGGGAAAGACTCCAGTTCCGATAATTCCTTGTAATAGGCAAAAAATTTGTTCAGATCCGTCACGCGTACACTGATGTCCTCGGGCATCCCCGTGTCGATGATGACGCGGCTGATGCGGATGAGTTCGTCGTGGACCATCGTGATGTAGTTTTGCGGTGTCCTCTCCTCTTCGGGCACGCCCCTGAACTCGAAATATTCCTGCACGCTCTGCGGGCATTTGAAGATCAGTGTGGGTGTCTTGTCTTCTTCCTCCTCGAGCCGGCCGCGCACCACGGCTTCGAAGAGCATCGGCGACAGGTCTTCGTGCGTGATGTTCCAGTGGCGTTCGTACGGCCGGTGCGTGAAGAGGTCGATCTCGTTGTCCTTCGTGACCCCGATGGAGAAGATTGCGCCGGGGAATTCCGCGTCCGAAGTCAGGTAGTCGCCGTAAATGGTTTCTCCACAGTTTTCATGCCCGTTGCCTCTGTTGGCGGTTTTCTTCAGGTACGCCGCCCTTTCCTCCAGGCGCACCTTGTTGATCTTTTCCTTGAGATCAACTTTCTGGTACTGCACCGGCTTGCTTGCTTCCAGTGTTTCGCCGACCAGGCGCGGCAGGTAGATCGATATCGTCGTACCCTTGTTGACCACGCTTTCGATGGACAAAGAGCCGTTGAATTGCGCAACGGTCTGGCGCACGAAAACAAACCCGAGGGAGTGCAGCTCGCCGTCGAGGCTCTCCCTGTCGGTCATCAGCTGTTTGATTTTTTCGCTGGTCATGCCGCTGCCGATGTCGCGCACGCGCAGCATGACGTAGTCGCCATCGACCTGGCAGCTGATGGTCAGCACGCCGACTTTCTTATGGGCCATCGCATCGACGGCGTTCATCACCAGGTTGAAAACCATGCGGCGGAAACGGTGGCGGTTGCCGCCGAGCACCGCCGAATCGAGTTGGTTCAGTCGTATTTCGACACGGGCATGGGTTTTCTCGGTGACGTAGCTGTAAACCACATTGCGCATGAACTCGCGCAACTCCTCGGCGATGTCGAATTTCTCGTAGAGGTCGTGGTCGTTCTCCTCCATGAAATAGTGGATGCGGTAGTACACACCGCTGATCCAGCGGATGCAATTCAGGCAGTGCCGGTACGAAAGCACGGCGCGTGACGTCTCGGGCAGAAGCGCCAGATACGATTCTGTTTGCTCCCAGCGTGGGTCCATGATGAATTCGCACGTGTCGTAGACGCTCTGGACGTACTCGCGGCCGAAGGCGAGTATTTCCTCGTCCGCGGCGAAGCTCTTAACCGCGTCGTTGTATTTATCCAGGGCCTCGCGCTGGGTTACGGCCTTGCTTTTGAGTTCCTGCAGGTCCTCGTCGTGGTGGACCTGTGCCTGTGCGATATTGTGGATTTCCAAGTCGGTATTGACCGTGGCGTGAAAGTGGATCACTTCGTTGATAAATCTCTCCACGCGCAGATCGTGGATTAGAAACTTGATTTCGGCGACGCTACGCTTGAGACCTTCAGGATGCTCGACCATGTTTCAGCAACCTACTGCGAACAAGTTTTTTTGCTTGAACCCCGGGATCACGTCAACTCGAAGTAATCGGGCCATGAAACTTCCCACCATAGTATTCATGTTATTATCTCACGCGGACTTTCCCGCGTAGTTGCTTCAGGTCAATTCCGCTTCAGAATAACTCGACCGCTGGATTCGGTCTTGTGATAAGCGGTTCTGAATACTTGATTAGAAGCCATCTCAAAAATGAAACTCAAATCATTGGTATTAATCGTATGAACGTTCAGACGTTTGGCCGCCGCTTAGAGCTGCGCACAATGCAGAAATAGGCTGCCATAGATCCCCACGGAGGGGCCGGACACGAGGCCTTCCACTTGTGCCGTGTCCGGTCGCTTTTGGGGGAAAATCAGTCCGGCAACACCATGTAGGTCGACGTGCCGGAGCATATGATCCGGTCGTCGTTTGCCGTGCGCAGCGTCACTTCGCCAAAGACCAGTGAACGTCCCGATTTGAGCGCACGCCCGGTGGCCAGTATGTCCTGCCCCCTGGCCGGCCGCATGAAACTGGTGTTCTGCGATACCGTGGTGCAGTTACAGTATCTGCCCTGCGCCGCGTAGCAGACGAATACCATGCAGGTGTCGATCAGCGTCATCATCGCCTGGCCGCAGACCATCTGGTTGACGCGGCACAGTTCGTCGGCATACGGCAAGCGCAGAACGACGCTGTCCTGTGCGATGGACTCGATGGACAGGTTCAATTGCTGCACCCAGGGTGCGAAGACCGCGGCGTATCGCCGCCTGGCACTGCTCAGGCTGACGCGGTTCGTGGATTGCGGGGTCTCAGACATGGTTGTGTTCTCTCGTTTTTCAGCGGCGGCAGGACACCAGGCGGTCGCATCCGGTTTCGCGCCTCGATCGATGATAGCAGCAGGCACAGGCCGGTGCGCGAACGGAGCGCTTGCGGGACGGTGTTATAGCACGCTAAGGTAGCGGTCAGGTTCGCAAACCACCCGAACAACACCGAGGAAAAGCCCATGGGCGCGGCCGCCGACAATTTTATCGACCCTTCCATTTTATTGCGTGACGACAACGATGGCATCACCACTTTAACGCTCAACCGGCCTGCGCAATACAATGCGCTCTCTGCGGACATGCTGACCGTCCTGCAGACCGCGCTGGACGAAATCGCCACCGATGAATCGGTGCGTGTGGTCATCATCGCCGCTAACGGCAAAGCGTTTTGCGCCGGGCATGACCTGAAGGAAATGCGCGGCAGCGAAGACCGCGCCGTCCACCAGGCGCTGTTCGATCAGTGCGGACGCGTGATGCTGTGCATCCACCGACTGCCGCAACCGGTCATCGCCCGCGTGAATGGCATTGCGACCGCCGCCGGCTGCCAATTGGTGGCGAACTGCGACCTCGCCGTGGCCGTCGAGGATGCCCGTTTCGCCGTTTCCGGCATCAACGTAGGTTTATTCTGCTCGACCCCGGCCGTTCCGCTCAGCCGCAACCTGCCGCGCAAACAGGCGCTGCACATGTTGCTCACCGGCGACTTCATATCCGCGCAGCAGGCGCAGCAGTACGGTCTGATCAACGAAATCGTCCCGGCCGGGGAACTGGAAGCGGCGGCGCATGAAATGGCGCGCAAAATCACCGCCAAGTCGGCGCCGGCGATCAGGCTGGGCAAGGACATGTTTTACCGGCAATTGCCGATGGACCTGGCTGCCGCCTACGCCTATGCGAGCGAACGGATGGCCTGCAACATGGACTCCCACGATGCGCGCGAAGGCATCGACGCGTTCATTGAGAAACGCAAACCCGAGTGGAAGCACTCCTGAGCGGCCATGGGCTCTGATCATCCGTACTCGGCCGGCCTGGACAAGAATCCGGCCAACTATTCACCCCTTTCACCGCTGACCTTCATCGAGCGTGCCGCCGCGGTTTACCCCGCGCGCTGCGCATTGATTTACGGCGAGGCCCGGCAAAACTGGGCCGAAACCTACCGGCGCTGCCGGCGTTTCGCTTCGGCACTGAAACGAAACGGCGTGGAACCGGGAGACACCGTGGCGCTGATGCTGCCGAACGTGCCGGCGATGTACGAGGCCCATTTCGCGATCCCGATGGCGGGTGCGGTGATCCACGGAATCAACATTCGTCTGGACGCCGAGGCGATCGCCTTTCAACTCCGGCACGGCGAAGCAAAGGTATTGTTGACCGACCGCGAGTTTTCCGCCACCGTGCAGACGGCGCTCGCCCTGCTCGACCGCAAGCCGCTGGTCATCGATGTCGACGACACGAGCTTCGATGGCGGCGAATTCATCGGCGCGATGGAATACGAGACTTTTCTGGCGCAAGGCGATCCGGATTTCGACTGGCGCCTGCCCGACGACGAGTGGCAGGCGATTGCGCTGGGCTACACATCCGGCACCACCGGTGATCCGAAGGGCGTGGTCACCCATCACCGCGGCGCCTATTTGAACGCGGTATCTCACGTACTCGTCTGGGACATGCGGGCGGGACCTGTCTATCTGTGGACCTTGCCGATGTTTCACTGCAACGGCTGGTGTTTTCCGTGGACCATTGCGGCCTTGAACGGCACCAGCGTCTGCCTGCGCGCCGTGCGCGCGGATGCCATTTTTGCCGCCATCCGGCAACACAAGGTAACCCACTTGTGCGGCGCGCCCATCGTCCTCAACCTGATGGCGAGTGCGCCGGAGGCCATCCGGCAGGGCATCGACCACCAGGTCAGTATCATGACCGCGGCCGCGGCCCCGCCGCCGGCGATACTCGAAGCCATGGCACGGCTCGACTTCGATGTCACCCATACCTATGGCCTGACCGAAGTCTACGGCCCGGCGGTGGTTTGCGCCTGGCACGATGAATGGGATGAACTGCCGATCGACGAACAAGCCGAGTTGAAAGCGCGCCAGGGGGTGCGCTACCCAATGCTGGAAGAACTGGTCGTGGCTGACCCGGAAACGCTGGCGCCGGTAGCGCGCGACGGTGAAACCATCGGTGAAATCATGTTCAGGGGAAACATCGTCATGATGGGTTATCTGAAAAACCCCGAGGCCAGCCGCAAGGCCTTCGCCGGCGGGTATTTCCATTCCGGAGATCTCGCCGTATGCCACCCGGACGGCTATATCGAAATCAAGGACCGCTCCAAGGATGTGATCATTTCCGGCGGCGAAAACATTTCCAGCATCGAAGTCGAAGCCGCGCTCTACCGACACCCGGCGGTACTCGAGGCGGCCGTGGCCGCGATGCCGGATGAGCATTGGGGCGAAGCCCCCTGCGCTTTCATCACGCTGCGTGACGATGCGGACGAGGTCAGCGAACAGGCCATCATCGAGCATTGCCGCAGCAACCTGGCCCATTTCAAGGTGCCGCGCAAAGTGGTGTTCGGGCCCTTGCCGAAAACCTCGACCGGCAAGATCCAGAAATTCGAATTGCGGCAAAGGGCAAAGGAATTACAAGCAAACGCGATAACGAAAGCCTGAGGCGCATTCTTGCGGACTACAGGCGTGTGGCGGTGGTGGGGCTGTCCCACGACCCAACACGGGCCAGTCATGAAGTCGCCAAATACCTGCTCGACCACGGCTACGAGGTGATGCCGGTGAACCCGAATCACCAGCAAATTCTCGGGCTGAAATGCTATCCCGACTTGAGGTCGATACCCGGACCGGTGGACATCGTCGACGTGTTTCAACGATCGGAACGCGTGCCGGGTTTCGTCGATGACGCGATTGCGATCGGCGCCAAAACGATATGGATGCAACTGGGCGTCACCCACGCCGGTGCGGCGCAAAAGGCCCGTGATGCCGGTCTCGAAGTGGTGATGGACCGTTGCATAAAAACGGAACACTCGAGGCTGTTCGGCAAAGCAAGGCCAACCTAGGCCCAACGCCGGCCGGATGCGCGTCCATGGCGCCGCCACCGGCGCGCGGCTGCCAGGACAATGCACCGATCCGGCGACTGCCGATTGCAGTCCCGTGCAGGAGTGATAAGCTGTACACATGGACGTCTGGTCCGCTGACGCAATGGAAACACGAGGACATTGACGGAACGAAGCCTCACAACCCTGATCGTGGACGATGAAGCGCTGGCGCGGCGCGGTCTGCTCCACCGGCTCAAAGACATCGGGGACATCGAGGTCATCGGCGAGGCGCGCAACGGCCGGGAGGCACTGCAGCTGATCAGGGACAAGCGCCCGGACCTTGTATTTCTCGATATCCAGATGCCCGGGCTCAGCGGTTTCGACGTGGTGCAGCAATTGGACCCCGATGACATGCCGGTCATACTTTTTCTGACCGCGTACGACGAGTACGCACTCAAGGCATTTGAAGTCAACGCGCTCGACTACATCCTCAAGCCGATCGAAACGGAACGCCTCGAGCAGGTGCTGGAAAGAGCGCGTACCGATCTCGCCAAGAAGCGGGCGTTGAAATACAAACGTACGCTGCTCAAGCTGATCAGCGATATCTCCGGGGAAGCGGTCAGCAGTTTTTCCGACATCGGCGACAAGGATGTGCGTGACCTGGTCAAGAAAGAGCCGACCAAGCTGGCTATTCGGGACGGCGGCCGCACGACCTGGGTCGAACAACAAGACATCGAGTGGATCGACGCGGCCGGGGACTACATGTGTGTCAATGTCGGCGGCGTGACGCATATCATGCGCCAAACGATGAAGGAACTGGAAAGTGAGCTGGACCCCGGCATCCTGCAACGCATTCACCGTTCGACCATCATCAACATTCACCGCGTCAAGGAAATGGAATCGCATATCAACGGCGAGTACTTTCTGACGCTCGACTCGGGACACCGGGTCAAGCTTTCACGGACCTACAAGCACAAGCTCAGATTGCTGCGCTAACCCGCATATCGCACCGTTATCCCGGGGCGGTTCCGACGCGCGCGTTTTACCGTCCGGATGCAACCGCTTGTCGCAGTGCATGACCAAAGGCACGGTCGGCATGCGGCGGCGGTGCGCATACTGCTTGCCGGACGCTCACTCGAATTGCCTGTAACGTTTGGGCACAAAGCGGCGTCTAAGCTGTAACAGGGCTACCAGAGCAAACGCGGGTTCATGCATAGCTGACCCGGTCTTGAATCAGAGTAGCCGCAAAGCCCGGGATTGACTCTCCCTAGTCATCGTCTGACCGATGTCCCCGGCTTTGCCAATCCGCCCCCGCTGTCCCCCTCTTCAGCGCGGGGCGGTTTTTTTATTCAGCCTTCAGACGGCGGAAGGCTCTTCCGCGGCCTCGCCTTGCAACAGGCTCAGCAATACGGCCATGCGCGTAAATACGCCGTTGGCGACCTGCCGCGTGATCAACGAACGCTCCCCGTCGGCGACGTCGGACGCGATCTCGACGCCGCGGTTGACCGGCCCCGGGTGCATGACCACACAGTCGGGCGCGGCCTTTACCAGCCGCTCGCTTGTCAACCCCCATTCTTTGAACCAGCGCTCCGCGTCCGGCTGTTCGCTCTCGCCCAGCCGTTCCCGCTGTATACGCAGCATCATGACGACATTGGCGCCCGCAAGCGCCTCGTCAATACTGCCGCAGCGGCGCAGCCCGCCGTCGGCGGCGGCCGGCAGCATCCCCGGCGGCCCCGCCAGGCGGATGTCCGTCAAACCCAGTCGCCTGAAAAGGTCAATACCGGACCCCGCCACGCGCGAGTGCCGGACGTCGCCGACGATGGCCAGGCTGAGACCGGAGATGTCGCCGAACACCTGTTTCAGCGTCACCACGTCCAACAGCGCCTGTGTGGGGTGGTGTGCGCAGCCGTCACCGGCGTTGATCACATGGGTCGTGGCCGTGGCCGCGAGCGCCGCGACCGCGCCGTCCTTGCTGTGGCGGACGGCGACGGCGTCCGGGCGCATGGCCTGCAGGGTCTGAAAGGTGTCTTCCAGCGTCTCGCCCTTTACCGCCGAACTCGCATTGGAGTGAAAATTGACGACCTGCATGCCGAGACGCTTGGCCGCCGTCTCGAAGGACATCCGCGTGCGCGTGCTCGGTTCCATGAAAAGATTGAACAGGAAGCGGCCGCGAAGCCGGTCGGAATAGGCCTTTGGCTGCCTTGCGATCTCGGCGGTGAGCTGCAGAAGCCTCTGCAGCTGAGGCTCGCCGAGCGAAGCGATATCAAGCAAGTGTTGCATGATGCGGACGGTCCCTTTAGGGCGTGTTAACACTATGCGGAACGTAGCCAGTTTTCAAGGATAATTTGCGCTGCCATCGCATCTTTCAGCGCCGCATCCCGGCGCCGCATGCCGCCACGAGCGCGGGCCGCCACAAAGCGTTGTCCGGCGTCGAAGGAGGTCAGGCGTTCGTCCTCGAAAAGCAGCCGCACGCCGAAGCGTTCGTGTAATTGCGTGCCGAAGCGGCGCGCGTCCCGCGACATGTCGGTCTCGCCGCCGTCCGCGTCCAGCGGCAGACCGATCACCATTGCCGCGGGCTTCCAGGTTTTGAAGATGGCGTCGATCGCCTGCCAATCCGGCTCCAAGCCACCCTTGACGACCGCCAGTGCGCTGGCGCCGCCCGTCAGGGTCTGACCGACGGCCACGCCGGTCCGCCGGTGCCCAAAATCAAATGCCAGTATCGTACCGGTGGGGCGCCCCGCCGCGCACCCGGCGGACTCAGGCATGCCCGCCGGCGCCGTACAGGTCGTCGACGTTGATACCGAGTCTGCCGACGGCCTTTTCCCAGCGGCTTTGCACGGGCGCATCGAACAGGATGGCCTTGTCGGCCGGTACCGACAACCAGGCGTTCTGCCGTATTTCCGACTCGAGCTGGCCGTCCGCCCAGCCCGCGTATCCCAGTGCCACCAGGAATTGTGCCGGCCCCGTGCCGGCGGCGATGGCGGCGAGGATATCACGTGAGGTGGTCACCATGATGTCGTCGTTGATCTGCACGCTGGACTCGTATCCCTCGCACGGCGTATGCAGCACGAAACCGTGATCCGGGTTCACCGGCCCGCCTTCCAGCACCATCGTGCCGGCGATCTGCTCGTCTTCGCAGCTGATGCCGAGCTGACGCAACACCTCGCCGAGGGTAAATCCCGAAAGCCGGTTGATCGTAATACCCAGCGCGCCCTGCTCGTTGTGCTGGCACATCAGCGTCACACTCTGCGAAAAATTGGGGTCCGCCATGGCCGGCATCGCGATCAGCAACTGTTGTTGCAGATAGCCGCTGATGTTGTCTGCAGGTTTACTGTCCATGTCTCAATTGTTGGTCTTACGGACCGCTAATTCAAGCCTCTGAAATCACGTGAGAAGCGCCAGGTCCGGGTAATGTGCAGCACATCGACCGACTTCTTGATGTTATCGGGCAGCGGCGAATACGGCGCAGCCAGGCGCACGATGCGCCGCGCTGCCTGGTCCAGCTCCGGCAGACCCGAACTGCGGGTAATGTCGATGCTTTCGACACTACCGTTGCGGTTGATGCCGACGGTCATCACCAGATCGCCGACCAGTTTCTTCCGCCGCACTTCCTCGGGATAATTCAGGTTGCCCACGCGTTCGACCTTGGCCACCCAGGCCCGCATGTAGGCTGCATACTCGTATTCCCGCGTGTTGGCGGAAATCCATTTGCGCCGCGGCAGCTTGGTCCGGGAAGCCTGGTCGCGCTGAACGCCGGTCTCCAGCCTGGCCATGGTCATGCTTTCCTGTCTCAGCATCGCGGCACTGGGCGCCGGGGGCTGCTCCTCGCGGGTCTTCCGCGGCCTTGATGCTGTATCCCTGGCCGTGACCTGTACCTGCTGGCGTGCGGCCTTGGCGGCCTGGGCCGGCTTTTCCTGCTGCTCGCGGGCGTCCTCACCCGTTTGCACCGCGGGCGCCACGCCGGCAATTTTCATCACCGGCGGCGCGGCTTCGGCAGATTCGCCGCCGCCCTGCTGGGCGGCCTGCGCCAGGAAGTCGGCCTTGTCCGGCGCTTTCTCGGAACGCCAGTTCACCAGCACCACGTCCAGCGTCTCGAGCGGGTGCTTCAACGGCTTGAAATCCAGTACGAAACCGAGCCCCAGCAGTACAAACGCGTGCAAGCCCAGCGCGATCAGCAAACTGACTGCGAAGCGGTCGTCACGAGCCATCAATCTTACAATCTCTCTTCCGCGGCATCGAACAATTGCGCCGCGATGTTCAAGCCCTGGGCGCGGTCCAGCTCACGGATACAGGTCGGGCTGGTCACGTTGACCTCCGACAACCAGTCGCCGATCACGTCGAGCCCGGCGAAGAGGATGCCCATTTGCCGCAGACGCGGTGCCACCTGCCCGCAAATCCAGCGATCCCGCTCGCTCAGGGGGACGGCCTTGCTGCTGCCGCCCTTGGCCAGGTTGCCGCGGAAATCACCCTCGCCCGGGAACCGCGCCAGCGCGAACGGCACCGGCTCGCCATCGACGATCAGTATGCGCTTGTCGCCATCGCTGATCTCGTCGATGAACTTTTGCACCATGACCGGCCGCGTTGCGTGCCGGGTGATCGTCTCCAGTATGACATTCATATTCAGATCCGTATCCCTGAGCTGGAAAACGGATTCGCCGCCCATGCCGTCAAGCGGTTTGACGACGCAGTGGCCATGCCTGGACACAAAGGCGCGCAACTGGTCCGACTGGCTGCTGATCAGCATCGGCACGCAACACTGCGGAAAATGATTGATAAAGAATTTTTCATTGGCGTCACGCAGGCTCTGCGGCCGGTTGATGACCAGCGTACCGGCCCGCTCCGCCAGTTCCAGCATGTAGGTCACATAGATGTAATCCATGTCGAACGGCGGGTCACGGCGCATCAGCAGGATATCCAGTTGCTCGAGCGGCAACTCTTCCTCGCCGCCGAGGCTGAACCAATCCGTGTCGTTGTCGCGCACCTCGAGCGTTTGCGCACGGCCGAATGCGCGGCCGTCCCTGACATACAGCGACGCGGGTTCCATGTAGTGCAGGCCGTGGCCGCGGCGTTGCGCCTCCAGGAGCATGGCGAAGGTGGAATCCTTGTATGTCTTGATGCCGCCGATCGGATCCATGACCACGCCGGTTTTCAGTTTTCGCCGTCTCTTGTCTTTGCTCGCAGGCATCCTGATGTCCTTTCAAAACCGCGCCCATTATCCTTCGCTTGCCGGTCCCGTTCCAGCGGTCTAAAAGCACCAGTTTGTTAAATGCCTTTTCACTCAAGGGCATGAAGAACATTTTTGCAAAACTGCAACATGCTGGAATCAGCCCATCTGTACGGGTAAACTAACTTGCGCAACGGAATTGGGGGCCGGTTGCATAGGCCTCATTAACAAGGCGGTAAGCGACAAAGGGATTTGTTGCCGGCACCGCTTTTGCAAGGAAGATAACATGAGCCAGGAAACACAACCGGAAAGTCCGGAAAAAGACCGCGAAAAGGGAAGCGAGAGCAAGAAACTCTGCGTGCTCGTCGTCGATGACAGTGCCACGATACGCCGCTCGGCCGAAACGATGCTGACCAACGAAGGCTGTGAGGTCATCACGGCCGAGAATGGTTTCGAAGCCCTGTCCAAGGTTACCCAGCATCATCCTGATCTCATATTTGTGGATATCATGATGCCGCGGCTGGACGGCTACCAGACCTGTGCCATCATCAAGAACAACTCGGAATTCCGGGACACGCCGGTCGTCATGCTGACTTCCAAGGACGGCTTGTTCGATATGGCCCGGGGCCGGGTCGTAGGTTCCGATCTGTACCTGACCAAACCCTTCACCCGGGAAGAACTGCTTGGTGCTGTCAAACAGCACGCAAGCTGATTGACGCCCCGGGACTGAGGGCAGAAACCTATGAGCGCCGCCGCCAACGCATCCTTCAAAAAGCTGCTCGATTACGAGCAGCGCAGCCTCGAGTTCGAGCCGGGGCAGGCCGGCGGAAAGCCGCATGCGGGGGAATGGGCCGGCGTCATATTCCGTATCGGCAAGTCGCGCCTGGCCTGCAGCGTTGCCGACATTCACGAGTTTCTGCCCATCCCTGCGTTTACCCCGGTGCCGGGAACGAAACCCTGGATCCTGGGCCTGGCCAACGTGCGCGGCGACCTGCTCACCGTCGTGGACCTCGCCTGGTTCCTGACCGGTGACCGCTCGGAGGTGACCATGCGCACCCGTCTGCTGGCGGCAACGCTGCGCGGCCGGCCGGTTGGCCTGATGGTGGATGAGGTATTCGGCCAGCGCCAATTCGTGACTTCGGAGGGCAAGAAGCCGCACCTGCCGGCGAAGTCACCGTTGAAGAACTACGTGCAAAAGCAATACCGGTCCGGTAACGAGGTCTGGCAGCAATTCGATCTGGAACGCCTGTTTTCGACCACCGAATTCCTCAATGGCGCGGCAGCCTGAACCAGGGGAGACGATGAAAAAACTCAAATTCCAGAACAGGGGGCCGCGTTCCATCACGGTCTATCTGCTGACCGGCGTGTTGATCGCACTACTCGCCTTCGTCGCGATCACTTTCTTTTTCCTCGCCCGCCACGTAAGCCACGAGCAGGAATGGAGTTCGCTGGCCACCGAGGTGCAGGTGACTTCGCAGCAGCTCGCAAAGTCCGCCGGCGAAGCGGCGGCCGGAAATCTCGACGCCTTCCTCGAGTTGGGTAACGCCCGGGACAAGATCACACGGGCCATGAACCAGCTGCGTGCCGGTTCAATAGCCAATGCATTGAGCCCCAATTCCGATGAAAACAGGATTGCCGGGTTGCTGAACAAGCTGCGTCCCGGCAAGGCATCGGAAGGGGTGCCCTCCAGCACCGGCGAGGTGGCCGCGGCCATGCGGCAGCTCAACCTGACCTGGGACCGCATGAGCACCAACACGGCGCACATCCTGGACCGCCAGCAACTGGTGCTGCAACTGGCCTCGGCCCGGAACCTGATACAGGAAAACATTCCGGGCATTCAAAAAAGCACCGACGCCGTCACGCGCGCGTTGACCCAGAGTGGCGCCCCGACCAACCAGATCGTATTCGCCAGCCGTGAACTGGTCCTGGCGGACCGGATACTGCGCCGGGTCTCGGAAGTGCTCCAGGGCGGCAGCCACGCCGTCAGCGCGGCAGACAATCTGCGCAAGGACGGCCAGATGTTCGAACAGGTCCTGTCGGCCCTGACCGCCGGCAACCAAAGCCTCGGCATGAGCCAGGTCCGCAACGCGCAAGCCCTGCAATCGCTGGCGGAAATCAAACGCCGCTTCGATGTCATCAAGCCGCAACTGGATACCGTGCTGGCGTCGTCCAGCGACTTGTTCGAGGTGCGCGGCGCGGCGGACGAGATATTCCTCGACAGCCGCGATGTCTTCGAGGAAGCCGCAAACCTGAAAGGCGCGATCTCGGAACTGCCGGACAAGCGCTTCTGGCCGTCGCAGAAAACCGGCGTCATCGGTTTGATCCTGATGATCGCCGTCGTCTGGATGCTCGTCTATTCTTTCCTCTCGGCCGAGCGCAAACGCGCCAAGATCGCGGCAAGAAACAATAAGCGAAACCAGGAAGCCATACTCAACCTGCTCGATGAATTGAGCTCCCTGGCCGACGGCGACCTGACCGTGGAAGCCACGGTCACGGAAGAAATCACCGGCGCCATCGCGGATGCCATCAACTATGCCATCGAGCAACTGCGCGAACTGGTCAAGGGCATCAAGTTTACCGCCCAGGAGGTCGCCAGTTCGGCGATGGGCACGCGTGCCGCCACTTCGGAACTCGCGGAAGCGGCCGCCGAACAGGCGCAGCAGGTCGGTGAAGCTTCCAAGATCGTCCAGACCATGGCACAGTCCTTCGAATCCATGGCCAAGCGTCTGCGCGAATCCAGCGACGTCGCTCACCGCTCCGTTGAAATTGCACACACCGGCGGCGAAAAAGTGCGGGAGACCATCAGCGGCATGGATACGATCCGCGAGCAGATTCAGCAAACATCGAAGCGCGTCAAGCGGCTCGGTGAGTCGACCCAGGAAATCGGCGACATCGTGGAACTGATCAACGGCATCGCGGAACAGACCAACGTACTGGCCCTGAATGCGGCGATCCAGGCCGCGTCCGCCGGAGGCGCCGGTAAAGGATTCGCGGTGGTCGCCGACGAAGTGCAACAGCTGGCGGAAAGCGCGACCAATGCCACACGCCGGATTGAAACGCTGGTGCAAACCATCCAGGCCGACACCTCGGAGGCCGTGGTGTCGATGGAGGCAACAACTTCGGAAGTCGTCAGCGGCGCGCGTCTCGCCGAGGACGCCGGCAAGGCACTCGAGCAAATCGAGACGGTATCGAAGAACCTGTCGGACCTGGTTGCCGGCATCGCGGACGAGGCCCACGGCCAGTCGGCCACCGCGACGGGCACGGCGGAATTGATGCAAAGCGTCCAGGCCCTGTCGATGCGGGCTTCGGAAGGCAGTTCGCGGACCGCCAGCTCGGTGGAAAAACTGGCTGAACTGGTGATGCAGCTCAGCGATTCCGTGACCGATTTCAAATTGCCGGAAGAAGACTGAATGAGCCGGTCAGCAGCCCCCGCCTACCGCAGACACGCGACGCATTCCCATGCAGTGCGCCGCCGTGGGGCAGGAATTACCTGATGCTGCAACAGGTTTCCAACGCCAGCACCGTGCTGACCTGGGTGCGTCCTGACCTGGACAAGCACCTGGAGCAAATTCGCACGCAGATCGATCACATCGCGAATAGCCAGCACATCGGTGACGGGGTCAAAAATACCAGCGGCCACCTGCGTCAACTGCGATACACCTTTGAGGCGTTGATGTTGCAGGGCGCCACGCTGGTGTTCGAAGAAATGATCAGGGTCTGCGACGAACTGGAGCGGTTCAATATACATGACCGCCAGACAGCGTATGCAGCCCTGATGGAAGCCATCGTGGTGGTGCCGTCCTATCTCGACCGGCTACAGGCCGGCCACCATGACCTGCCGGTGTTGCTGCTGCCGGTGATCAACAAGCTGCGGGCCGCCTATAAGGCCAACGTGGTCTCGGAAGCAACGCTGTTCGCCCCGAACCTGGACGTGCCGCTGCCGGAGCTCGAAAGTGAGCTGGAAGAGGGCAAGCAGACCGAAACCGAGGAGTCAGTCAAGGAATTCGTACAGCGCTCACGCCGTCAGTACGAAAACACGCTGCTCGCGTGGCTGCAAAACCAGGACGACACGGACCTGCTGTCACCGCTGCATTCGATTTGCGAGACCATGCGGCGGCGTTCCGGCCGACTTGATCTGAAGCGAATGTGGTGGATCGCCGCAGAGGTCATTGGCGGTCTGATCGATGGCGTCATCGACAACGACGTGCACATACATCGCCTTTTCGCGCGCTTGAACCTGATCCTGAAAAACCTGTCCGAGGATGGTGAAGCAGCCGTCAACAACACCTCGGTGGACGCGATTTCGCACGCGCTGCTGTTTCACGTCGCCCAATCCAAGAGCGGCAGCGAGGGTGTCGATCATTTGCGGGAACGGTTCCAGCTTAAGGCCCTCGTGCCCGACCGGGAAGCGCTGCTGCGTGCCCGCGGCGCGGTCACCGGACGCAACAGGGACCTGTACAACTCGCTTGGCGCCGCAGTCCGAGACGAACTGGCGATGATCAAGGATGCCCTCGACCTGGAGTTGCGCACCGGTACCGTCGAACCCACCAGGCGCGAGCAGAGCCGCGAAGCCCTGCTGCGGCTCAAGGATACGCTGAACATGATGGGGCTGGGCGATTCCGCACGCTCGATCGAGAAACTGGCCCCGGCGTTCGAAGTGAGCGGGAACAAGGACGAGGGAGACGCGCCGCCGCGAGAAGCGCTGCTGCTGGACCTGGCGGAAAAGCTGATCCAGGTGGAATCGGTTCTCGAGGAACAGATCGAAACCCTCGGCGAGCCCCTGGAAACGGTGCCCGAGAAGAAATTTATCGACCTGCCGCTCCACGAGCTACAGCGCATCCGGGTGCGAACGCTGGACGAAGCCGTTCTCAGCCTGCACCAGGTCCAGCAATGCGTTCACCAGCATTTCAGCGGCGACGAAGACGCGGACTTCCTCAGTCCGATGGCGCACATCGCCGGTGCGATGGAAATGCTGGGGGACGGGGAATCGGCCGCTCTGGCCTTGCAACTGCGAAACGCTCTCGGCAACGTGCTGTGGCCGGCCCACTCGGAGGCGGCCGTCGACAAGGATCAGCTCCTGCTCGTCACCGACGCGGTCGCCGCTTTCGAACTTTACCTGGCCGGATGCCGTGACCAGCAGAGCAACTCCCGGCAATTCCTCGAAATCCTCAAGGACCGGCTCGGCGAACTGCCCGTCGGCGAGATGGTGCTGTCGCTCAGGAAGGTACCCACGCCGCCGGAAAAACCCGAGGCGGAACCGGCCCGCACGCCGGAGCCGGCCGTGACCGAAGCGGAAGCGCCGCAAGCTATCGATCCGGATCTGCTCGCTGTATTTTTGGAGGAATTCGATGGCGTCGCCGCCATGCTCAAGACCCGGACACCCCAGTGGCTGGAACAGGTGGAGAACACCGCCCTGCTGACGGAGATCCGGCGGGGCTTCCACACGCTCAAGGGCAGCGGGCGCATGGTGGGGGCCGTGGAGGTAGGCGAGTTCTCCTGGCACGTCGAGGACATGCTCAATGCGCTGCTGTCGGACCGCGACAGACCCCCTCGGGATACCGCCACCATTACGCGTCTCGCGGTCGCGGCCCTGCCCGAACTGAAACTGCGGCTGTTGCAACAGCCTACCGACCTGGACAACGCGGCGGTTGCCGCGCTCAGCGAACAGGCCGAACGCGTCACGAGCGGGGCACCAGCCGATTGGCAAGGACTCGCAGACAGTCTCCCCGCGGACCTGCGTGTCTTGCTGCCGGAAACCGGCCGGGGCGCGCCGGAGGGCCCGGCGGAACCACCTGCCGCGGACGAGGAACTGTCGATCGAGGAACTCGCGTGCAGCGAACTTGCTGAAAACCTGGCCGTGATGAAAGGCCTGGTGGACACGATCTCAAGGGAACGCAACCTCAGCGCCGACGAAGAACAGCTGCGCGCCATCCATACGATTGCGGGCACCATGGCCCTGCAACCTTTGGGGCGCGAGGCAGATGTCGCCCGGGCGATCGAGGGCCTGCTCGAGGCCCAGCAGAACAGCCGCAAAGCGTTCGGCGACAGCGCCATTTGGGCCATCGCCAGCGGCCTGGCCCATTTGCAGGCCTGCCTCGCCAGGCGCCAGGGCGATGAAGAGCCGGAGCTCTCGGACAATGAAGACAGGCTGATCGAGGAACTGCTCGCGCTCGGCGTTGCCTTCGAAGCGCCTGCCCCCGAGAAGGCGCCCGAAGCCGGTGCGGCGGATGCCGAGCCCGCAGAGACCGGTGCTGCCGAGTCCGCGGAGCCCGAAGCCGCGGAGCCCGAAGCCGCGGAGAGCGAGAACGGAGCGGAGGCGGAGGCGGAGACCGGGACCGAGGCAGCCGATGTCGAAACCGCCGACGCCGCGCCGGAGGAAACCGAAACGGCCGAAGAGGTGCAGGAAGATCCGGTTGACACGGAAATCCTGTCGATCTTCCTCGACGAGGCCAACGAAGTATTGGGGCGCTGCGACACCCTGCTCAACACCTGGCGCGACGACCTGCCGAACCTGGAAATCGTCAAGAACCTGCAACGTGAAATTCACACGTTCAAGGGCGGCGCGCGCATGTCCGGCGTTAGCGCCATGGGCGATCTCAGCCACGCGATGGAATCGTTGCTGGAGAGAATCGCGGGCCGCAACCTGCCGCCGTCGGTATCCGCTGTCGAAGCGCTCGAGCAGGGCTGCGACCGCCTCAACACGTGGGTGGATGAAGCGGGCAAGGGCGTCATTCCGCGGGCCGGACAGGCACTGAAACTGTTCGAGCAGCAGGTGGCGGCGCTGATCGCGGTGCCAGTGCAACCCGTACGCCGCGCAGCGGCGCCTGAACCGGCCGCGGAAGAAGCGGTCGAGTGGCAGGAGATACCGGACGTCGCACCCGCCCCGCCGGAGCCGGAACGCCAGGTGGAAGCCAGCGGCGGAGAAGAGGCCGGCGCGACGCAGCAAATACGTGTCAATGCGGACTTGATGGATTCGCTGGTCAACTCGGCCGGTGAGATCAGCATTTTCCGTTCACGGCTGGAACAGCAGGTCGCCGTGTTGCGCGAGAACCTGAAAGAGTCGGACGTGACGATCGTCCGGCTCAGAGAGCAATTCCGCAAGCTCGAGTTTGAGATCGAGGCACAGATCCGCTCCCGCTACCAGCAGGAAATGCCGGAAGGTTCCGAGGAATTCGATCCGCTGGAACTCGACCGCTTTTCGTCTATCCAGCAATTGTCGAGGGGGTTGTCCGAAACCGTATCCGACCTGCTCAACCTGCAGGAAGCGCTGGACGCCGCGGCACGCAAGTCCGAAGCCCTGCTGGTAAAACAATCGCGTGTCAGTACCGACTTGCAGGAAGGCCTGATGCAGACGCGCATGGTGCATTTCGGCACGATAGCGCCGCGGCTGCGCAGGATCGTGCGTACTGCCGCTGCGGAAACGCGCAAGAAGGCCCGCCTGCAGTTGCGCATGAGCAGCGGCGGCGACCTGCTGGACCGCAACGTGCTGGAAAGAATCACCGCACCGCTCGAACACCTGCTCCGGAACGCCATCGTACACGGTATCGAAGCACCGCGGGTGCGTTCCAAGCTGGGCAAGCCCAAGGAAGGCGAGATCGCCATCACCGTGGCGGCCGAAGCCACCGAGTTCGTCATCCGCGTGGAGGACGACGGCGCCGGCCTGGACCTGGAGGCGATCCGCAAACGCGCGATCAAAACCGGCCTACTCGACGCCTCCGCCGACGTACAGCCGCAGCAACTGATGCACTTCATTCTGCACAGCGGCTTTACCACGTCGGAGAAGGTCACGGGTCTGGCCGGCCGCGGTGTGGGCATGGATGTCGTCAACAGCGAGATCAAGCAGATCGGCGGTTCCACCGAGATCGATTCGAAGACGGGCGAGGGCTGCTGTTTCACAATCCGCATTCCGTTTACGCTGGCGGTCATGCAGGCCATCGGCGTCATGGCCGGCGAACACCGCTACCTGATCCCGCTATCCAGTGTAGCGGGCGTGGCGCGGATACTGCCGGCCGACTACCAACAACTGCTGGCCGGCGACTCGCCCCGCTACAGCTTTGCCGGAGAAGAGTTTACCGTCCTCGAACTGGAGCCGCTGCTGGGCGAACCCACCACACCGCTGGGCGAGGACACGATCTCATTGTTGCTGATCAAGTCCGGTGAGCAACGCGCCGCGTTCCGGGTGCCGCAACTGCTGGGCCACCACGAAATCGTGATCAAGCCCGTCGGCCCGCAGATCAGCAGCGTACCCGGCATACTTGGCGGCACGATCAGCGGCGAAGGCCAGGTAATCATCATTATCGATGCCGGGCCGCTGATCCGGCATGCGCTGCTGACCGGCGCAAGGCCGGCGCCACAGATGGAAAACATCGACATCCGCCCCAAGAAGCCCCTGGCCATGGTGGTGGACGACTCCATCACGATGCGAAAAGTGACTTCCAGGGTGCTGGAGAGCCACGGGTTCGAAGTCATCACCGCACGCGACGGCGTCGATGCGACCGAGCAGATGCAGGACCTCACCCCGGATCTGCTGCTGCTGGATATCGAGATGCCGCGCATGGACGGATACGCGGTCGCGGAGTACGTGCGCGCGGATTCCAGGCTGAGACATATCCCCATCATCATGATCACGTCGAGGGCCGGCGAGAAACACCGTGAACGCGGCCGGAAGGCGGGCGCCAACGCTTACCTGTCCAAACCCTACAAGGAATCCGACCTGATCGAAGAGGTCAATCAGCTTCTCGGCAGAAAGGAAATGGAAGATGGCTGACAAAGAAATACGCACCATCCTGGCGCCGCTGACGGAAGGATACGTATTGCTGCCCAACAGCGCGGTTGCCGAAGTGCTCGAATACACCGCGCCCGTGCCCTTCAAGGACGCGCCGGTCTGGTTGCTGGGTGAACTGGCGTGGCGTGGCTGGCAGGTGCCGGTCATCTCCTTCCGGCGCCTGCTGGACGATGAGGCCCACACGGTCACCACGCCGAAGGCGCGGATACTGATCATCAAGACCCTCGGGGAGTCCACGCAGGTCTACCATATCGGTCTTGTCATACAGGGCCTGCCGAAGCTCAGAAAGGTGACCGCGGACTCGCTCGTCGAAGTCAAGAGCGGGAAAAAGCACAAGGTGCTGTTCAGCACGGTCAAAATTGAAGACGACCAGGCGATGATCCCCGAACTGGACCACCTGACCCGCATCGTCGAGCGTACTGCCTATGGAAAGTGAGCCCGCCTGAGCACGATGGCCTCTTCGCGAAGACATAAACAGGCAAAAAACCCCACCCGGTTGCTTGTCTCGGTCATGCTGCTGCTCGCCGCCCGCCTGGTTCCGGCCTCGGGGCTGGAGCCATACGACGCGGTCTACGAGAGCGACCTGAAGGGTTTCAACGTACATGTCAAACGCAGCCTCGAGGTCACGGACAACGGCGTGATCGTCAGTATCGATGCGAGACGCTTCATGTTCGCGCTGCACGAGGAAAGCCGGATGACCTACGTGAGCGACTCGGTATTGCGGCCGAGCAGCTACGTGCACAACCGCAAGGGCTTTGGCAACGAGCACGACAAGGACCTCCGGTTCAACTGGGACGACGATACGGTGACCGACCTGCTGAATCCGAAAAGGGAGCCGCTCGAGGTCGAGGACCCCTGTTATGACAAGCTGGGATACCAGACCCAGATACGCCTCGACCTGATGCAAGACCCGAACCTCGAGCGCAAGGAGTACTTTGTCAGCAACAGCATCAGGAACCGGGTCTATACCATCGTGCGCGTGGGCGAGGAAGTGCTGGACACGCCGCTCGGCAAGCTCAATACAATCAAACTAAAACGCGAGGGCGGCGCGGAAGACCGCGAGGTCCTCGTCTGGGTCGCGCCTGACTGGGATTACCTGTTGGTGAGGATGGACCAGACCAAGAAAGCCGGCGGCAGGATGCAGTCACTCCTGCTGAAAAGCGCAACCATCGCCGGCAGGCCCGTCACGGCGCTCGTCGAAGCGCCGGAAGCAGACTAGCCCTGCATATGACAGCGGCATCCCGGCTAGAAGTCGCCCGCCTTCGCCTGCAATACCGCCAGCACGGCGGGCCCGACGGTCTCCGTGCGCAACACCCGCGGGCCCAGACGCACCGCCTCGACACCGTGACCGCGCGCCTGTTCCACCTCGGCGGCCGTGAAGCCGCCCTCCGGCCCGACCAGCACGGCCGTCTCCCGGCCATCGAGCGTTTGTTGCGAAAGCTTCCTTGCCGCGCCGGGATCCAGTAAAAAGCGCTGCAAAGCGGCCGTCAGCGCCAGGCAATCGTCGAGCGGCAGGGGCGCTGCCACGGCCGGCACACAGGCGCGGCCGCTCTGCTCGCAGGCTGAGATGACGACACCCCGCCAATGCTCCAGGCGCTTGTCCAGACGTTTTTGCGTCAACCTGACCTCGACGCGGCTGCACAGCAAAGGCTGGATCCGGGTGACGCCCAGCTCGGTGGCTTTCTGCAGGCAGTAATCCATACGCTCGCCCCGGCTGACGGCCTGTACCAGGACCGTTTTCAGAACGGATTCGTTGGCGGGCGTCCGCCGGGCCCGCAGTTCGACGGTCAGGTTGCCGCCGCTCCGGCCCGCGAGCCTGCCGGCGTAGTCGTAACCGTCGCCGTTGAAAAGGACGACCGCATCGCCGCGCTTCAAACGCAACACGCGGGACAGGTAATGACCGGCCCGTTCATCCAGTTCCACGGTGCTGCCGACCGTCAGCGGCCCCGGCGTGTGGACCCGGCTGACACGCATCAGCTTGCCACCCCCGCAGCCGCATGCCCGGGCCCCTCGGGCGGGCGCTTGCAGACCCGTCCCGCCCGCGGGCCGGACGAACGTCGCGGCGGCGCTGGCCGCGAGTCAGCCGGCTTCATCCTGATCTCTTGAAACAGCCTGTTTCTGGTATGATGGCCGCTATTCTGCATATTGCACCGGTATTGCGGATACCGCTGCAATATGCAGGTTCGACCCGAGCTTCGCAAGCCACTTTCGCCATGACTACAGGTTCCAACGACAACGAACGATTTCTGCAGGTTGCTTTGCAGGCCGCCAAAGCGGCCCGTGAAGTGATCCTGTCCTATTACAGCGGCGAATTCGAAGTCGAAACCAAGCGGGACCAGACGCCGGTTACGGTGGCCGACCGCGAGGCTGAGCGCGTCATTCGCCAAACGCTTTCCGCCGCCTTTCCGGGGCACGCGATTTACGGCGAGGAGTACGGCCAGGACACCACGGCAAGCGAATACCTGTGGCTGGTCGACCCGATCGACGGCACCAAGAGTTTCGTCAAGCGCTACGGTATGTTCTCGACGCAGATCGCGCTGTTGCACCGTGACGGGTTGCTGCTCGGTGTCTCCTGTGCACCGGCCATGGACGAACTCGCGTGGGCCACGCGCGACGGCGGCGCCCGCAACAGCGACGGACGGATTCACGTCAGCGACGTGGAACAAATCGAGCAGGCCAGCATATCGACCGGCAACATACAGACGCTGGCGGCGGGTCCGCGCTGGCCGTTGCTGGGCGACATACTCGCACGCGCCAACCGCACCCGCGGTTATGGCGACTACTACCATTACCACCGCCTCGCGGCCGGTCAACTCGACGCCGTCATCGAGTCCGATGTCAACGTGCTCGACATCGCCGCGCTGTCCGTCATCGTGACCGAGGCCGGCGGTGTCTTTACCGACCTCGAGGGCCGGCCCGTCGGTCTCGAGACGCGCTCGGTGCTGGCCGCGACCCCTGCCCTGCACGCGGCGCTGATCGATGTCTTGTCAGGATGATGGAGCGGCAGCGATGACGCGGCTTCCCAAGATCAACGCCAGGCGCGAGCTGGACCCCAGCAAGCTGTTCAAGATCGAGCAGCTCGATCTCGAGTTCAGCAACGGCGAGCGGCGCACCTACGAACGTCTGCGCAGCCGCGGCCTGGGCGCCGTCATCGTCGTGCCGCTGCAAGACGCCGAGACGGTCCTGCTGGTCAGGGAATACGCGGCCGGTCTGCATCATTACGAACTCGGCCTGGTCAAGGGCCGGCTGGATGAAGGCGAGACCGTCCTGCAGGCGGCCCAGCGCGAACTGAAGGAAGAGGCCGGCTACGGCGCCCGTGAACTGGTCGAACTGACGCCGCTGAGCCTCGCGCCGGGATATATGACCCACGTTACCTCCGTGGTGCTGGCGCGCGGCCTGTACCCCGAAAGACTGGACGGCGACGAACCGGAGATTCTGGAAGTCGTACCCTGGCCGCTCGCCGATCTCTATGCCCTGGTGGAGCGGCCGGACTGCACCGAGGGCCGCAGCATCGCCGCACTCTATATCGCACGCGACTATTTACGACAGGAATCCACATAATGCCAATCGACAATCTGCAAACCAGCCTCGACCGCCTACTCGAGATCAGCCAGCGGGCCGGACAGGCCATCCTCGAGTGGTACGACGGCGACATGGATATCACCGTCAAGTCCGACGATTCGCCGCTGACACGCGCCGACATTGCCAGCCACGAGGTCATTGCGAAAGGTCTGGGGCGGTATTTTGCCGATGTGCCGGTGTTGTCCGAAGAGTCTGCCGACATACCCTGGGAGACTCGCAAAACGTGGCGCCAGTACTGGCTGGTCGACCCGCTCGACGGTACCAAGGAATTCATCAGCCGGAATGGTGAGTTCACGGTCAACATCGCACTGATCCGCGACCACCAACCCGTCATGGGCGTGGTCCACGTACCGGTGACCGGCGTCAGCTACTACGGCGCCAAGGGCCATGGCGCCTGGCGCCGCGCCGCTGGTCAGGCCCCGGAGAGCATCCACGTCAGGCAACCGGCCGCCGATCCGCTGGTCATCGTCGGCAGCCGCTCGCACGCCAACCCCGAACTGGCCAGCCAACTCGAAAAGCTCGGCCTGCACGAACTGATCAGCATGGGGAGTTCGCTGAAGTTTTGCCGCGTCGCGGAAGGTCTCGCCGACTTCTATCCGCGCGTTGGGCCGACCTCCGAGTGGGACACGGCCGCGGCGCAGGCCGTGGTGGAAGCGGCCGGCGGCAACGTCGTGAGGGCAGACGGGACCTTTCTGCCCTACAACTGCAAGGAGTCATATTTGAACCCGCATTTCTTTGTTTTCGGCGATCCCTGCATCAATTGGCTGGCCCCGTTTCGGGACGCGCAAACTTGACGTGAGCGCGTGCGAGGCGTATAAACGGCACAACCATCCTGTTGGGGCTTGCCAAAAAAAACCAGAACGATAGACAAAAACAATAAAAAATACAGGAACTAAGCGGCTTCGGCCGCTTTTTTATTCGGAGCGCCCCGCGAAAACCAAGTCATGAAACCCGTAAAACCCAGCCTGGGCCGGCCGCAAATCATCGTGCTGTCGGTTCTGCTCTGCGCGCTCGCCCTGATACTCGCGGTCAGGTATATCGTGGCGCCCGAACTGGTCAGGGCCCGTGCGGAAAACGCCACTCTCCGGGGCGAACTGAAAACGGCGCGCGCGCGGCTTTACACCGAAAAAACGCGTACGACGGTTGCGGAACGTGAAGCGGAAGTCGTGCGCAAGGCCAACGGCCTGTTGAGGGGCTCGGAGCGCCGCCAACAGGAGGAAATCGCGCGCCTCAAGGGCGATCTTGCCCTGTACCGCCGCCTCGGCGGCGCCAGCGGTTCGCAGGCAGCGCTGGCCATACACCATGTAGAACTGCAGCGAACCTCGGCGCCGAGGGTCTACCGTCTCGTCGTCACGTTGACGCAAAACTTGCGCTGGGCAGCCGTGATCAGCGGCCGTGTCCGTCTCGGCATCGACGGTATCGCAGGCGGCGCGGCGCGACATCTCGACGGGGAGACCTTGTTCCCCAAAGCCGCCCAGCCCTTGAAGTTCAGGTTCAAGTATTTCCAACAACTCGAACGGCTGCTGACACTGCCGGAAGGATTCGAGCCGGCGACGCTCGACATCCGCCTGGAGTCGCACGGCCTCAAACATACCGTCGAGCAGACCGTCGCCTGGCAGGACCTGTTCAACCCGCCCGCAGGATATTGAAAAAGCAGGCTTGAAGCGCCATAGTTAGGGCATGACTCACGAGCACGAACAAGCGGCCCCTCCGGTGGACGCCATCAGGTTTACCGACGCCGCGGCGCGCAAGGTAATGGAATTGATCATGGAGGAGCACAACCCGGAGCTCAAACTCCGGGTCTATATCTCCGGCGGGGGCTGCTCCGGCTTTCAGTACGGCTTCACATTCGATGAGAATGTCTCGGAGGACGACATCGCGGTCGACAACGAGGGTGTCACGCTGCTGGTCGACCCGCTGAGTTTTCAGTACCTCGTCGGCGCGGAGGTGGATTACAGCGAAAGCCTGCAGGGCGCCCAGTTCGTCATCCGCAACCCGAATGCAACGACCACCTGCGGATGCGGGTCGTCCTTTGCAGTCTGACGACGTGCCCGCATCCGAACTTGACCACCTGGCCCGATCCCGACGCAACCGCTTTACCGCGGTGCGTCTCGACCGTGCCGTCGAATACCGTGACGACCCGCTGTGGGTCGCCAACGCACTCAAGGACGGTAGCACCCGCTTGGTGCCGCTGTGGCGCAGCCGCAGCCTGTTGCAGCGCGACACCGAAGGCACCATTGCCGTCTACCTGGCACCCGACCAGCTCGGCGAACCTGACCGGATCCAACCGCCCACGCTGCTGGGCAGCGACGGCAAGCACACCTATTTCGCCGTATCGGTGACCGACCGGCAAAAAGACGAAATCCTCGCCGGTTATCCGCAGGCGGGTTTCTCGGACCTGCGCACGGCATCGATCCACATGGCGGCGAAGCACGCCGGCATCCTGGCCTATGCGCGGGCCTTGCACTACTGGCAGCACCGCAACGCTTTCTGCGGGGTCTGCGGCAGCCCGAACCGGCTGCGCTCCGCCGGCCACCGTATGCAGTGCAGCAACGAGGAATGTGCACGCCAGGGTTTTCCGCGTATCGACCCCGCGATCATCGTCCTGGTCACGCACCAGGACGCCTGCCTGCTGGGGCGTAACGCCAATTGGCCGCCCAAACGTTTCTCGGCGCTGGCCGGCTTTGTCGAACCCGGCGAAAGCCTGGAGGACGCGGTCGTGCGGGAGGTGTTCGAGGAGGCCCGCGTGCAGTTGCAGGCGATCCGGTACGTCTCTTCCCAGCCCTGGCCGTTCCCGGCCTCGGCCATGTGCGGCTTTTATGCCGAGGCGGTCGACCGCAGTTGTTCGACCAGCGACGAACTCGAGGAGGTCCGATGGTTCACCGTGGATTCGCTAAAACGTGCCATACTGGACCAATCGATATTGCTGTCGCCGTCGGTATCGATCGCTTTCAGGTTGCTGGCCGACTGGTTCAAGCAACGCGGCGGCGGCGACCTGGAGACCCTGGCGCGGCGCGAGTGACCCCTGCCGGAGGCCGGCAAGGTATCGTACCCGTGCCCTGCCCGGCGCCCGAAAAGGATAGACCGCCAACGGGGCGTATGAGTATTATTAAAGATGGATTCTAGAAATGCTTTTATGGCCCGACTAACATTACGCCGATGACCATTATTTCAATACTGCTCGCGTTCACGCTGTGCCATCTGCTGCGCGACCTTGGCCGGCTGCGCCGTTTCGGCTGGATCACCGGGTACACGCGGCAATGCAACAGCCTGCTGAAGGGGCTTCCGGGCTGGGCCGGGCCCGTCGGCTTTCTGGTCCTGGTGGGGCTGCCGCTGGTTGTGCTTTACCTTGCCAACAGCGTGATGATCATGACGCTGGGGCACCTGGGAGAATTCCTGCTCTCCATCGCCATACTGATCTATACCTTCGGCCCGCGCGACCTCGACGTCGATGTCAGCAACGTCATCCACGCCCGGGACGACGAAGAGCAACGCGCCGCCCTCGAGGAATTGCTCGACGGCCCGGTGCCGGAGGACCGGGGAGCCTGCCAGACCGCGGTCATCAACGCGGTGTTCTCCAAGGCGCTGAGACGCTGGTTCGCAATCATTTTCTGGTTTGCCGTCATTGGTGTGTATGGCGCACTGCTGTATCGCCTGGCGAGCTGGATGAGCGAGGGGGATTACGGCTTGCACGAAGGTCAGAAGGACCTGCTCGTCCGGCTGAACAAGATCATGGACTGGCCGGTCGCCCAGTTGATCACGCTGGCGATGGCGATCGCCACGGACTTCGACTCGGTCTACCACGCGTGGAAGCAGTACCATGGTGAACGGGGTCACGGCTTGCTCGAGGGCAACAACGATTTCATGCTGACCAGCGCACGTACCATCGTCATGAGCGGTCACGCGGAAAATGACGGATACGCGGACCAGTTACGCGGCCATATGGCGACCATCAAGCTGTCGATGGACCTGGTCTGGCGTTTGCTCGGCGTCTGGGCGACCGTGCTGGCCCTGTTGTTGCTCGTCAATGTCATTTCATGAGCGGCGCCAAGCCGCAGCCGCGTATCCCGCTCGTCCTCGTCCTGTCCGCCCTGCTGAAAGCAGGCACGGTCTGCGCCGCCATCGTCCTGCCGCAGGCCGGCGGCGGGAGTCTGACGCTTGAAGCCCCGGCCCGGCGCATTGTTACGCTGGCGCCCAACCTTGCCGAGCTCGTCTACGCGGCCGGTGCCGGCGACCGTCTCGAGGCCGTGGTCGAGTACACCGACTTCCCCCCGGCCGCCACGCGGCTGCCCAGGGTCGGCAACGCTTTTCGCTTCGACCTCGAACGTATCGTTGAGCTGAAACCGGACCTCGTGATCGCCTGGCAGACCGGCAACCCGCAGCCGGCGCTGCTGAAACTGAGACAACTGGGTCTGCCGGTCTGGCAGCTTGAAATTACGCGGCCGCGTGAAATCGCCGGCGCCATCGAAGCCATCGGACGGGCAGCCGGGACCGGGGCGGTCGGTCCCGAGGCGGCGGCACGTTTCCGCGAGCGTCTGTCCGGCTTGCGGCGCGAAAACACCGGCAAGAAGCCGGTGACCTATTTTTACCAGGTTGCCCAGAGGCCGCTCTATACCGTCAACGGGCAACACATCATCAGCCGCAGCCTCGGTATTTGCGGGGCCCGCAATGTCTTCGCCGCGCTGCCTGCGCTCGCGCCACAGATCAGCCGCGAGGCCGTCCTGCTGTCCGACCCGCAGGTCATATTCTCTCCCGGCGGGAAGGGCTACGAAGGCGCGCTCGACCACTGGCTGGCCTGGCCGCAAATCCGGGCCGTAAAGCATCACGCACTCCTCTATCTCGGCGCCGACCAGATCAGCCGGGCCGGGCCGCGCCTGCTGGACGGTATCGAGTCCGCCTGCAAACTGCTGGACGGGGTGCGGGCGGGCAACGGCGGGGAGGCGCGGACACGATGAATTCCGCCCTCGTGTCCTCGCCCGCCGGTGTCATGACGGTGCTGATCGCAGTGGTCGCATTCTGGTTCTGGCTGGAACGCGCCAGCCGCTGGAAGCTGTTCAACTACCTGCCGCCGCTGATCTTCATCTATGCCACCCCGGTGCTGCTGTCCAATACCGGGCTGATACCGTTCGACAGCGCAGCCTACGATTTCCTGCGCCACTACGGGCTGCCGGTCTTCATCGTCCTGATGCTGATCAAGGTGGACGTGCTCGGCGCCGTCCGGATCATGGGCAAGGGCGTCCTGGTCATGCTGATCGGCAGTCTTGGCGTGGTCCTGGGCGGCGTGCTGGCCTACCAGTTGGGACAGACGATTCACTGGCCGCCCTATTTCCCGTTGCCAGAAGACAGTTGGCGCGCTTTCGGGACGCTGGCCGGCAGCTGGATCGGCGGCACCGGTAACATGACCGCCGCTCACGCCGGGCTGGGCGGAACCGCGGAAGACCTGACGATGGCGGCCGCCGCGGACCAGATGGTCTATCTGGTCTGGCTGCCGGTGTTGCTGGCCTCGAGGGCGTTCGCCGAGCGCTTCAACCGCTGGATGAAGGTACCGCCGGACCGGCTGGCGCGAATGGAGCGCGCGGCCGGCAACTTCAAACACGATGAGTTGGCCCTCGACATGAGCAGCCTGGTGACGCTGGCGCTGCTGGCCCTCGGGACCACCTGGGTTTCGCTGGTGCTGGCCGATAAACTGCCGATCGTCGTCGTCGGCGGTGCCGCCGTCATCACCGCGGGCACCTGGTTGATCCTGCTGGTCACCACCCTGGCGCTGCTGGCATCGGCGACGCCGGCGCGCAAACTGCCCGCAGCACAGCCCATCGCGATGGCCATCATCTACGTCTATGTCGCGCGCGTCGGCGCGACGATGGACCTGAGCGAAGCCAGTTTCGGGACCATCGGCGCGTTCGTATTGATGGCTTACGTGTGGATCGCGATACACGGCCTGTTCATCCTCGCCGGTGCATGGCTTTTCCGCGTCGATGTGCATACCGTGGCCATCGCCTCGGCGGCCTTGGCCTCGGCGACGTACTGGGCCTCGCGGACCCGGGCTTCGGCCTCGCGCTTTCGCGTCTCGCCAACCTGATATGCCTCGGCCTGCTTGACGTGCAGCTCTGCATCGGCTTCGGCGATCTCGGCCTTCGACTGGTTCTCGCCGACGACGGCCTTCGCGTTGGCGTTGGCCACCTGGATGCGCATCTGTCTCTCGGACTCCTTGATCTGCGCTTCGCGCTGGTAGGCCGCGGCCTGCTCGCCGACGG